>Ga0114958_10003506_pt1 | contig 11176 bp, 10 predicted proteins | sample C_130208_EF_Meta_FD_89577 | JGI IMG/M metagenome (GOLD analysis project Ga0114958, IMG submission 89577) | Freshwater microbial communities from Lake Croche, Canada to study carbon cycling - C_130208_EF_MetaG | ecosystem: Environmental > Aquatic > Freshwater > Lake | place: Lake Croche, Canada... | reverse complement strand
CGGTATATCAGTTTGAGCGGGACTAAATGCCGTAAAATTAGCACCATTATCCGTAGAATACTGGTAGTTTGTAATATCGCTTCCACCGTCCGAACCAAGAATAAAGAGTATAGTCAGAGCAGAATCGCTTGGTATTACACACAGGCTTGTAGGCTGGTCAGGGACAGTTGGGGGTGCAGGTGTTCCTGTTACAGAGGCGGATGCTATACTCGTTCCTATTGCATTCACCGCCTTCAAATAAATAGTATATGTGTAGCCATTTCTTATAGCATAATTAATTAAAAGGGGTGATGAATCTGTATTCAAATCCATATAGTTTTCGCCGTCAGTAGAATACAGATATGTTGTAATTTCACTGCCCCCGTCTGATCCAGGAGTGAATTCTATTTTCAGAGCATTATTTCTTGGTATAGCCACCAGATCTGTAGGCGGGTCAGGGACCGTCGGCTCAGTTGGACCCCCACCTCCACCCCCACCTCCACTAGATCCGCCATTCATTTGGGAAATATAGACCGCCAATTCAGCAGGCGTTGTATTTATCTGCCCACCGTGAATCATAGGTATAATCGATGCATCATTATTCGGCTTTAGAGCATTCAAGCCAATAAGTTTTCCCTGGTTAATAAGTTCCTGTCGTCGAACGTAGTCAGCATACGCTACACGCCCAGAAAGGACCTTATAACGATCACTATACGATGGCAGCTGCGGCATACTCCTTCTAGTTACGGATGCGAAAACATCAAGACATATGCGTACTCGAACCCTGCGGTTACAAGATCAATATTACCCGTGTAATTCCAACCAGCCTGCTGACCCTGTTTCACTATCTCCGCGATGTCTCGCATTGTCATCGTATGCCGCTGTCTGCGAACCGACTTATCCTTGAAACGGAAGGTCTCTCTGAATTCGGCGCCAGGATCCTGCAAGTCGAACTCCGCCTCATATGAGAACTTGTCGAATTCTACCGTACTCTTTGTCACCCGCTTTTTCGAATACTTCTGCATGCTCACCCCCAGAAATGGCGATGCCGACTCCAGAAGTGGATCGAACTTGTACTTATTTACTACCTCAATGGCCAGCTGACCACCGGGACGAATCCAGCTGTAGAGGTTTCTGAAGAGTGCCACGCTATCGCTGGCGTAGTAGAAGGTGAAAAACAGCATAGCAGCGTGACTGAATTGGCCGGGAGAAAATGTGAATTCCTGCATCATATCGCCATTCAAGAAGCTCACTGTCTCACGCTGGTCCTTCGGCAACTCCGCCGCTAATAAGGTGACATTGCGCGCCCGCCGGAGCATAGCCTCAGATGAGTCAAGGCCAATGATAGAATTAACGCCCTGCTTGGCAAAATAGACCGTGGCAATTCCTGTTCCGCAGCCGCAATCTAAGACATCCATCGTATCGACTGCCGCCGTCTTTTTCCACTGATGGATTATCAGGGAGACTTCCTGGGGATATCTCCCAGCGAGCTGCGTCAGATTATCATAAACGGAGGCATAGAACTCGTCGAAGAGTTCTTCATTTTCAAACCAGATAGTTCTCGACTTTTCTGAATCAGAAATGCCACGCGCATCTGAGAAGCCTTCGGTCGTGCTTGTAGTAATAGAATACTTGTCCTCCCAGATCAGCCAGATATAGTGTAAGCAGCCGGCTAGCAAGATAAGTATAAGAATCCATTGAAAGGCTGTTAATCCGTCCTCTCTCGTAATGTCCGCCTCCATCTCTGTTTTGAGTGTCTAGTTTTCTTAGTAAATTTACCGAACTGCTTTCTTGCATGTGTAGCAATATTCGTTTTTGTGCTTACAAATTCTAGATCGTGAAGCTCAGCGTAGCCGTCCAGATTCTTGCTCGTTATATTCGCAGACGCTTCTAAGAACTCAGCTTCTGTCGGCACATATACGAATATCCTATAGCCAGATGCTTCAAGTCCTGTATCGATAAGTTTAGAAATGTCGAAGGGTTCTTTCTTGAGATCTATGCCAGTCTCCTCTAAGAACTCGCGTACAGCAGTGTCCTTGAGTGATCCATTCATATGTTTGCTCCCACCAGCTGGGAAATTAGGCTTAGAACCCGCTGGTAGAAACTGGGGTGTCGTATATGAATACAGATGACCGCCTCGTTTCTTGTATTTGATATCGCCGAAAGTTATTCTTGGAGGATGGTGCTGGGCCAGAGGCTTTATCTTATCCATGACTCGACTCCGTTTGAATTCGTGAAGCTGGGACTTATAGTACCCCATTTCACCTGGGTCGTTATATCTAAGATCGCCATGAACTTTTCTTGAGAATAAGTTATCAATAATCTTCAATTGATCCGCGTCTAGATCAATATTCGTGACCCATGATGATTCTTTGCCAACTAGAAATCTTCTTTGATCATTATCAAAGAAGATAACTACTGATGATCGCGCCATGTTTTACTTTACAGACCGTTTTTTTCTGCATGTCTTGGATCTCAGAGATTTAGAACAGCCACTGCGGTGCGTCTTCAGCGTCTTGCATAGACTCTTGTATTTGCAGTCATTGAGATGGTTCAAATCTTTCGCCATTCTGCACCTCAGCTTCCAGAGGGATTTAATAGTTGAAGCGCGGGTTTCCAGATCGAATTTGCCGGCATTTTTTGACCACGAAGTTCTCCATTCTTTGAACGGTAGTGACGCGCCAACACTCTTCCAGAATCGCTTGTACAAAGGCATCCGCTCTGCAGGGTTCAAGCAGTTCCAGCGATTCTTATCTTCTTTCGATGTCAAAGTCTCGCAATCAATTCCTGGGATCGGGACAGAACCTTTCGCAGATTTTGAAAGTGGATGGAGTTCTGCGATTGAAAAAAGAAAGTCCCAGCCAGGGAATTCTGTGCGAGAACATCCTGAGGCCAAGATCGATTCGTAGAACTCTGAGACTTTCTCAAAGGGCGGATCTGCTTCGACTTGGAGACTTTGACTTCTGAGTTTCTTATTCACCTGGTTGTGAATACGCCAGAGCCACCTCGTTAGAGACGATTTCGATTCTAAGGCATCTTTTAAGGGATCGGCTTCCATATATTCCGTCAGGCTAGCGCGGCAATACTTGCATGGCAGAACGAAAGGGAGCATTTCAAAGAGTTCCCCAACCTTGGATTTATTTTCTGGATCGTAGGCGAATGTTACAGTGTGTAAAAGTCGCCAACCGGAGGGTCCCCAGAATCGGGTATCCATCTATTTACTTACGATGTTTTCTTGACTTTCTGGCAGTCTTTCTGCTTTTCTTGCTTTTTTTGCTTTTCTTACCGCCCATCTGCGCAGGTGATACAGGCGCTACAGCTCCTAGAGGCTGCATCTGTGATACAGGTTGGACTGGAAATGGCTGAGCCGTAGCTAACGGCTGCGATACGGGTTGAGCGGCTGGCGCATTCGCTACAGCAGACTTCTTAATAGCCGTGGCTGAAGCAAGCATGGACAGAATGTATTCAGGCGAATGCGCGATATTTTCAGGCGGGCTGATCTTGAAATCGACCAGACGCTCTGTTCCAGGCGGTGCATTCATTATGAGCTGCTTCTTTAGCGCCTGGAGCATCTGGTTTTCCGTAGATGTCAGGCGTTGCTGCTTATCTACAGGAGCCGGCTTTGGCGCAGATCCGAACAGGCCCGATGGCTTTGCTGCAGGCGCTTGGGCAAATGAGACTGATACAGACATTGCCGCATTTACCACGCCCAGAGATTCATATTTGTTCTGATCATAGGAACTGGTTGTTTCTAATTTAATACCGCGGTCCATCTATTTGATCTAGTGAAAATCTAACCACGGAGTCTTAGAACCAGGTGAAGGGTCGATTCCTTCTGAATATTGTAATCTGCGAGAGTGCGGCCATCTTCTAGCTGCTTACCAGCGAAGATGAGTCGCTGTTGATCGGGAGGGCGTTTCCCTCCTGTACTTTTCAATACAGGTCGGACTATACCTTAAGCCATCTCAGGGCGCTACTCCCTCATTGATGACCGAAAACCATCTAGTCTCTGAACCTTCTCCATATCCTTGCTTAGATATCTCAAGATTAAAATCTAGAGGCATCAGCGGACTTAGGAGCTTGGCTGCGGATTATCCATTGTATATTTCTGTCGTTTTTACCATACACTAGGTCATTACCCCGTCCGCGTGATGCTTTCACTGTCACGCTTGGTAGACAGAACTTTAGGAAGTTCCCGCAATTTGATTTTCTTGCACCTCAGTATTAGCCTCGGTACTAGCATCTGTGTCTTGATGTGAATGTTTGAAATGTCTTCTTCTGGCAGAAGGATTGGCATAGATATTGTCGCAACTATGGCATTTGTAGAATAGTTTATCAGCAGTCTCAAAAACATTTAAGACGCGTGCTATTTGGTTTATTTTCTGTGGAATTATCATAAAGGGTTTAATATCTGCGATAAATACTAGACTTTGTGTATGAGGTAATGACCACTCATATCCAGTACATATCTTATCGCTTGCCGGGGATTTGCGAACACGCTTATGTATCGCCCCTCCCCATAATTTCTTTGCTATTTCAAGAGGAGTAGGGTCATTTTGTGAAATACTTAATCGTAGACGATTATTATTTCCACGATCATTTGAAACTGTCCCCTCTCCCTCATAAAATCCACAAAACCACTGAATAACATCTTTTTTGGTATATTCCTTTGCCATGCCTTCACTATTGGAAGATATTTTAATTTTCACCAAAGGGACCGCAACTGTTTATCCGCGACTAGAGCCTTTATAGTCGTAGCAGAATGCTTTTCTGGACCCCTAGTTGATCCCTTCCTTATCGTGAATCTTCGTCTTAATATTCTCAATCGTGTCGGAGGCCTCCGCATCCAGAGTAATGGTCTTACCAGTTAGAGTCTTAACGAAAATCTGCATCTAGTATGCTATAGTATGCTATTTTCCGTTTAGACCATTCATTAGAAAAATCCGCTTTAAAATTTGAATGAGATTCATCGCGTATCCTTCAGTACAAAATGTCCCTTTCAATGCTGGCTGGTAACTGGAGGGAGTTTCTCCCCACGCTTGCTTCGCATCCTGAGCGTATCGCAGTTCTAGAGACGAAGTTCGATAAGTTAGTGGCATCCCAGCGGAAGACTTACTTTCACGGGCGGGATGATGCGCATAATTTCTGGGTATATCCGAAAAGTATTAAGCTGAATAGTAAATGGGATACTCATCTCAACGCGGTGAATTACTGCTCAAACAGTGAATCGGAAGGGCCGGTAATGTCGTCTTCCCTCATTCAATATAAGTGTCTCGGTCATTCTACACTGGATGACTTTCGGCCTGCGGAGGAGGAGTGGAGACGTGAGAGGGTTATATACCCTATTGATGGCATTCAAACAGTCTATAGCGATATACGAGTTGATAAGCTTGAGAAGAAAGTTCAGCCTCTTGAGACCTTAATCATGAGATATGGGGTTGAATTGCGTAATCTACGTGAGGAGTTTGCATTGTCTGTTAGTGAGCGAGTATCTGAGCGCCATGCAATTATTATAGATCTCAAATCAGATCTTGAAAAACTAAGCAGCGCCTATAAGTCTGATATGCGCACTCTTGAGATTAGGCTAGAAGAAGCCCGTGCCGACACTCATTCAGATGTGGCTCAGGCGGATAAGAGATTACAGAAACTAATGACATTCTTGAAGGATCAGGTTGCAGACCGAAAGGTGCGGGAAGAAGCTCCTGTCATTCCTGATTCGGAAGAGGCTGAGGATGCAGAAGATGCTGAAGAGGAGGTTGATCAGGATACGGAGGAGGTAGAGGATGAGAACGAGGAAACTTACAAGCCTTGTGAGAAAGAAGCGATTACATTCCTTAGAATAATTATATTAATTATGCTAACGATAGTTGCACTAAAATGTGGCTATCCCCTAGGGATTACATGTACGAATGTTGTTGAAACTGGCATCGATCTAAATCTAATTTAATTAAGCGGGCTTACGGAGTGAATGATTACTGCAGCATGCTCGTGATAGCAGCCGGTCATCCCCATGGGAACCCCGTCCATTCCAATCCACTCGTAATCGACCTTATTTTCCGTAACGAACTCGTAAAACGCTCTCAGCTCACCCGTCTCACCGTCGAATCCAGGATAGTTTAAAAGCTCATCGAAGACGATCACGCAATCCTTATCGAGGTAGTCCTTCAGATTGTCAAAAATGCACTTGGTTGAACTGTAGAGATCGGCGTCCATGTGGATAAAGGAGACCTTCTTATTCTGCTGCTTGATGAAGTCGGGGAGAGTCTTGTCAAACCATCCCTTTACTAGGGTCACATTACCATGTACCCACGGGAGATTGCCATTTTTGCTGAAGGCGCCCACTTCATATCCCTCTCTCCACTTCTCAGGTAGGCCCTCGAAACTATCAAAGCCGTACACACGGTCGTTGGTAAATCTGGAAATGTAGTTAACAGTTATAGCGTTGTATACGCCGAACTCTAACCATAGGGTGTCGGGCTTGTGCTGGAGCTTCATGTGTTCGAACACATACTTTAGGGGATACATATGAATGTTAGGAATATTCTGAATAATACTTAACATTTATACTCGATCCGTATATTAATTTGATTTTATAAACACGCACTTGGATAATCTCTATGGTATAGAATACCGTAGAGGTTATCTTTTCTAGGGAGTTTTTGCCAGGGCTTGCGAGGGCTTGCCAGGGCTTACAACTTTTTGCTAGCTTTTTTCTAAAAAGCTAAGCCAGGGCTTGCTAGGGCTTACAACTTTTTGCTAGCTTTTTTCTAAAAAGCTACGCCATGCCAAATCCACTCATATTGAGAGGAGCTAAGAAGGGTCTCACGGTAGATCCCGCAGACGACTCCTCAGACTTGCACTTAACCACTGTAGGAGGGCATACCGGGCGAGGGCAGGGAGCCGGGGGCGCGCACTTCGTGGGTGGAGGGCATTTCACCTCAGGGCAGCGGGGACGAGGGCAGGGCGGGCATTCACCAGCCTCCTTCATGCATGAACCATTATCGATGATTACAGGCTGAGGCTTCGGGATGCTGCTCTTTAGGACGTACTTGCTAAGATCAGGGACAGGCGGGCATTCCGTCTTCAACATATAATTAGACATATCGGGCATCAGAGAGTTTGTAGAAGGCACCTGTGACTTCAGAATGTACTTGCTGAGATCCGGTTCCATTGTACGCGGGCAGGGGGCAATGGGCGCAGGTGTAGGCGCAGCCTTTTCACATCCGCAGGCCGGCTTGGGTTTATTGCATCTGTTGCAGACCGGGGCTTCGTCGCTACCGACCGAATAGGCAAATGACTCAGATCCCTTGAATCCTACGCGCGTGAACTGGAAGCCATATATGAGGCCGCCTCCTACAAGTAGGGCTACAAGGCCAATTAAAAACATATGGACTTTAGTGAACTTCATCACCTTTCTAACATAGGACAATAAAATCAGGCCTTGCAACTCTTAGAAGCAGCTGAACCGAGAAAAGGTCCTAGGGCAGGCGGTCCTGATAAGCAGTCAGGCAGTGTCCATCCCTTCCAGCTTGGTGGCGGGCATCCGCACGTCTGCGGGAGGCCAGGGTCCATGGTTGATCCTAGGCGACCGCAGACCATCTTAGCATGGCCACGCCAAGAATACGCCGGTGACAGCTTGGACCCCTCTGGTATGCATCCAAAGTCAAGAGGGTCTAGTCCACGTAAGCGGACCTGTTCGCAGATTCCCTTTGCACGCGCCTTCCAGTCGAGGTGCGAGGGCCTGGTTGATTTCTGAATGGCCTCCGCGCGGTCATCCATACCGGACATTCCCTTATCAAAAGGGCCGTCCATACCAGCCCTTGCGCTTGCTGGGATAGAACTCATACTGGGATTTCCTGATCCATATGGGTCTAGGAGATCAATTGTCTGATTTAGACTTACTGATCCAGGTTTCGTAGGAGCTATAGCCGCTGCGTTAGCAGCTCCGCTAGCAGCTCCGCCAGCAGCTGGCGCATTCACATTATATCCCAGATCAAAGGACACCTTGAACATGCCTCTGTCCTTCAAGTTCTTAAAGACATCACTGGCATTCTCCTCTCCAACAAGTCCAGCCAATCCCTGCTCAATCGGATTCAGTATTCTGCCGCTTCCCTGCTTTGTCAGATCCATCATCGGTTTCTTCGGGTCAGCAAGATTCGGTAAGATCGCCTTGATATCCTGGCTATATACCGGGACATCTGTTGCGGTCCAGATTCCCTTGTTCAGCTTATTAATCATATCTGAAACTTCCGAGTACATCGCCTGCAGATTCTTGATACGCGCCTGCACAACCGGATCAACCGTTCCGCTTGATGACAAAGTAAGAATTGCAGCATAGGTCTTTGTCTGAAGCAGCTGGAGTTCCTGAAGGGACGCCTTCGTCTTTCCCTGAGGCATGTTCTGGAAGCCTTCCTTTCCTGAGGTATCATTTACCACTCCAGAATTCTGAAACAGTCTGACCTTCTTCTGCAAGAATGTCAGACCCTCCTGCATATCCGCCAACTCCTGCTGATTCAGAGATGACTGGATACCGGGATTCCTCTCCAGAACGGCAATTTCCTGTTGCAGCTTTCTGCTATCAGCCTGAATCTGAGTGAGCGGGAGACTGACTGTCGGGTCGCTGCTATTCCCAATGCTCGGCCCCTCAAACACTAGAAACGCCTTCATATCCTCGTAGAGCTGCTTCATCTGCTTCAACTCAGCGGGGAGCTGAGCGGGATCCTGGTACTGATAGGAGCCGACTGAGGCAGTCTGTGCATAAGGGCCTGAAGGCAGAGTGCCTGGGACGGAGGAATTCGGCTGTATTTGAATATCGAGTCTAGCCTCCTTGATCCCCTTTGCTATTATAGGATCCGCCTTCGGGATATCTTCAAAGCCCTCCAGAAGATGAGTGCTTTTTATTATGAAGACAATGATTCCCAGGAAGAGAAATATATATAATATCTGGGAAGCCCTCATCTATCTATGTCATAGTTAGATTTAGGGAAAATTGATACTTTAGAATCGATTATATTGCTAGAGCTAGATGAAAGTTACATATTCACTTGGTGATACTGTCGAGTGTGGTATTGATGAGGCAGGGCGCGGATGTTTCTGGGGTCCTCTTGTAGCCGGAGCCGTCATATGGGCCTCCGAAGATGACTGGACAGATGAGCATCGGGAACTCTGTCCGTTCATTAAGGATAGTAAGAAAGTGTCGAAGACTGCCCGACCTTCCATTGCAGCCGGCATTCAGAGTCTCGCCGTTGATTGGGGTGTCGGCTTCGTAGAGGCGAGTGAAATCAACGAGAAAGGGATGACCTGGGCGAATCAGGAAGCTTTCAGACGCGCCTTGGCTGGCTGTCATAGTGGATTGGAACCTGAGATGCTCTTGATTGACGGCATTCTGCGCTTACCTGAGTTGCCCGAAGGCATGCGACAGACGTGTATTGTTGGAGGTGATGATTTATACATGCCAATCGCGGCGGCGTCAATCTTAGCTAAGACTGGACGTGACTCTTGGGTTGAAGAGTGGTGTTCTACGAATCAGGTTTGTGCAGAGCGCTATGATCTACTGAGCAATATGGGATATGGCACAGTAAAGCATAGAGAAGGTCTTAAAAAATACGGCTCGCATAGTAATCACAGAACACAGTTCATCCGCAACTGGTTATAACTGGCTTTTTAGAAAAAAGCCAGCAAAAAGGAGTTAGGGCTAAACTAGAAAAAGCCAGCAAAAAGGAGTTAGGGCTAAACTAGAAAAAGCCAGCAAAATGCGAATTTAGTGCTTGTTGGCGCGGTTCTTGCGGCTCGCCTTGTTCTTGCGGTTCTTGTTCTTGCGCGTCACGTTGCGGTTCTTGCGGCTGCGGTTCTTGTTGGCCATCTTATACTTATCCCCTACATTTTTTTTCGAAAGCCAAGTCTCCAAAAGTGCCAGATCTTCCGCGCGCGTTTTCTCACTCGTGGTAAAATGCCCCTTGTTTTCTGAAATATAAAGTAGCTTCGTTTTGGGATTCATCTTTCCGCGAACTCTAGAAATATATTTGAGAATCTCATACGGATATACTTCCAAATCTGCCTTGTCACTTCTGGCTACCACGAAGAGATCCGGATACCCTTCTTCTGGAATTCTTTCCATCGGACTCCAGGCCGCGCTGGAAATCATATCTGTCGGATTGGATCCAATACCAAACTCTTTCGTCTCCAACTTCGATAAAGAGTAGAAGGGGTTTGAGATGGTACGCAGGACATCGACGTAGGGCGATTCAACGTAAATCGCACCAACGAGGCCGGGATCCTGTCCAACTGCAGCCGTAACCAGAAGTCCGCCGGCGGATCTGCCGTAGAGTGCAGTGCGCTGACTCGGAACGCTGAATTCTTCCTGTAAATCTCGGACTGCTTCTATAAATGTCTTTATCGCCTTGAATCGATTTTCCCGCTGACCAGCACGACGCCAGGCCAAGTCGTTGTCGCCGCTGCCGGGAACCGCCACAGATGCGATTGCCCAACCTGATTTTAAAAGCGGGAGCCAACGTTTGATTAGACCACCTATCTTTGTTGGAGTACCATATGCACCGTATCCTGTTACTAAGAGACCACGAACGCCCTGAAGGCCTCGGTCATTATCAAATACAACGAATGCCGGCGCCTTTGCATTATAGTATGAGCAGACGAATGGCTGAGCCTTAAAAGGGGTTAGGGTCCAAGGGTACGTCTGCGTATTGACATTGTAGGGAGTATAACGTATGTCTGATATACTTATCGTCGTCGGATCTCTGACATCGTATGTTAGCTCTCCCCAGACGAAAATCTGAGAAGTGGCCTTAGCATCTTTTATACTCCAAACAGTTCGTATGCCATTTGCGATAGTGACGGCCCATTCACCCTTCAGAGATATTGATTCTATTTGTTCGTCAGGGAGGCCCAGAGAACTCTTATTGTCCTTTATCCATATGTCTTTCGTTATAGGTAGGATGCTGGCGCCCTTGGCGACCCAGTTTACGGTGTCACCAGAAATGATACCAAGTTCTTCCGTTATAAAATCAGATTTGATTATGCATGCAGTCCCATCCTCCAGACGTCTCAGATCTAGATTCTGAGTTAGGTCAGGTGGAAGTTCATAGAGAATCTTAATCTCACCAGTTTTCGAATGAATAGTTCTGAGAGAATTATATCTGTGATCGGCGTCAGATCCCAGATAAGCAACAGTGTATGGATT
>Ga0114958_10003503_pt1 | contig 11190 bp, 14 predicted proteins | sample C_130208_EF_Meta_FD_89577 | JGI IMG/M metagenome (GOLD analysis project Ga0114958, IMG submission 89577) | Freshwater microbial communities from Lake Croche, Canada to study carbon cycling - C_130208_EF_MetaG | ecosystem: Environmental > Aquatic > Freshwater > Lake | place: Lake Croche, Canada... | reverse complement strand
TACAACTTTAATGCCATCTAGTATATCGAAGTAAAAATGTCCTGCCCAATATGCTCCCATGCAGATGCCTAGGTACCTACCACCCCCTGCTAGATATTCTTTAACAATATCCACTTTGTCTTCCAGTAGTTCCTCAAACGATCCACTATTGCCTATGCCGCCCGGAAAGGCGATAATATCAGCCTTTTTTAGAATCTTAGGTGTAAGATCATGACGAGTAAAGATTCTAATGTCGTAGGTCTCAGACAGTGCTTCGTACATGCCAGCACAGCAGATGACTGAGCATTCTGGATCATTAAGGAACAGGGCTATTCTGGGTTTCATTTTTCGATATCGTTCTCGTATTGCTTGATCATTTTATATAATGGTTCTATTTCTTTTTGAAACATCCGTGGGGCTAAATTGGCAGTTTCTTGCATTTCCCATTCAGACGGAAAATGTCTAAGACAATTTCTTGCTTCTATTCTTACCTCTACCGGCACCCTTGGTGTTGATTTTGGATTGATTAATCTAGCCAGTAGATCCCTGGCTATTGCCACAGCACGATATCGTTCATCAGGTAGTGTCATAATTTGCCTCTTTCTATTAAGACTAGTCATCGCAGTCGTCGTAATCAATAACTATCCAGCCTAGGCGTTTTAGGTCAGACCGAATTTCTTCAGTGACATAACCTTCACCGACAAACTGTTCAGTAATGACTAATCGTTGTTGCATCTCTTCAGTTAATTCTACATCAGAGTCGTTATACATATCGCCTTTAATTCCACTGCAATACCAGTCAATGTAATCACCGGATTCACGCATATCGGCAACGATGCCTCCGGCATAACGCCATGAACATGACCATTTCTCATCTCGAAGAATGGGTATGACATCTAATTTTTGAAACTCGTTATTACACATGACAGCATATAAATGCTGGGCATATACTTCACTTGTACGAACTTTGTCTAGTATCCAATCAGTACTGCGTAGATCATATTCCATATTGTTGTTTTTCCAGGCAGGGTCTTGTTCTCTTTGTTCTGTCATGGTTTTCACATTTTTATAATATTGAATCATTTCTTGAGAGTGAGTGTCAGTATCTACATCGAGTCCACTTTCTTTGGCTCGACGAATAATACCGCTTATAGCAAAAGTTCCACGATCTGGACTATTAGACAAGGTCGACATGATTTTAATCCCATAGAGACTGCCAGTACTTACCCAACAGTCTTAATCCATTATTAATACGATCTTGATGTGCCTTTAGCCCTTCTTGATCAATTTTGGCAGTATGATTGGGCCCATCTTTCATTTCATACATTGTAGGCTTGCCATCCTCGTCCCATTCAGTGGGAACACTACGCAGGTCATATTCACCTGTACGATATTGGTCTTCCCAATCAGTATCTGGATGTAATTGAGTAAAAGTCCAAATCAATTCGTCCATGACCCAATCCCAACGAAGGAAGTGATTGCTGTCAGTATCCCATTCGTTTTCTCGTGGTGCGGCTACTGTGCTACGCAAATGCTCTGGAACGTCATCATCGTCCACTAAGGGAGCACCATGTTTGGTAGCATGAAGTTGTTTCAGCATGGGAAGAATGATCATGCTCAATGTCGAATCCATGCTCCAAGTGTCATAAGGATCAATGCGAATTTTAATTTTACGTTTGCGGTGGCTTTCAATCCAAAGTAAAAAACGATACAGTAATGTATTGTGACGGTCCCGATCACGATTGAGAATATCAATACCTGTGTGAAAGTCTGGCTCAGGTTCTACACTACCATGAGCCAACCATTCTCCAAAGTTGTGAACCCAATCTGGTTTAGATTCAATGCCATATTTGTCCTTTACAGGCCGGGCCCAAAAGCATAACCGTTCAGCCAACTGATAGGGACCACACCAGTTTTTGTAAGGTCCAATGTAGATTTTCATTCTTTTCTTTTCCTAAGTTGTTGAACCCCTATCAGGGCAATTATGACCATAAGAGCAATATAGATTATCAATAGTGTGTCGATTGGATCTTCCATATTTAATCCACTATGGGTCCATTGCCATTACGGAAACCAACAGTTCCGCCTTCTGCTGTAATACGCTTGATTACATCTTCGAATAGGATGGGAGCAAAGTCGGTCTGTTCCACGCAAACACTGTGATAGCGCACATCAATGGTTTCATCATGCTGGTCTGTATTGCCCCAACGAGTTTTGATCATAACTCGATTAGAGTGGAGATGGCCATGTATATTGACTCCAAACCTGCCCAAACTTTCTGGATGGATTGGGATGTGAGTCAGTATCATGCCATTCAGCACATGACAACCTCTAATGGCTCTAAAATATTGTCGATATTCGTTATCGGTGAAAATATCGTGGTTCCCACGGATCAACACCTTGTCACCATTGAGTCTGGCCAGTGTGGGAAATGCCCGGCGATTAATTATCACATCGCCAAGATGGTACACCTTGTCTCGTGGACGCACACGGTCATTCCACCGGCGAATCATTTCCTCGTCCATTTCATCAGGATCTGTCCATGGACGCAGTTTGGTCACACCATCGGCTTGGGTGAAGTGACAAACTCCCGCATGTCCAAAATGTGTATCTGACACCAGAAAAGTTGCTGGCACAATAGCCTCCGTTTAACTACTACTATTTAAGTCATTAGTATATACGATATTGTGCAGGGTGTCAAGCAGAATGTTATTTTAGTATTTGGTCTTTGTTGTATTCGGACCAATCGGTAAATTTACTACGATCCATAAGAGTGTGTAGGCTGTGACACCACACTCCAGGATTGGTTGAGTTAAAATCTCTGTCGTCAATTTTAACCATGGTATTGTAGTTCCATAATTTTACATATGGAATGGAGATACGAATCTGTGGAATAAAGTTGTTGTATTCACATAATCCACCCTCATTAAATTCTTCAACTGCGCTGATTGGAATATCTAAACTACAGAGGTAATCCTTGTTGAGGAAATTACAGATCATTTCCTCCCAAGTCCGCCAATAATCTGGATCGTCTGCTGGAGGATTGAAACTGTGATTGGCACCGAAGAAAATATGTTCACATCCTAGTAGGTGTCTTTGAATATCTTCAAAACTTTGTAGTCCTACAACAAATAATGTTTTCTTACCATAGGCAGGGGTATGTTCTACCTCCACTCCGGTAAAAAAGTCGACATCTTCTACGGATTCGGTTGCGTATGTTCTTTCCATGGGATTAATCGTCTCGTTCCATTTCGATGGCTTCTTTAATCAATAGTACCAGTTGCTCTACAGTAGGGCAGAGGATTTTTACAGTTTTATAATCATTCTCTTTGGCTCTACCAGATGCTTCAAATACGTATCCGTTGTCGTACATATTCACAGTGAATGATTCGCCAATTTTTTCTAAACGTTCGCTGATCTTAGTAATTGGTGTTCGTGCCATTTTTACCTCTTTAATTATTAAGATTTAAATTCGTCTTCAAGTGCTCGTAGTTTTGAATCTTCGGGATTTTCCAACCAAATTTCGTCTGCTCGAGTAACTTCTTCAACTTCAAACAAGGAATCAAATTTATTATCACTCTGTCCATTAGTTGTATTGCGAGCACCTGCAATACTAACAAGGAAGGATTTTGCTTGATTAATCATTTCCATAGCATCTGTTAGGGTTTTGGTAGCAAATAGTTCTTCCACAAAACGATCAAAGTAAAGAACGTTTCTCGGAACCCATTCACTATATTCGTCGCTGGATAGATTTTTAGCATTTAATTTATTCCAATGACGCCAATCCGGCCGTCCGGTAGGTTTAGATCTTTCAATGTCCATTAAATGATTGGCTCTTTGAACAGCAGCAATATGACAATAAACATTATGTCCCATCATTAGTGCATAGGCAAAACTATCCCAAGAAGTTTTACCTTCCTTGCCCACTTTATTCTTCATTCCTGGGGCATAGTGGCAAATATCGCCCATAACTAACCTGCGGCCGAATTCCGATTCAAATGGGAATGGGATTGTGGATTCTGCAAGTGCTTTGTTATCTGGGGCTTTGTCCATAACAACACTGAACTTTTTGGACGTGTGGACGGCGTTGGTGTAGGTAAGCCCATGTGCGGTTGCAACAAACGGTGAGGCGCAGTCAAAAGATATGGTAAGGTTTTCATTGATATGTTCTCTGATTCGTCGTTGAATTGAAGTTAAATAGCAGGCCCAGTCCAGTTGGGCAGTTCCTAGAAAGTGTATCCAATTTTTATTTGTAAGCAGACCTTCTTCTCGGAGGATCATTAGGCGTTTTAGTGTGATATCCATCTTGCTCATATTAACACCACCGAATGCCCAACCTTCAAAAGCCTGGTCACCGTAGATGTTATTGTCGCTGTATTCTTTAACGCCGTTGTACCATGTTTGTGCGCTGTCCCAATCGGATCCTTGTAGAACATTTAGATATTTCGTTTTACCTTGCCGATTCTTTATAAAAAACTCGTTATTGAACCTAGTCTTTTCCAAACAATCTGCCGGACTGGTTAACCCTGTACGAGCACGATTATTTTTATCGCAGGCCCAGATAGGAACGTCCAGTGTCATCGACCAATCTGCTGTTGTTTCTAACCAATCGACAATTCCACTGCGTGTTTTATTTGCTGACTTGCCTTCGAAGTCTTGCCAGTCAAATTTGAGAATGCCTTTACCAATTTGGTATCCACCCGAGTCGCCAAGAACCATGGTGTTGGCACGATCTCGTTGTTGCAGCATTGAATCATCAGTAAAGGCTTTTTTAAGATCTAACTGAGCATGACCTGCAGAGTATAGGGCATATTTGTAGGTAAAATATCCTTGTTCGAGGTTAAGAAAGTTCATGCCTTCAATGCCGCGATCAAACCCTGCAGGCATACGATCTTTGGGTATATGTTCGCTGAGACGTTGTTTGGCTACATAGGTGCTGTAGAACGAACTAATGGCCGGAAGAAATACAGAATAATCTCGTTGTAGTGGAGTTAGGTCAATTGGGGGTCTCATGCCTGTGCCGGAATAATATATTTGTAAGTGGCAATTCCACTATCTAATTCAATTTGCATAGCACCGCCGTCACTGAAACTTACAGTAGCATTGTTTGCATCAGCAATTTTTAGGATTGCAAGAACAGGTACTATGGGCCAAGTTAATGCCTTGGAAATTTTTCCAGTAATATTAGTGGCAAAAATAAACTCTCCGCCGTGACTACTAACATCACCGAATATAAATTTCAATTTGTCTCCTTCGGTTTTTGCCAAGAAAGTAACATGTTCTGTATTGGCGCCTGCTTGGAATTGAAATCTTTGGATCGCACTAATTGTAGGCTTAACTACCACATGCCAGTTAACACCGCGAAATTTAACAGTTTTAAGTTTCTCGTTAATAACATCCTGATTCATAAAACGATAATCGTTAACAAAATCACCGTCTTGGTTTTCAAAATGAAGACCGGTTGGAACATCAACACCGTTTCGTTGTGAAATAACAACTTCGATTTTAGCATTCTCCTGATATTCTTTACAATCAAGTAAATATCGGATTTTTTCCAATTGTGGCATGCCAAAAGTTCCAATCATTTCCGGATGTGGATTGGCAGTTTCGGCGTACATGATCACTGTACGATCTTCGGCCATTGAATCAACAAGTGTTTGCTGGTCGGTTCCGGTGACCTTAACAATATTAAGGAATCCGAGTTTTTGTGTATGTGCGACGATGTCTTTGAGTAAATCTTGCATGGTATTTTTCCTTTGTGTTATTTTATTTAGATTTTTGTTTATTGTCAACTAATATTTCATTCAAATGTAAACAAATTACCAAATGTGTTGTTTTGGGTTGTTGATTCTAAATCCCATTCCAGCACACCGATGAGATTTTCCAATTTGTTGTTGATGATAGTGGCTTCCATTTCGGCATGATCAAACGGCAGTTCCTGGAACCATTTAGGCAATCTCAGTTCATCAGTAGGATATGCCACACTGGTGTATCCTAATGGATTTTCTTTCAACTTACATACGATAACCTTCATACCATCGACAATTTGCATACTGTACTTGTCGCTGTTCATTCGGCGCAGAGTATTCCAATTAATACTGGCTCGTACATGCCCTGGCATATTAGTCTTTCCTGCTTTGGCTTCTTTGGCTTGATATTCGGTGATGTTGTTAGCACGTTTTGGACTGCCTTTTTCCCAGCCTGGACGAGTTTTGAACTCAGTGCGGAATTCAGTGATCATGTCTAGGATTTCAGTTTCTTCGGCGCCGTTTAGTACCCGAGTAAGAACTTCTTCTAGAAACTTCTGCATGAATTCCGGAGTATCACTGCGTTTGAGATCCAAGCCCATGGCCTTGATCTTGCCAGGCCGTCCGTCCACATCCAGTCGCTTGCCTTCCTTGTCATAGTTAAGAACAGCATATCGTTTCTTAGTAATGAATAGTCCTTTTAGTCCAACAATTTCTCTACCCGCCTTGATAACTTCGCCGCGGCTCTTTGGACAATGAAAAGCATCCTGCATAAAATCTACAAATGTAGCATTAACATTATCGGAAATTGTGTCATAAAGTTGAACTACAATATCTTTATCCCACGGAATGATCTTTTTCTGTATGTCAATTTTTAGGGTATTGTAGGCAGAGAAATAAACAGAATCGGTGTCACCATAGATAATGCTTTTACCTACATGGTTATAATCGCCGGTAATAATTTCATTTACCTTAGCAGCCATGTGCTTGGCAATTTGTCTGCCTGTAAGGGTGGTTGATTGACCAATACGCTTATCAAAAAAGCGGCAACCAGCATTGAGAATAGCACCGTAGAGACTATTGAGGTTAATTTTCTTAACCAATTGACGTTTGTCCCAATATTCTTCTTCAATTTTATTCTCCGCTGCAATGGCTTCTTTGAGTTTTCGTTGCATATCTTTCCGTTCGGCGTACCATTTTTTTAGTAGCCCGGGAATAATACCTTCTTTATCGTGACTGAAAATAGTACCATTGGCACTAAGCATCCATGGATTATTGCTTTCGAATATTAATTGATATACTTCGGCAGCACTGAATACACTATGGTCGCCGTTTTCCCAGTCGATAATGATTTCAAAGGCTCGATCCTTGCGAATAACTGCTTCGTATTCAAAGGTGCCAAACAATCCTTCCCATGCTGCCGCAAATGATTTCTTTTCCAAAGTCATTTGATTATGGATATGTTGGTCTGTTTTAACTGGACGTAGTTGACCAATGATAGTTTCTGGACCCATGTTTAAGGCACGAATGGCACTGGGATATAGGCTGTTAATGTCCATGCTGCCAATCCAGTCATGGATACCTTTTTTAGGGTATGCTACATAGGCGCCGGCTGCTTGAATGTCAGCATTTTCATCACGTTTAGCCCGGCTTGGTACAATCAATCCTCGATGATGTGCTTCGTTAATAATAGCCTGTTCAGTTACAGCCACAGCACCCATAGTGGTTTGTAGCAGTACAGTATTTTCATGCGCTAGAGTATTGGCTAGATCTAGAAATTTCAGTTTCTTATCTAGTTTATCCAGTAGCGCACAGTCCTGCCGGTTATATTCAATGAATCTACGAAAATCGTTGTTGTACAGTTGGTCTAGAGTACCTTCGTAGACTGTTTTATTTTCTCCGATTTCCATTTCTCCGATAGCGTCCAGCCTGTAACTATGCCTTTCTTCGTATGTGTATTTGCGGTAGAGTTCAAGCGAGTCGAGGTGTACTCGTCCCACCAGGTCATAGGTTTGTGCTGTTTTACCGTATTTTTCATATTCTCGCTTCTTTGGAAATTGATCCCATAAACAAAATCTGCGTGTATCTTCTTTACTTAGGACCTTGGTCACACGATTAACGGTGTAAGGGATATCAAATCCTTCACTGTTCCACCCACTTAACACATCTGCATCTTCAATCAGTTGCAGGAACATTTCTAACAGTTCTGCTTCAGTTTCAAAAAGATGTGTATTGGGAATGTCTTTGACCAGTTCCTCTGCCTGAGCCATATTCAGCGTTTTAGGGGGGATAGCCAAACAGATCAGTGTATCTAGCCACTGAAGATGTACAGCAATAGCAGTAATGGGCATGAATGCATCTTCAGGTGAAGCATACCCACGTTCGGGGTCAAAATCTACCTCGATGTCAAACCATGCTACATTAAGTTTAGGTGCATCGCGACCTAGATAATTTTCTTCTAAACAGCGGAATACAGGATTAATATCCGATTCGTAGAGTTTATGACCGCTGTGAATCTTTTGTTCTTTAGCAAATTCTTTCCAGGATTTACAAACAACACGGCCGAGATTTTCTCCATGTATGCTTTGGTATTTGCCCCGAGCATCGGGATAGTAGAACATATATCTAGCAGGATATTCTTGATAGATACGGCCTTTTTTTGGATCGCGTTCAATGACCTGAACAATATCGCGGTCACGATCCCATCGTGCATCAATATACATATTTTTTCTCCTTTTGAGATTTGTGGCTCTCAAACACCAGGTTGATCACTTGTGGCTGATCCTGCCTTCCCTATACTTATTTATTAAACTTGTTGTGCTTTAAAAGGTATATAATGATTGATTGGCAAGTCGTTATAAACGGTGCGGTTTAAGAGTGATTTAACAGGAATAATATCAAAGGCCAGTGTTATTCTAAAACTATCAGGGTTATCCCACGGGGTACTTTTATGTTGGTCGTCTTCGCTTTTACCTACTACCAATCTTCCTTCTTTGCTAGGAACTACAACAATATCTTTGATTCCGGGTATTTTATAATGTGTTGCACTTTCGCCAACACGAACACAATAAAATCCATGCCAGACTCTTACTTCGGCAGGCCAATGCACATGCCAGTCAACTTTTTGACCTGCACGATATACATTCATCCAACTTTTTAATACATAGGCTTCGTCTCCCAATAATGGAGAAATAGATTTTACCATGAATTGATATAGTTTTATCAATTCAGAATCAACAAAACTGAATAGATTGTAATTTCTGTGATTTGCACTGGTAGCATTACCGTACCAATCAGGGTCAGCATCTGGGAATTTTTTATTCAGTATTGATTCAATTGCAACGCAACGATGATATAAAAGTTCATTATCAATAGTATCAGTGTCAAAGGCATACAAATAATCTTTAGCAAATTCTATCATATATTACTCTTAAAATGTTGTATTAATAATCTTACCAATCCTGTGGAATCAATGGTGACCAGCAGTAGGTAGTTAGCCAGCATACCAAATGAGCGGCGGGTATAAGCAGCCCAGGCATAGATAGCACAACCAGTAATCCACAAAGGGTACATGATAATAAAGGGAGGGGTTGGTACGGTAAACGCCATTGCAATAGCACAACCAATACTGAGAGCCCAAGCAATAAGCTCCATGCCGAACCTAAAACGATTGGATTCATAATCGGTCTTAATCCATTCTAGAGTTGGTCTGAACAGAGTATTAATCATTATTTATTTGGTCCACAATTCCTTCGTTATCCCGAAGCAGTGCTACCAATGCGTGAGTAAAAATAGTAACCTGTTCTTCGGTAAGTTTTGTTCCATATGCTCGGTCTAGCATATGAATGATTTCATGCCATCTTGCAATTATTTTAGTCTGTTGAGTAGACGATGAATTAATCCACATCTCCTGTGTATTAAACATGGCCATTCCGACCAACCCATTCATTTTTTCGGGTTCTTTATCCTGCATTTGGAAGTTGATTCCGGCTATTTTAATCTCCATTATCTTCCTTACGTAGATTAGCATGTCCGCTGATATCAACAATGGTTTCTAGATCGTCAAACTCGTGGAATACCTGGTCCCACGTGTCTTTCTGTGCAATACGAATGGCTTTTTTAATTACACTGGGTTTTACACCCAGTTCTTCGGCAACTGCCTTGATTGTTTCATTAAGACCTTCGGTGAGATCTTGAATTTCCTGCATTACTGTGCATCCCTCAGCCACAATCTGTTTGATCTTGGCCCGTTCTGGGTCGCCATATGCTTTACTCATAATTTTCTCCTTATGTGCTAGTATAAGGGATTAAGATGCTGCTGTCAAGAAAGTGTTGGCAAATTTCTCACAGAGATCGCGTATATCGGCGTTTGCAGTTTCCAGGAGTGTAAATTCGCGTTGAGCCTGTTGATCATCGCCCTGACTAGGATCTATAAAACCACAATAGACTTTACGAACTGGGCTGTTGTTGATTAATTCAGTACAACTCTCTCCATAACGTTCTTTTGCAGTTTTGTCGTGTAATTCATTACACGGACTTAGAGTGGTGATGATGATACTGCCTTTGGGTATTTCGCCATATTCTTGAACATATCGGTTTATGGCCACACGTTCGGCATGAACACGTTGTCCATTTTTAGCAGGTTGATTTAATCCAAATACTGGACGATTGTCAGGATCTAGTACACATGCAGCAACCATGCCGTAGTATTCTGAATCTTTTTCCTGTCCTTGGACAATCATTTTGCAAAGTTTGGCTAAGATATGATCCAGTTTTTTTAGATTATGTATTTCATATCTGTCTGGATCATATACTTCATGTATCTTCATTTTTTCTTTTTGCTAGGATTTTTAGCAGCATAACTAGCGGCCACGGCCATTTGTCGTACTTTTTCTGGACTTTTGTTTTTAAACTGATGATGCCCTTTTGCATCGGGAGTTTTTGCTGCCTTGGCAAAATCATCAATATAGTCTGAAACAGGAGCATTTTTAGGAATCTTTTCTGCTAGTTGTTGGGCAAGCGATTCCATATAGGAGTTGTCTTCTTTAAAACGCTCTTGGTTAGTGAATATTTTATCAAACTTATCACCTAACATACTGACCAGGTCGTCTTTTTGCCTTTGGTCTACGGTAATTGTATCACCTTTGATAATGAATCCTAAATTCATTCCACGCAGTTTTTGAGCGAATACAGGATTTTTAAACTGATAGGTAGTCATGCCTGGCTGTTCTACGGATTTGCCACCCATCTGTGTTTGTGGTTTTTTAGCACGTGGTAAATTGCCACCAGTTGGTTCACCTTCTTCATCATCATCCTCTTCGGGTTTTTGATATATTTTCATACGACGATCGTCACCTGATTGAATATAGTCTCTCAGTTGCTTGACATCTTCACCTTGGTCGCTACGTAGTGCAGAACTGTGAATGATAAACTCTGCGGTTTCTGCACCTACAAAATCTACATC
>Ga0114958_10003502_pt1 | contig 11190 bp, 11 predicted proteins | sample C_130208_EF_Meta_FD_89577 | JGI IMG/M metagenome (GOLD analysis project Ga0114958, IMG submission 89577) | Freshwater microbial communities from Lake Croche, Canada to study carbon cycling - C_130208_EF_MetaG | ecosystem: Environmental > Aquatic > Freshwater > Lake | place: Lake Croche, Canada... | reverse complement strand
TGGGCAACACCATCGGGCATTGTTTGATCGCAGTGAAGCAACTGCACATCACCAATCAATTCTTCGTCTCTTGCTAAAGCAAAGTGAAGGTAGTGATCAATCCATTTTCCGGTCCCATCGAAGCGAACCTTAAAGCGAAGCTTGGCATCAGGGGTTTCTAGCCCGCGCACTTGGCAGGCACGCTCAAACTCTTCTTCCTTGTATGGGCGAAGTTGAAAACTCATAGATAGAACTTTATGGCAAAAAGGCAATATCTACTAAGATGGAAATATGACTCAATCACCATTCTTGTTTATGAAGGAAAATTCACAAACAGTTCTGTGGAATGACTCGGCTGATCCAAAAGAGCTAAAGGATGCCCTTACTTGGGGAATAGTTGGAGCAACGTGTAACCCAATAATTGCTCTTAGCGCCATAAAGGCAGATAAAGAATATTGGGTTGGCCGCATTAAGGAATATGCCAAGGCTCATCCCGCCGCTACCGACGATCAAATCGGCTGGGCGATGGTCGAAGAACTATCAGTAAATGCTGCAAAAATTCTTGAACCTGAATTTGAGAAATATAACGGACGCAATGGGCGCTTATCTATCCAAACCGATCCCCGTAATTTTCGTGATGCTAAAGCGTTAGCAGATCAAGCCTATGAATTCTCAAAAATTGCTAAAAACATCATTGTTAAAATTCCAGTTACTTCAGAGGCAATTAGCGCATTTGAAGAAGCCACTTATCGCGGCGTAAGTCTTAATGCCACAGTTTCATTCTCGGTTGCCCAAACTATCGCAGTTGCTGAAGCCATTGAACGTGGGCTAAGGCGCCGTGAAGCAGAAGGTTTAGATATTTCGCAAATGGGCCCAGTCTGCACAATCATGGTTGGGCGCGTAGATGACTGGGTGAAGGTATCGGTTGAAAAATCTGGTGCGCTAACAGATCCAGGTGTTATGGAATGGGCCGGGGTTGCCGTCTTTAAACATGCACATCAAATCTATAAGCAACGTGGTTATCGCACGCGATTACTATCTGCAGCATTTCGCAATCACATGCATTGGAGCCAAATTATCGGTGGAGATGCAGTTATCTCTCCTCCATATAGCTGGCAAGTAAAGATCAATAAATCAGGAATGATTCCTAATCCAAATAGCATCGAAGAGCCAGTCGATCCGACTATTTTGAAGACTTTGCAAACCTTGCCTGAGTTCAACAAGATGTATGACGTTGATGGGCTAAAAGAGAGTGAGTTCACCAACTTTGGTGCAACTTTGCGCACTCTGCGCGGATTCTTGCAATCTGCAAACGATCTAGAAGCATTCGTTCGCGATGTAACGGTTCCTAACCCAGATAAGTAGTAAAATCTTCGCCATGACATTTACAGGATTTAACTTTCTAGGCATATTGGTTGCATTCGGATTCTCATTTGTAAGCGGTGCCATCTGGTTCGGACCAAAGACTTTCTATCCAATTTGGATGAGAGAACGCGGCATCTCCTCTGGCCAGCTGAATACCAATCAAAATAAACCAGTACTCCTCTTTGGTGGAACGATTATCGGTGTCGTATTTCAGACACTGACATTGGGGCTGATCATTAATTCACTTCAGCACGCAGGTACCGATATAGGTATTACTGATGGCGCTGGCATCGGATTCGCACTTGGCGTAGGTGTTTCTATGTTTGCTTCTCTTTCACATCGACTCTTTGGCGGCGAAAGCCTAAAGGTCTGGTTGATTGAAACTGCTAACGATGCCATCAATTTAACTGTTGCTGGCGCAATCATCGCATATTTTAATTAATGCATTGGGCGAAGTTCGACCTTACGATTGCAAGCTTTAGAAGCAGCAAAAGCTAATTTGCTCGCCGTCTCCTGATCAGCAACGTCAATTACCCAAATTCCGCTGAAATTCTCTTTCGCATCAAAGTGGGGCTTTCCGGTAGCTAAATTTGCGCCTCCGCGATTGTCGATGACGGTTGCATTCTCGGGTGCATGAAGTCCCCAAGCAAATAGAAATTGACCATCGGCACGTAGCTGATCATTGAACTTATCTATCTCAACCATTTCTTCAGGAGTACCGGAATTTGCCATATCGTCGATTACCGAGATCAAAAATTTCATATCTAAATTGTAGTAAAACCTTATTGCGGAAGTAAACCTTCTTTAAGGCTTAGCGATTTATAAACCTACTCTTGATGGCATCTGAAACAAATTCGATTGGGGCAACCTTAAGGCGAAGCCCAAGACCAAAGTAGATTGGCAAGGCAATTACTCCTGATACAGCTAGCGCCATCACGCTGGTAATCAGGTTTGGACTGCCTGAATTAAAGTGAGCTTTAATAAGTTGTGTTACCAACAAACTTGGCAAAAAAGCAATAGCGGAGATAAAGGTCAAAGTAATTACATCTCTTCGCAGGTGCATTACACCAATTCGCTTGCCCAAAAGATGTCGCGCCCACTGTGAGCTAGCTAGATAGCCGATACCAAATGAGACCGCGATTCCAACTGTAATTAGGCGAATCGGCAGCACAAAATATCCAATACTGGCGCAGGTAATTGTCACGATATTCATCACCAAGGTGATTCCTGCAGGCGTCTTGGTATCTTCAAATGCGTAGAAGCCACGCAACATTACATATGAACTACAGAATGGAATTAGCCCCAATGCAAAGCCCGAGAGAATCAAACCAATCTGATCAGCATCTTGTGTCCGTGACCCAGCAAATATGAAGTGAGCAATTGGGCGGCCCAAGAATAGGAGGGCAAATGCTGCTGGAATGATGATGGAATATAGATGTGACAAGGTCAGTTCAATATCATCACGAACTTGTGTGATCCGAGATTCTGCAGCAAAGCGAGAAATTCTCGGCAATAACGCCGTTACAAGTGAAACAGCGATGATCGAATGTGGAAGTAAGAATATGAAATGCGCATTCTGATACGGAGTAAAGCCCACACCTGCATCGATTCCGGCGTTCTTGGCGCGTACCGATGCGGCTGTTGCCAAGTTTACGATGACCATAAATCCAACTTGATTGATAAGCACGAAGATCATCGTCCACTTAGCCAAGTGTGCAGATTTTCCAAGTGATGACCAATGAAAGTTAGGGCGAAGTCGCACACCCGTTTTGGCAACAACTGGAATTAATATGGCTGCTTGCGCAATCGCTCCCAGGGTTGTGCCCAGACCCAGAAGCGTTTTAGCACCTGAACTAATTACCCCGTTGGCAGCATCTGGTGCTATCGCAATAAACCCAATTAAAACCCCTATGACAATAAGGTTATTGAGAATCGGCGCCCACATCATTGGGCCAAAACTTCCGCGTGCATTGGCAATCTGTCCAAGGAGCGTGAAGAGCCCTAAGAAAAGTATTTGTGGAAGGCAATACCGGGTAAAGAGAACTGTTAATTGAAATTCACTTTCTAAACCAACTCCCCCAAATTTGGCGGCATAAAGTCGAACGACAAGTGGTGCGGCGATAACCCCAATGAGAGTTGCTAAACCCAGAATTGTGAAGGTTGCAGTTGCAAGCTGAGAAACATATGAATTGCCGCCATCTTTACTCTTCATCTCGCGGACAATTTGTGGAACGAATACTGCATTGAGGGCGCCACCTGCGACCAAGATGTAAACAACAGTTGGAACAGTGTTAGCGACTGCAAAAGTATCGCCAAGGATGGCGGTACCGAGAGCTGTCACCGTAAGCAAGCTGCGGGCTAATCCGGTAACACGAGAAAGTATCGTTCCAACGGCCATAACGGCAGAAGAACGCAATACTGATGGTTCGCTCATATTTTAATTACCGAACAATAATCTGATCAAAAGTTGTAGTGGTGTAGCGAACTCGAACTTTCAAATTATCGCCCGGTTTTGGTTGGTTTGATCCACTGCAGGTTAGTAGCGAACACTGCATATGTGGAGTCTCTAGGAAATTTAGGGTTCTGCCTTCCCAACGAAATGGGCTGCGCATTTTCCCAAACGCTAATTCAATTGCACGTGCAATCATTTTTACTCTACCAAGCAATGAATAATCACTTTGTGGTGCAGTTAGGCCGATTCCGTGGGCTGTTCCGCCGCTGGCGACAATTACGTTTCCGTTTGCTTTTCTTTGTTGATAGCCGGCAGCTCCCTTAACCTGTCGATTCTCAAGCACTGTAGCTGTTACTTCTAGAGCAGAATCCGCACCTAACCAGAGTGAAGTTCCAATTCTTTCGCGGAAGGTGATCTTCGGAAATTCTCGCTTTATCTGATCTGCATTATGTAGGTGCGAGACCCAGACGGTACTTTCTTCAGGGAACATTTGAAGCGTTGAACTGATCCACTTACGATCAATGCTGGCGATCGGCAGGTGCAAAGTAAATCCGCGTATTACCAATCCGTGATCTTTAACGATTGCGAGCGCACGACTGAGATCTGCGATATCAATGCCATGGCGATTAAGCGGAGTCAGGATCTCAACAATTACTTTTGAATTAGCAGCAATTTTTTCAAGTTTATCGATACTAGAAACTGTCTCAATGACTCTTAAATCTGATATTTCACTTGCGCTGTGATCTGGCGAAAGCACGATAATTTCACCGGAAAAAGTAGCGCGAACTTTTGCTACTTCACTTGCTAGGCCAACGGCAACGGTCTCTACTCCAAGTCGAGTCGCTTCTGCGCCCAGGAATTCCAACCCAAATCCATAGCCGTTACCTTTTATAACCGGTACTAAGCCAGGCTTTGCGCTGATCATTGCGCTCAAATGCGAACGCCACTTTTGCCCATCGACATGAAGTGAAAGTGGCATAAGCGTAGATTACTTGCGAATGCGAAGATATGTGGCAAAGGCAAGCGCCCAAAACTTATTTATTGGCTTCTCCCATTCACCAACAAGTTGGCGGGCATATCCGCCTGTGCCGACTTTGAATTGGATCAACCCAGCGTGAGGATCTTTTGGATCCAAAGTTGGTGTTATTCCCCGTAGGTCATAACACGTCGCACCGCTAGCCAACGCATCTTTCATCATCTCCCATTGGACCGCGTTACTGCCTCGCGCTTCGCGACCGAAGGCAGAAGATGCTCCGTAGGAATACCAATAATGGCTACCTACTTGAATTGCGATGGTTGATGCAATTACTTGTCCCTGCCATCTAGCTAAGAAGAGTTTCATATGTTTTTCATGGCTATTTAACTCATCCCACATCCGCTCGAAATAGCGCAGCGGGCGGGGAATGAAATTATCGCGCTTGGCAGTTTCTAGATAAACCTTATGAAAATCTGCAAGCTCTTCCCGCTTTCCCTGAATAACTTCCACGCCTTCTTTCTCTGCTTTCTTAATATTTCTGCGCCACTGTTGATTAAATCCAGATGCCAGGCTTTCTTCATCTCTATTACTTAAATCAATTTGAAAGACAAAGTTCGGTTGACCTTCGCTAAAGCCACTTTCAGATACAACCGCGCGCCATTGCGCTTTCTTAAAGCTTTCCATAGCTGATCGACCGTTTTCATATTCGGTTGTAGCCTCGGTTGTAAGTAATGAACTAGCTTGGTCGGATGCCAGCGCTGCTTTAATAACTTCCGGATCCCAATCGCGATAAGCGATCGCAGGTCCGATTCGCAGAAGAAAGATCTGATCCTGCTTAGCAAATTCCTCAAGCGCAGCCAGCACTTTTCCCTTATGGGAATGGCTTGGCAAGAAGAGCGGTCCTTCTGGGATGTAACCAAATGATTTACCGACTATGGGTAGTGGTCGCGTAAGAAGTAGCGCTGCTCCAATAAGTGATGGGCCTTCATAAATTCCAAGAGATTTGCTCTGCCAGTCAGTCTTTACAGCTCCCCATTCGGGAAGTTGTAAGAAAGATGCGCTGGGCAATTCTGAAATGAAATCACGATGTACCTCTTGCGAGATCGATCGAATTTCTATTTGCATTGGTCTATCTTACCTTTTTACGTGGATGAAACCTTTTCTGGGTACTGCAACCTATAAGATTTGATTATTAAATTTAGTGATCGATTGGAGAAATGTATGCTTATTTCGCTCATTTCTTCTGCCGATCAAGTAACAGATGCGCGTCTACACAGATTATGTGGGGCGTTAGTTCGCAGTGGTTGTCAGGTTGAAGTCTGGGCACTGGGATCGGCAAAGGATGCACCTGCCGGCGTTACATTTCATCAAGCACCCGGCGGCAAAGGTTTTGTGGCGCGAATTATCCGCGACCTAGTTCTACCGCTTCGCGCAAGAGGAAATATTTGGATTGTGGTTGCCCCAGATTTGCTGCCAGTTTCATGGCTAGTTGCCCGAGTTAAGGGTCGAAAACTAGTAGCCGATGTTCATGAAGATTACTTTGAATTATTAAAGGATCGATCTTGGGCAAAGGGGCTGATCGGAGCTTTAGCAAAGGTAATAGCTCGATTAGCGACAATTGTGGCAGCCCGCGCAGATTTAACAACTGTTGCTGATGTGCAGGTTCCGCCATTTAATGCAAATAAACGGCTAGTTGTTAGAAATTTTCCAGATTTAAATTTGCTTACGCCAAGTGGCGAACTTTCGGCGCAGCCACGGGCCATATATATCGGCGACGTACGTACTTCACGTGGAATTAAGACAATATTAGAAGCAGCTGAATTATCGCCACAATGGAACTTTGATATTGTCGGAAATATCTCTGCCAACGATTCTGAATTTATTGAAAATTGGAAATCAAAGAGTTCAGCGAGTTCGCGCGTAACTTTTCACGGCCGGCTAACACCTTTGCGGTCGTGGAGCTTTGCTAAAGGTGCCTGGGTTGGACTTTCGCTTTTAGAGCCGACTCCTGCCTTCAGCGCTGCAATTCCAAGTAAGTTATATGAATACATGGCAAGTGGGCTTGCAACTATTTCAACGCCACTTCCCCGTTGTGTTGAGTTAATAGAAAAAAGTAATGGTGGTGTAATCGCTAGCGATGCAAAAGCAGTTTCAACAAAACTAAATGGATGGGCTGCAAATCCGGCTGAATTAATTGCGATGCGTAAGAGCGCAGTTACTTGGGCCACAGCAAATCTGAACGCGTCTGCTGAATATGAGGCCTTTGTAAGGGAAATTAAGGCTCTTATTCCTAGTTCGCGGTAGGCTCTCACAATGGCCACCACAATCGCCGCAACTGCAGATGTTGATTCCACCGCTGTAATTGGCGATGGTTCAAAGATTTGGCACTTAGCGCAAATCCGCGATGGTGCAGTCCTTGGCAAAAATTGCATTGTTTCTCGTGGCGCTTACATTGGTTCAGGTGTAAAACTTGGAGATAACTGCAAAATTCAAAATTACGCACTTGTTTACGAACCAGCGGTATTAGGTCAAGGTGTTTTTATTGGACCAGCTGTTGTATTAACTAACGATCATTACCCGCGCGCAATCAATCCAGATATGACTTTGAAATCTGGATCTGATTGGGATGCCGTCGGAGTCACGATTGGAGATGGAGCCAGTATTGGCGCCCAATCTGTTTGTATCGCTCCGGTAAAGATCGGCGCATGGGCGCTAATTGCTGCAGGTTCAGTTGTAACCAAGGATGTGCCTGATTTTGCGCTAGTTGCCGGGAATCCAGCAAAAAGAATTCGTTGGGTGGGTTGCGCAGGGGTCCCGCTCGAAGATATCGGGGATAATTCATTTCGTTGCCCTACCACTGGCGCACTTTATAAGCAGACGAGTTCAGATCAATTAGTAGAGGCATGAAAGGTCAATAATGATTCCAGCAGCTAAGCCAATTATCGGTGATGAAGAACGCGAGGCCGTCGATCGCGTACTTCGCTCTGGAATGCTTGCCCAAGGACCAGAAGTAAAAGCTTTCGAAGAAGAGTTCTCCGCACACGTTGGTGGACGCCACTGTGTAGCGATGAATTCAGGAACTTCTGCCCTACATCTGGGATTTATTGCCGCCGGCATTAAGCCGGGCGATGAAGTAATCGTTCCCTCATTCTCTTTTGCCGCGACAGCTAACTCAGTAGTTCTCGCTGGTGGCGTTCCTGTATTTGCAGATATTGATCCAAAGACTTTTAACTTAGATCCAGATCATGTCGAGACGCTTATTACAAAGAAAACTAAGGCCATCATGCCTGTGCACTTATACGGACACATTGCTGCGATGGATCGCTTTGAAGAGATGTCCAGCAAGTACGGCGTAAAGATTATTGAAGATGCCGCACAAGGCCATTTAGCATCACTTAATGGACGAAACGCTGGTGAATTCGGCGTTGTCGCATCATTTTCTTTCTATCCAACCAAGAATATGACTGCCGGTGAAGGCGGAATGGTTGTCACTGATTCTGCAGAAGTTGCCCGCATGCTTCGCTTACTTCGTAACCAGGGCCAAGAGATTCGCTATCAAAATGAGGTAATTGGTTTTAACACACGTATGACTGATCTACACGCCGCTATTGGAAGAGTTCAGTTAACCAAACTTCCTGGCTGGACTAAAGTTCGCCAAGATAATGCAGCCTATTTAGATGCGAATCTCAAAGGTGTAACAGTGCCGTACTTACAACCTGGAACCAAACATTCGTATCATCAGTACACCATTCGTATTCCTGGTGGATCTGCAGAAAAGCGTGATGCCTTTATGGAAGCTATAACTGCCAAGGGCGTTGGCTGTGGTGTCTATTACCCAACGCCAATTCACCGCTTACCATCTTTTAAAATGGATCTAAATCTTCCGGAGACAGAGCTAGTGATTAAGGAATGTGTCTCACTTCCTGTCCATCCATCACTTAGCCAAAGTGATCTAGAGACAATTGTCTCTGTCGTAAATGAAGTTGCGGCATCTCTTTAACCATGGCTGAGAAAAAACTTCGCGCGGGCCTCGTTGGCCTCGGCATGATGGGGCGCCATCATGCCCGTATCTTGGGTTCACTTGATGGCGTCGAATTAGTTGCAGTCTCTGATCCGATGGGTGATCCGCACGGTGTTGCCAGTGGAATTAAACACTTTTCATCGGTAAAAGAATTAATTGCTGAAGGTATTGATTATGCAATGGTGGCTGCACCAACTGCATTCCATGAAGAGCTTGCCCTGGAACTCGCAGCCGCCGGAGTTCACGCCCTCGTTGAAAAACCGCTCGCGGTAGATACACCTGCGGCGCAGAAGATTTATCAAGCTTTTCGCGTTAAAGGTTTAGTCGGAGCCGTTGGTCATATTGAGCGCTATAACCCAGCTCTGCAACAGTTGCGCATACGCCTAGATGCCGGCGAACTTGGTGCGGTTTATCAAATTTCTACTCGTCGCCAAGGACCATTTCCTTCTCGTATCGCCGATGTTGGCGTCGTTAAAGATCTAGCTACTCACGATATTGATTCAACTGCCTGGGTTGCACGTTCTCCATTTGTAAGCGTCTCCTCCCAAACAGCCCACAAATCTGGACGTCCGCATGAGGATATGGTCGCCGTTGTCGGGCAATTAGCAAATGGAATTATCACCAACCACCTAGTCAACTGGTTAACGCCATTTAAAGAGCGCTTAACAATTGTTACAGGCGAACGCGGTGCGCTAGTTGCCGACACATTAACCGCTGATTTAACTTTCTATGCAAATGCATCGGTAAATACTGAATGGGATTCAGTTGCTGCTTTCCGCGGAGTAAGCGAGGGCGATGTGATTCGTTATGCATTTGCTAAACCTGAACCACTTCGCGTTGAACATGAAGCATTCCGTGATGCAGTACTTGGCTTACCTGGTGCGACCGATCGGATTGTGACAATGGAGCAAGGATTAGCAACGGTTGCTGTTGCAGGAGCAATTCTAGAAAGCGCAGCAACGAAGAAAGTTGTGACTCTATGAAGATCGCTGTCGTAGCACTTGGAAAAATTGGTCTGCCACTAGCGGTGCAATTTGCCATGAAAGGCCATCACGTTATTGGCTGCGATGTTAACCAGAAAGCTGTTGACCTCATTAACGCCGGCACTGAACCCTTTCCCGGCGAAGCACACCTTGATGAGTATCTAAAGAAAACGGTCGCATCTGGTCACTTAGTTGCTACGACAGATACTAAAACTGCAGTGGCACAATGCGAAGCAGTTGTAATAGTTGTGCCACTTTTTGTCGATAACGATGGCATTCCTGATTTTGGTTGGATGGATGCGGCTACAAAAGATATCGCCGAAGGCTTAAAGCCTGGCACTTTGATTTCCTATGAGACAACTCTTCCAGTTGGTACAACGCGCACACGCTTTGCCCCAGCTCTTGAAAAGATATCCGGTCTTAAGGCAGGCGTGGATTTCCACTTAGTTTTCTCGCCTGAACGAGTATTAACCGGACGCGTCTTTGCCGATCTTCGTAAATATCCAAAGTTAGTTGGTGGCATTGACGCCGCCAGCACTAAGGCTGGAATTGATTTCTATAAAGCTGTTCTTGATTTCGATGATCGCCCAGATTTAACTCAAGCCAATGGAGTTTGGGATATGGGCTCTGCTGAAGCAAGCGAAATGGCAAAGCTGGCTGAGACAACTTATCGAGATGTAAATATCGGGCTAGCAAATCAATTTGCGATCTTTGCTGAGACCGCCAATATCGATATTGCTAAAGTAATTTCTGCCTCAAATTCACAGCCATTTAGCCATATTCATCAGCCGGGTATCGCGGTTGGTGGTCATTGCATTCCAATTTATCCCCGTTTCTATCTTTGGAATCACCCTGAAGCAACGGTTGTTCGCGCAGCTCGTGAAGCAAATGCAACTATGCCTGCACATGCGGTTGGTATGTTGGCTGGTGCTTTAGGTTCTCTCAAAGATAAGACTGTTGCAGTGCTTGGTATTTCATATCGTGGCGGCGTAAAAGAGAGCGCTTTCTCTGGCATATTCCCAACAGTTACAGCGCTAAAAGCTGCAGGTGCAAACGTTTTGGTTCATGATCCGATGTACAAAGATGAAGAGATCACCGGCTACGGGTTTACACCATTTTCAATGGGTTCAAAAGTTGAAGGCTTAATTCTTCAAGCAGATCATTCAGAATATAAAGAACTTACCTCTGCTTCATTTCCGGGTGTGAAAGCGGTTATAGATGGTCGCCGCACAATGAATCCAAGTAACTTCCCTGGTGTTGATTTCAGAGTTATTGGCGCGTCAATTAACTTGTAACTTTAAATGGCATGTGTGGGCGTGCCATTGGTTGAGCATCTGCAATTCGGTTATAAATATTCACTAGATTTTTTGCTTGCAACTCCCAGCTTCGCTCCATCAATACCTCTTCGGTATAG
>Ga0114958_10003501_pt1 | contig 11197 bp, 8 predicted proteins | sample C_130208_EF_Meta_FD_89577 | JGI IMG/M metagenome (GOLD analysis project Ga0114958, IMG submission 89577) | Freshwater microbial communities from Lake Croche, Canada to study carbon cycling - C_130208_EF_MetaG | ecosystem: Environmental > Aquatic > Freshwater > Lake | place: Lake Croche, Canada... | reverse complement strand
TTGTACAATAGAATATAACTCAAAAATGAAAAGAAAAAGCCCAATAAATAGGACACAGTTTGCTATTGTATTGATGTTTTTTACGATTGTGCCACTTTGTGCACAAGAAGAATTTAATCCACTAACTGATGATTTAACACCTCCAGCTAGTATAGATGGTTCATCATTTACACTATTAATAGCTGCAGTAGTATTGGGTTATGTATTTTTAAATCGTAAACTAAAAAATAATAAGTTTTAACGATTGACCAGTTCTAAATAATTGATATTAGATAAAAACACAATACAAAAAAGTTTAGTTTTGGAGTGTTTTATAATTTAGTTGATAAAAATAAATGTAAAAAACAATAATAAAACTATTAGATTATCATTTTAGATTATTTAAGGTTGTTAAATAATATTAGTTTTAATTTATTGAAAGATTATTAAATAAGCATTGGATTAGACAATAAATACTAAAAAAACTATAAATACGATTTCGATTTTACCTAAGTAATCTGTCTTTCTTAAAAATTTTAAATTTTAAGCTTTTTGTTTTTTGATCTAATGACGCTAAGTCTTTGTTGTGTTATTCCAATATAGGATGCAATATCTCCAAGCGATGCCCTTAGAATGATATCTGGGTGATTATTAATTAAGTTCTCATATCTTTTTTCAGCGTTGATGAGCTGAATAGAATTTAATCTATCCATAAATATTTTAATCATATCAATTAAAATAATTGTTGTAAATTTATTGCTATAGTCAATAGATTCCATAATTATTTTAAATTTAGGAAATGAAATACTTCTTACTCTGCATTTTTCTAGAGCTTCCCAACCATATGGAGCAATTTCATTATAAAAAACACTTTCTAATGGACAGTTGAAAGTATTTTCAGCCCAAAAATGGTGAGTTATCGACTTGTCGTCTTTATAGTAAAAAGTCCTGTAAAACCCTTCTTCTAAAAATATTATATTAATTGATGTGTTATTCGGTGTTAAAAACACTGTTCCCTTTTGATGTTCTTGATAATCAAATGCATTATTAATAGTTTCTTTTTGATAATCATCTAAGGTAAAATGTTGGCTTAAAAATGTTATTAGTTCCACTTTATATATATTTTAAATTAATTTTTTTTCTATTGTTTATGTGGTATGATTTAAACTTCATTTTAGATATCATTAAATCTTCAGTAATAGCTTTATTATCAATAGATTTTAAATAATCTTTTACATCTCTTATTAATTCTAAAGCATTATTTTCTTTGAAATATAGTATTTTATTCCTTTCTTTTCTAATTTCAATTAAGGATTCTAATGATAATTTACCTAAGTGATTTATTTTTAATAATTCATATAGATATAATTTTAAGTTTACTATCATTATTTCAGTATCATCTGGATTGTATGTAGTGAGACTTGATATTATATTTAAAAGCTTAGTATAGTCCTTAATTAGATTACAAAAGATAATCTGTAATTCAAATAATTCATCACTTTCAATTGTGTCTATATTTATTTGTTTTAATTTTCTTTTTAGTAATATTGGTTTTATGATATTATGAATTTCTTTTTTACTGTCTTTAATGATCGTTGAAGTTTTTAAATAATTTTTAATTTTCATTAATTTAATAGGTAGTAATGAAAAGACTTCAATTCTAGTATTAAACACATCCATAAATCTATTTTTTCTTTCATCATATAATAAATTATTTATTATTAATGATGATTTGATTTGTTGCAAATTTTCAATTCCTATTTTAGTATTGGAGGGTTTGTAAACAGAATTAATATCTCCTATTTTATCAATAATAACAAAAAAATTATTGATATTTAGTTTGTGTTTTTGTTCATTAATTACTATCATATTTAGCTTAAAGAATTAAATTATTTTACATATCAAAAAAAAGTAAAATTTTTCAAAAGCTATTTAATCCATAATAAATAATGATTTAACGTAAATTAAACTAAAATTTAATATATATTAAATTATTTCATTTAATTTTTAATTTAAACAAAACTTGAGCTAATTAAATAAACTTTGTCTTCACAAGAAATACTCTTGTTATATTTATGTAAGAGTTTAGTTTTTTTAAATCAATATTTGTTTATTATAAACATATTCATTCCAATGTCATTATTGCTAATATTTATAATTATGAATGTTATTTTTTATTCTAGAATAAATTATATTTCATTTTTTTTTATATAAGTAAAAAATAAAAATAAATCATTGTTAAACACTTTTATCAAAAAAAGCTGTGATTAATTGTTTTTAATCTAATGTTAATATAATTTTTAATAGCTATTTTAAGATAATTTTTTTATAAATACTTGTTTTATAAGTGTTAACCAATTAATTTTGTTTTTATTTAAGATTAAATTATTAATTATTTTTTTAACAATTGTTTAAGTTATTCATTTAATTAAAAAAGACTAATATTGAATTAAATAAAAATCTATATGAATTTACTTGATTTTTTTCAACAAAAGATTAGCTTGAGTACTACAAATGCTAAAATTATTGATGAAATGTTTAATCATGAGGAATATCCTAAGGGTACTATTTTTCTAAAACCCGATAATTCTTCTAAACGACTAATTTTTTTAGAAAAAGGTCTATATAGAACCTTTTATTATAATGAGGAAAAAGATATTACACATTTTTTTTGGGACGAAAATACATTTAATACACCAATTGAAAGTGTTATGTTTGATCAAATAGCACCCTATGGTTGGCAAGCAATTGAAACTTGTGTGGTTAGATCTGTAGATTTTAAAGAATTTCAAGATGCAATTTCTAATAACAATGAATTACTTAATTTAATGTTATCAATTACAACTGAAATGACAACCTTTTTTACAAAAAGGGGTTTGACTTTAAATTTTAAAACTGCGGAAGAAAAATACCAACACTTTGTTGATGATTATCCAAATATAATTAATAGAGTACCTTTAGGTTATTTAGCTTCTTATATAGGAATGACACCACAAACTTTGAGTGTCTTGAGGTCAAAACCATAAAAATATTAGTGAACTTTTCATTTTCACTTTATTCAAGTGGAATCAAAATTTTCTATATTACTTAATCTAATTGTCATTTCTAAATTAATTTGTGACAAATGTTTTCATTAAGATATGGTGAAATCATTAAATTATATCATATTATCAATTGCATTCTATTAAGAATTAATATTTTATAATTCTACAATAAAAATTATATATTTGCAATCCAAACAACACTACTATGAGTCAAAAAGTATTGCTCACTTCCAATGAAGTCAATATCATACTCCATCGTTTGGCTTGTCAGTTAATCGAAAAGCATCTCGATTTTTCTAACACTGTTTTAATTGGTATACAACCCCGAGGCACTTATCTTGCCAATCGAATAAAGGCTTTATTAGAGAACGAATATCATATAAAAGAAGTGAAATTGGGTTTTTTAGATATTACTTTTTTTCGTGATGATTTTCGTCGTGGCGAAAAACAATTGGATGCTCACGAAACACAAATAGATTTTTTAATTGAAGATAAAAAAGTTGTTTTCATTGATGATGTTCTTTTCACAGGAAGAAGTATCAATGCTGCATTAACAGCCATTCAATCTTTTGGAAGAGCCTCTGAAGTAGAATTATTAGTATTGATTGACAGAAGATTTAGCCGTCATTTACCCATACAACCAGATTATCGTGGCAGACAAGTCGATGCTATTAATGATGAAAAAGTAATAGTTTCTTGGAATGAAAAAGAGGGTGAAGATGCAGTATATTTAATTTAAGGGAAAAGAGAAATGAAATTAAAACATAAAAACATACAACACACAACTTAACATTAAAATGTCCGAACTATCAGTTAACCATTTATTAGGCATAAAATATCTCAAAAAGGAAGACATCAACTTAATTTTTGAAACTGCTGATCATTTCAAAGAAGTCATTAATAGACCCATTAAAAAAGTTCCTTCGTTGCGAGATGTTACTATTGCTAATATCTTTTTTGAAAATAGCACAAGAACAAAACTTTCTTTTGAATTAGCTCAAAAACGTCTTTCTGCCGATGTAATTAGTTTTTCAGCATCACAATCATCTGTTAAAAAAGGGGAGACTTTAATTGATACGGTTAACAATATTTTAGCTATGAAAGTTGATATGGTTGTTATGCGTCATGCTAATCCCGGAGCAGCTTATTTTTTATCACAAAATGTAAAAGCATGCATCATAAATGCAGGGGATGGATCACACGAACATCCAACTCAAGGCTTGCTCGACAGTTATTCTATTAAGGAAAAATTAGGTGAAGTAGGAGGGAAGAAGGTTGTTATTGTGGGTGATATTTTACATTCACGTGTAGCGCTCTCAAATATATATGCGCTTCAGTTGCAAGGTGCAGAAGTTAAAGTATGTGGTCCAAAAACATTAATTCCAAAATACATTGAAAGTCTTGGAGTTTCAGTAGAACCAAATTTAAGAAAAGCTCTTGAATGGTGTGATGTTGCAAATATGCTGCGCGTTCAAAACGAAAGAATGGATGTGAATTATTTTCCATCTACTAGAGAATATGCCCAGCAATATGGGGTAGATAAAGCTTTGTTAAATTCTCTTGAAAAAGAAATTGTTATTATGCATCCAGGTCCAATTAATCGTGGAGTAGAAATTACTTCAGACGTAGCTGACTCTCAACAATCAGTGATACTTGATCAAGTTGAAAATGGGGTGGCTATTAGAATGGCAGTGATTTATCTCTTAGCTTCTAAATTACAAAAGTAAAAAAGTCCCGATTATTTGGGACTTTTTTATTTATTCAGTTTGTAAGTTTCTCAGTTGTTTTAGCTTGTCTTTTAGTATAGCTAATTCTTCTTTTTTAAGTTCAATATTCTTTATTACTTCTTTAACCATAGGATTGTCAGCTTTGGCTTTTGCAAAAAATTGAATATTATTCTCTAATTGGAAGATTTCAGCTTGAACTTCGTCAACTTTACGCATTATAAATACTTTTTCATTATCTAATTTTCTACTATCTGTACTAGCTAAATGATCGAGTTTATTAGCATAACGCACCATTTCATTATCTTTTTTGCTCAAGCTAAGTTTTTCAAACAAGGTGTCTAAAATTTTATTGAATTTGCCTTCGATATGTCTACGAGCAAAAGGAACTTTACCAAAACTTTTCCATGTTTCTATGTGTAACTTGATAGCATCTAAATCAGCTTTATGCTCCCCAACAAGTTCAAATGATTTTAAAGTTTCTATATAAGTTTTTTTCTTTTCAAAAGCTTCAACTTCTTCGGCATTAGCTTCATTCTTTTGTTCTTTTAATTTTTCAAAATATTCGTTACATGCTGCACGAAAATCTTTCCAAAGTTTATCAGAAAATTTTCTAGGAATATGTCCAATAGACTTCCATTCTTCTTGAATTTGTTTGAATAATGGAGTTGTATTAGCAAAGTCTGTACTTCCTTTTAATTCATTTGCTTTTGCTACTAATGCTTCTTTCTTTGATAGATTATCATTTTGATCTTTCTTAATGTCTTTATAAAATGAATTTTTTAATGAATTAAAGTTTCTAACAGCGTTCTTAAAATCTGTCCAAGTTTGTTCATTAACTTCTGAAGGTACTTTTCCGGTTTTTAAAAATTCATTTCGTAAAACTTCCACTTTTTCCATTTGTACTAACCAAGCAGAGTGAGAGTTTACTTTTTCTTGCGCTAAAATTGCTATTTTTTCAATAAGATCTTTTTTCTTCTCTAGGTTTACAGTTTCAACCTCACGAAGTTGCTCAAATAAAACTTCACGTTTATCGTGCATTTTTTTTGTCAATTCACTAAATCTATTCCATATTTCTTCACGATTTTCTCTAGAAACAGGTCCAATTTCTTCTTTCCAAATGCGGTGTAAATCTTGTAATTCACGAAAAGCTTTATTGATGTCTTCTTCATTAGTTAATTCTTCAACACGCTCAATAATTTTTAGTTTTTGAACTAAATTATGTTTAAAATCTAAATCTCTTATTTCTCTATCCAAATGAAGAATATCGTAGAAATTTTCTAAATGGAAATGATAATTGTTCCAAACATGATTGTATTTATCTTTCGGAATAGGACCAGCAACTTTCCATCGATCTCTAATATCATTAAATTTCTTCAAGGTAACTGGGATATTATCTTGACTTTGAATAAGACTTTTTAATTCTTCAACAATGGCTAATCTGTTTTCTAAATTAGCTTTTAAATCATTTTGAAGACTTTTGAAATGTGTGTTTTTTTTATCTCTATATTGAGAATAGAGTTGATCAAATTTCCCTTTTAAAGGAAAATTATATTGAAAATCTTCAGTAGTGTCTGGATTTTCTGTATGGAATTCTTCTTTCTTTTCATCAATGAAAAGATAATATTTAGATAAAAATGATTTTTTAAGTTCTTCTATATGGTCTTTGACAGACATTAACTTTTCTACAGCAACTAAAGTAGTTAACTCTTCTACTAGTTGTTCCATTGAAAGTGTTTCATACTCCAACATTGGGATATCATGACGTTCTTTTAATGATTCGTCTTCGCTTTCTTCCGCATTGGCGTCCTCAATGGCACTTATCACGGATTCATTTTCAGTTTGTTCTACTTCTTCTATTCTTTCAGATTCTGCTTCCGGTAAAATATTTTCAACATTTTCCTCAATCTCTTCAATTGTTTCTGATAGAGTAACTTGTTCAATGGTTTCTTCAACTAGCTCACGTTTTTCTGTTGCTAATTCTATTTCATCTTCTGTAAGTGCTTCAGTTAAAACAGCTACCTTGGTTTCAACAACTTCCTCATTTTGATTTTGTTGTAGCTGTTCGCCTTCATCAATTGTATCGGCTATTTTTTCTTGAACAAGCTCAATAATTTCTTGATTTTCAGTAGCAATCACATTTTGCGATTCGTTTTCTTGGCTTCCATCTGCATTAAGCAGGTTATCATTCTTTTCTTCTAACATTTTATAAATGTTTTAAGGGTTATACTTTATGAGTGCGAAAGATAGTAAAGAAGCACTAAAAATTCAAAGAAAATCAATGTTTTTCAATTCTTTTTATCTCTTTTTATATTTTAGAACTTTATTAAATAAAAAACTCTATTAAATTTTAATAGAGTTTAAAGAATTAATTTTTTGATTTATAATTTTAGTTAATAAATACCTTTTTGGTTATCGAAGTTCTGTTTGATGATAACTTTAAAAAATAGAATCCTTTAGGTAAATTACTAATTGAGTAGTTGTTATTGTCAAAAATCGGATTTTTAATTTGTTGGATAACTTGCCCGTTAATAGTGATTAAATCTATTTCCTCTAATGAAATTGCAGATTGAATATTTACTACACTATTAGATGGATTTGGATAAATAGAAATACTATTTTCTAAATCATAGACGGATGAAGATAGAATACTAGGCCATCTGTTTTGTGCTATTGGTCCGCCCCAAATTAAAGTAGCCAAATAAGGATTGTCAATAAATGGATTTCTATTTCCTTGCTTGTAATTATTGATATTAGGTGTACCACCTAAATAATCGTTTCTGTAATCTTCGTATTGTGAAACTGGGTCTTCTGCATTCCATTGTAACAAAATGTTAACCATGTTAACATCACTTGAAGTAGTAGTTCCTGCGGCAACATAAGTAGGAAGGCATTGATCTCCATAATGTAAATACATATACATAATAATTCTAGCAACATCTCCTTTCCATTCGTCACCAGGATACCAATTATTGCCTACATCACCTGAGTTTCCTGTGCCAGCAGCATAGAGTTTGTTTCCTCTATTGCTATTTCTTTGAACATCACAAGCTCTAAGCATGTGCGCATCTGCACCCGGTCCTAACTGTCCTAAATCTGGATTTCCAAGTGATTGTGCAAAAATGTGTTCACGGTTCCATTGACCATTGCTAGCGCCATTAATATTTTTGTCTCTAGTTCTATCATTGGTGGCATCAGCATCCGTTCCGTTTTCCCATCCGTACATCAAAAGTACATTTGAAGAATTTGAAGGGTCTAAATCTACTTGTTTGAGCGCATTCCAAACATCTGGTGTATAAATTAAATAATTGGAATGAGTATCGATAATCTTTGTCGCTAAAGCAGCTTTTAAATTTGTACCAGTTAAAGTCCAGTTAAATCCATTATAGTAAGGACTTTTAGGTGCGCCAGACTGGGAGAAAGCAATCGATATGTTTAGGAATAATAGAAATGTAAATATTTTTTTCATTTGTTTTTTATTAATTATCTTTTTTTCGTTCTAACAATGCCATATAAAAACCATCAAATCCTGTGTCTTGAGCAAGAATTTTAGTATCTTTTATAAAGATGAAACTTTTACCTATTTCGGTATTTAGGAATTTCTTGATTTGTTCTTGATTTTCAGAAGGCAAAACAGAACATGTAGCATATACTAGTTTTCCACCAGGTTTTACAATTTTAGAATAATTTTCTAAAACTTCCGCTTGTACTTTCTTTATATTGTCAATAAATTCAGGTTGCAATTTCCACTTCGCATCTGGATTTCTTTTTAAAACTCCCAATCCGCTGCACGGTGCGTCAATTAATACTCTATCTGCTTTTTCTTGGAGTTTTTTAATGACTTTGGTACTGTCAATAATTCTATATTCAATATTAAAAGCACCGTTTCTTTTGGCTCTTAATTTTAATTGTTTTAACTTACTTTCATACAAATCCATAGCAATTAATTGACCTTTGTTCTGCATTAATGAAGCCATATGTAATGTTTTTCCGCCTGCGCCTGCACATGTATCAACCACTCTCATTCCTGGTTGAACATCTAAGAATGCAGCTACTAATTGAGATGAGGCGTCTTGTACTTCAAATAATCCTTCTTTAAAAGCATCGGTCAAGAAAACATTGGCTCTTTCTTTTAAAACCAGTGCATCGGGTTGGTCTTTTAAAAACTCGGTTTCAATGTTCAAATCCATTAAAATGGCACGTAGTTGTTCTTTTGTGGTTTTTAATGTATTGACACGAAGAATGACTTTTGCTTGTTTGTTTTGAGCGGCGATTTCTTTAGTCCAAGCTTCTTCACCCAGTTCTTTTGTACCCATTTCATCCATCCAATCTGGAATAGATTCTCGCATTTTTCTGATTTTAGACAACTCATCAAATCGGCCTTTAATTTTGCGTTCTGGTGTTCCTTCCAATTGTCTCCAATCTGGAATGGTATAACCACGTAATACTGCCCAAACCGCAAATATTCTCCATAATTGATCACGATTTAAAGGTTCTTTTACATCAGCAATTTCCATGTAAAGTCTTTTCCAACGAACAATTTCATAGATGGTTTCAGCTACAAATTTTCTATCGGAACTTCCCCAGCGTTTGTCTTTCTTTAAGGCGCGAGCTACCACTTTATCGGCATATTCTCCTTCGTTAAAGATTGCGTTTAAAGAGTCAATGGTAGTGTAAACTAAATTTCGATGTAATCGCATGATATTAAAAAAAAATAAGCCTGCAAAGATATTGCTTTTATAGTATTAAAACTTAAATTTAACTAACTAAAATTGAATAGATTTTATAACCTAACACATAATTGATTCAATAATTGAAAGCTAGAAAATTAAAACTATAAATTAAATTACACGAAATTTATTCAAAACTAATAGTAAATAAGTTTTTTACAACTGATGTTTTAATACTTAAAATTCTTCAAATGGAAATTTATATTTTATTCAAATATATAACGAAAAACCGCTATAATTGAAAGTTTATAGAGTAGAAACGTCACTATTTATTCTATGCAACTCTATTTTCTCAGGAGCATGAAGGACTAATGGGAATTGTTCAATTTTTACGGAACTACTATCTAAACCAAATCCTTTTTCTTCAGACAAACTGAATTTTTTCATTAAAAAGTAGGTATTCATAACAATCTTTTCAAAGAATGTTAAATCACTATCATTTGAAAGAAATTTTTCAGAAAGAACAAATTTAAAGTCGCCAAGAATATTGTTTTTATTTAACGATTCATATCTACTAGTGATATCAACTTCTCCACGATCAACCATGTCTTTTATAACTTGTTTAAACATTAAATTGATTTTTGTTGGTTCTCTAAATCCAAGATAAAAATCAATTCTATAGATATCTTCCTTTATGATTTCAATAACTTTGTATTCTTTTTTGTAAGGTTCGCTCAAAATATTAACATGTATAAACCAATACAAATCGGCACGTTTCGGTCTTTTTTGAAGGATGGAATACATTACTTTTTCTTCTATTTCATCACTTCTGTTACAGTTAGTCATGTAAACTAAGTGTGTTGCATATTTAGGTATTGATAAATCAACACTCAATTCTGCAAGTACTTTTTTGTAATCTTCTATCTTAACGATTTTAGTGTAATTTTTACTAATTTGTTTTGCCAAATACCAAGTTGCCATGATAGCAATTAATCCCGCTGCTATTATTAAAGTTACAAAACCACCATGAAGAAATTTTACAATATTAGCATACAAAAAACTAAATTCAATGGTTAAATAAATTAGTATAAGAGGAACAATTAGATATAATTTTACTCTTTTGATTATCAAATAAAAATTGAGTAAAATGGTTGTCATAATCATACACAAAATAATCGCTAAACCATATGCGTGTTCCATATTTGAAGATTCTCTGAAATAAAGAACAATCCCAATACAACCTAATAAAAGCAACCAGTTTATAGATGGAATATACAATTGACCCTTTAAATCTGAGGGATATTTGATTTTTACTTTAGGCCAAAAATTTAAACGCATAACTTCATTAATCAACGTAAATGAACCACTAATTAAAGCTTGAGAAGCAATAACTGCTGCCAAGGTAGCAATGACAATTCCTATAGGTTGAAACCAATTTGCCATTATCAAATAGAAAGGATTTCCAGCTGTTCCGCCAAGCTGTTTTAATGTTTTTCCTTCCTGTGAAATTAAATAGGCACCTTGTCCAAAATAGTTTAACAAGAGCATTGATTTAACAAAAATCCAACTAACTCTGATATTTTTTCTTCCACAGTGACCCATATCAGAATATAAAGCCTCAGCACCTGTAGTACAAAGAAATACAGCACCAAGAACAAAAAAACCTTCAGGATGAATATGCAATAATTCATAGGCATAATAGGGATTAATAGCATTAAATACAGAGAAATCTTTTAGTATTTGTATAGAGCCCAAAACACCCAACATGGTAAACCAAATC
>Ga0114958_10003499_pt1 | contig 11205 bp, 7 predicted proteins | sample C_130208_EF_Meta_FD_89577 | JGI IMG/M metagenome (GOLD analysis project Ga0114958, IMG submission 89577) | Freshwater microbial communities from Lake Croche, Canada to study carbon cycling - C_130208_EF_MetaG | ecosystem: Environmental > Aquatic > Freshwater > Lake | place: Lake Croche, Canada... | reverse complement strand
CACTTTGACACAGCCGGTGTTTCCTGGCGATCTGGTTTACCCATACATCCCCGACGCCATGCTGCAAGGGACCAACATCAGCATCATAACCGGTGGCGCCGGCTCGTATATTTACATTGGCAAACGCAATTACCCAATTCTGGTTTCAGGCACCAACAGCGCGGTTTCCAAGCCCTACGGCATCAACCTGATCTCGGGCACCTTCCTTCCCTGATCCAAGCTGTTTTTCTGTTATGAAAGACATAAATGGAACCGAATTGATGAGAGGGGACGCCATCCTCTCACCGGACGGCCAGGGTGGCGTGCTTGTTGGCCAAATTGCGGAATTCTACGACCGCAACAACCAACTGAGAATCGGCGGTTTTCCGCTGAGGATTGCGGCTGAAGGTGCGCTGCTCGCCCAGACCGCATGGGACGCGTATAACGCCAAGGCTGCTGCTGACGCTGCCGCCGCCGCTCAGGCCGCTGCAGAGGCCGCCGCAGCGGCTTTGCCCAAGGCTAAGAAGCCCACAGCCTAGTTTAAGATCCCCTGATCGCTTCACGCCGCCTCCCAGAGATGGGAAGCGGCCTTTTTATTTCTTTGGCACCCTTGGCATGCCGGGAATCTTTGGCAGCGCAACCTTTTCCTCTTTTTCTGGAACCAGTTTCCTAACATATGGAATCCTTGTGGCAAACGGTGTCAACGCCCTCATTGATCCTGTGAATTCCCGCTTCACAGGCTCCCCTTGAAGATCCAAATCGCTTCGCCTTGCCAATTCATTAAAAGCAGCCGGAATGTAAGATTGAGCCATTAATTCAGCCAAAAACACATCTGTTTTTTTAAGCTCAAAAGCTTTAATGGCTTTGGCTGTTTCCCCGTAAAGTGGGTTTTCTTCCGCCATTGAAACGGAAGCAATCGCAATAGCCTCAACAATCCCTGTCTTGTCTTGCTGATGCCTTTTGAGAGGTTCCGACTGAATTTGGGCAACCGTTGCTCCAATGTTCATTGCGCCCATGTCTTTGCTATGGATCATGCTGCCTGGAATTGTGATGTCGAACACTTGAACATCTCCCGGCTTAAGTTTTCCACGGTCTTCTTTTTTCTTTTGACCGGCGCGATACATGCCGCCAAATTGCTTGTAGTTTGCGTATCCAACGGTAAAAAGCACTGCTCCTATTGCTCCGTTTTTGAAATTTCTAAGAATTAAATCTTGCTCGGCTGGCTTGGCGTTTTCAAACCCTTTACGGACAACTTTTCCTAAAAGAACGCCGCCGCGAGAAATTCCATACGCGCCTGCAAAAGAAGTTTCAAGCAGTTCGGCAAACATGTTAACCGGAATCTTCACAATCGGATAAGCCGTCTGCAAAGCGGCTGCGTATACCCGAGTGTCCAAACGAACTTCCCCGCTTTCCGCGCTCTTTTTCTTTTTGAGGTTTTCAACAAGCATCCTGTAGCTTGAAACGGCCCAATTTTCTTGTTTGAAAAGAATCTGATTGGCGTATTGCATCGCCTCCATGTTAATGCGAAGCCTCATGTTTGGCTCTGCGACGTCTATGAAATTGCCAGCGCTGTCTCTCTGCCTCATGTAGTATTCGGTGAGCAGGTATTCAGCCCTGTGAAACGCAAATCGCTCAACCGGCGTTTTGATTATGTCGTCAACGGTTCCAAAGAAATCCAGCCAATGTTTTGGAGCATACGCCTTTTTGCCAAAACTCAACTGGAGATCGCTTTTGCCGTATTTCCATTTTTGAGCCATGTCTTTTCTCATGTTTTGGCTCGCTCTATACATTGCAATGACATCTGCTTTCAAAACACGTTTTCCCTCAATAGGAGACCGTTCAACAACTTTCTTGATAAATGGAAGTCTTGAAAAAGGAGCAAACGCAATATCTCTTGCAACCACACCTCCAATTCTCAAACCGGCAGCCAACGCAAGCCTGCCTTTCGTTCTGGGATTGCTCAAAATGTTAAACCTCAAAATCTTGTTAAACCAATAAGTGGCATGATCAAGCCCAGCCAATTCTTTGATTCGTGCGGTTTCGACACCTCGCATCCACTGATCTTTGATCAACTCGTTTTGGGCCTTTAGCTTTTCCAGCCGGGAATCAAAATCAGCTTTTTGCTTGTTTGGCTTGGAATAATCCCCAGCCTTCATTTTCTCCATGAGCCAGGCGTTTTGCTTTTCAAGTCGCTTTTTGTAGCTCCTGTAAGCCTTCTCCTCGGCGCTCAGCCTGACCTTTTGGGCGTTCCTTTGCTTGATGATTTCATCCTGCAAAAGATCCCGCTTTGCTTTCCACGCGGCAATTTCAGGGTCCACCGGCTTTGCCACGCGAGCCTCGGGTTGGATATTTCCAGTTCTCAGCTTTTCTTCTAAAACAGAAATTTCCTTTTGGATGTTTTCAAGCTGTTTTTGTTTTCGACGTGCGACGACTTCACCGGCTTTGCCAGCCCTCCTCCCTTTTTCAATCACCTTTTGAAGCCCCGCAGCCTCATTGCGTAACGCCTCAAGCTCGGGGGTGGACAACCTTTCCGGCTTGGGAGCCGCAGAAAAATCTCCAGCAGCAATCTTGCGTTGCCTTTCAACAATTAGGTAATCAAGGTTTTCGAGCTGCTTGCGAATCCTTTGTTCTCGATTTTGAGGTTCAAAAACATCTTCCAATATTTCGTTCAAGGCTTTGATTTTGGCCTTTAGTTGATCCAGCTCGGCGTCAGTGGGTGGCGTGGTCTTTTCTTTGATCCAACGCTTGCCGGTTGCCAACTCGTCTTTTTTACGATCTCTCAGGTTTTTGTAATAGGATTTTCTGGTGTCGAGATATGATTTAAGCTGCTTTTCCTTGCTTACAACCACCACTTTTACCTTTTTCTTTAATTCGTCCAGTTGAGCGGTGAGCTTCCTTTGCAAGGGTGTCATCTCGTAACGCTCAAAGCCGGTTGGCTTAAGGCCAGGCACTTCTCCGGTTTTGGTCGCGGCTAATTGCTTTTCAAGCGTTTCAATTTTTGTCAGCAAAAGAGCTTGAGTTCTAAGATCGGCCCACCGAATGTCCACTTCCTCTTTACTGAGCTTTCTGTATTGACCGTATCCGCTAATGGCTTCCAACGTATCCAGCCGGGTCATGTCGGGGTTCACTTCTTTCATCACCTCTTGCACTTGAGAGATCAAGGTCTCAACGTCAGAAGTGCCTCCTTGGACAAACATTTTGGCTATCTTTTTAACGTCCATTGATATGTCGAACACCCCTTCGTCAAACTTATCCCTGATGTCGTCTAACACCGCAGCCGGGCCTTTTTCCTTTTTTCTAATCGCCTTTTTGACGCCCGGAGCAAAGCTTCCAAGCTCTTCCGCGCCGCTGTTGATCATCTCATTGGCTTTCACAAAAGCCTCTTGAATGTAGGATTTTGCATCTTCGCCAAACTCTTCCAAAACCTTTGCTGAAAACTTTGCCGAATCCCAACTGAATCTTGCTATTTTAGCGGCTCCCCATTCTGCCAAAGGAATCAAAATTGTGGGATCAAAGCCGACGTTTGTTCTTGAGAAAAACTCCTTGAGCTTTGACTCAGCCTTTTTCCCGCGTTCTTCCAGCTTCGTGATAAAGTTTTCAGCGGCCTCAAGGATGCGAGGGTCAATCTTGGGTCGCTTTGCCAGTTCCTCTTGTGTCTTTTTCAAGACCTCTTCCACCAAAACTCGTTTTGCTTCCTCTTCAGCCAAAGATTGCCTAGAAAATTCCACAAGATCGTCGTAAGCTTTTCGGCTTTCTTTTTCCCTTCTTTCGACTTCTTGCACCTCAATTTTCTGATTTTCGCTTAAAGATCTTCCGCCTTGAGCATTTTCCAAATCCAACGCCATTGAAGCATAGCTAAAGTCTTCGTAAGCCATTAGCTTTCGGATGTTGAACGCCCTGGCCTGCTCGGTTCCAGACACCCTCAGCGCCCTTGCCACATCCAGCCGCTGCTCCCTGACGCGGTCTAGCTGTTTTGAAATGTCTTCTCTGGACACCTTGTCTGAGGTGTTTTTAAGCTCAATGTTTTTCCTGTTCTGTTCGTTTTTGAGTTCAATGTCCCTGTATAAAAGGGCAAGGGTTTCTTCTCTTTCAAGAACTTCGCCTTCCCCCCTTACCTTTTCAACCAGCTTGTCCAGATACCCAGGCCCGGCAACGGTTGTGGGGTTGCTCTCAATCATGGCAACAACCCTGTCCCAATCTTCTGGAAAACTTTGCCTTGCCAACTTTTTAAAATAATCGCCCGGATTCAAACCCATTTCTCTAAGCTGACGCTCCATGTCCGCGTTTTTGGCGGAACGAGGATCACCTTCTCCAATCACCTCCGTTGGATTGCCAACGGCTGCGGCGGATTCGGCCTCTTCTTCGATTGTCGGAGTCTCTTCGATTGGCGATTTAGGCTCATACATGCCCCTTGGGCGAGGCGAAGGCCCGGCGACAACAGGCTCTGCGCTTGGCGCTGCGCTGGGAGCTTCTAAAGGCGTCTCGGCCGCGCCCTCAGTAGCGGCTCGCTTGAACGAGCCTTTGTCCATCATCAGCTTTCGGCTAAAATCAACAAGGATGTCGCCACCGTAAATGTCGCCACCGTCCAAATAGTAACTGGAAGGGTTTCCAACTTCGTCAGGAACCACCCTTTTCACCTTCACTTCGTTTCCGCGCAACGTAAAGCTGTCTCCTTCGTTAAGGGCAAGAGGAACGCGTTCTTTGGTGGAATCGGTTCTGGCAACGTCCACATGCGTGTCAAACAGTTCAAGTTTGAGAGCAGACTCTTCGGCGATTTTGTTTTCCAATGCAATGGCACCGCGGTCACCTGCTCTGGCGCTTGCGGCGTCACTGACTGCTTGAGCAAATTCACCTATGTCTGCTGGATCGCCTTTGTAAATCCCGCTTTCAAAAGCCGCAGTGGCGGCAACGTCCATTGGGGTTCCCTTGGTTGCTGAAAACTTTCCACTGCCGGGCGGCTTCCATCGACCCTTTAATTCTGGGTGGGAGTAATTGATCGTGCCAATCTCGTCGGAAAGAAAATCGATCAAATCGTATCCGCGTTTGCCTTGAGAGAACAAATCCCCCTTTGTGTACGGCTTTGCAATCGGCTTCACCGGCGCGGGGGCCGCGGCGGTTTCCACAGGCCCAAGCGGCACTTCTCTTGGCGTCTGATCTTCGACAGCAGGAGCCTCAGCAACGGGTTCTGCGGTTGCAACCGGCTCAACGGACGGCGGAACCTCCGCGACCTCGCCTGCGGGCGGCTGAGCGGGTTCCTCGGCCAGTCGAGCCTGCTCTGCGGCTTGAGACTCCTCGGCCACAATGCGGTTAAAAATGTTGCGCCTAACGCGGCGAGGCATTTGTTCCATTGCGGGAGGTTCGCCAATCGCCCCTCCCCCTTCTTCCATCATTTCAGTGGGAGCGACCCCCTCTTCGGATGGCAAGCGCAACGCGTCTTGAGCTTCTGCCAATTCAGCGGAATGAAGCTGACCAGGTTGCGTTGTTGTGTCTATATTTGTGATTTCAGCGGCTTCTTTTCTGTTTAACGTCTCTCCGTAAAGATCAAACACCCGATTGCTGACATCAGTCGATTTGAGATTGTTTCTGACTATGATTTGATTGTGAGATTCTCCTTGTTCGCCAACCAACTTGCGTCCGTCGGTCGTTTCAACAGCGGGGCGCATCTCAAGAATGTCACGACTTCTCCTAACGTCTTCTGGGGGTTCAGCGCCTGCCGGAATGTTAAGCGCACCGCCGGTCCTTGGTTCTGGAGCTTTTGGGATAAACCCTTCTGCCTTTTCTGTGAGTTTTGAAACCCCCCGGCTCTCTGGAATTGTCTTTCCAAGGTGGCCGGCGCCAAGGTATGAGAAAAATGACATTGTGAGATACTTTGCAGCATCTTCAGTCCTGCCTTCCAATCTGGCTTTTTGAAATTCTTTGTAGTTGAGATGCCCGCCCTCAATCATGTCCTTTACCCACATCCCCATGATTCCGACATCGGCATAAGGAACCGCCATCCCCACCGTTTCAGCCATTCCTTTTGTGCTGGTGATGAATTGGACAACGCCGTCCACGGCTTCACCAACCCCTTTTGCGGTTCCAACCACGGCAGGCATCGACTTGGACAAATTGTCCAAACGGTCTTTGGCGTATTTGGCAGCTTCAGGAACAGCGCTTTTCAAAAGCTCTTTGACGCTTACACCAGGCTGGGACATGATCCCTTGGTCTTGCTCTGGGACAAATTCGCTTTCAACAGCCTTTGTCGGCTCCGCAGGCAGCGGTCCTGAGAACGGGGTCGTCACGGGAGGCGGTGGCATTACAGGCCTTTGTCCGGTCACCGCGCTGGCGTCCACGGGCGCGATCTGGTCAGGGGTCGGAAACGCTGGCTGCGTCGGAACAACCGGCGTTCCTGCTGCCATCTGGCCCTTGAACTTTTTCTCCAATGCTGACTTGCCGTGAATGGCAAACAGCTTCGCCATCTCCCTCGGCGTGGGCGCTTCTGGCCCCGTAATGGTCAATTCCTCACCGGTTTTGGAGTCCAGAATTTTAAAGTCAGGCATAACCTATGGGGAACCAGGAAACTTTTTGGTTACGTCGAGATTGGGGTTTTGACCCAAAGGCATTACTGAAAAGCGACTGAGATCCGTTTCTTCGGAAGCGGGAGGTTTTGCAACAGCAGCGGGCGGGGCATACTTTCCTCGTGGAACTTTTGAAACTATTTTTGTGTTTTTGTATGGCACCGTTTTGGAAGGATCTCTAGGATCAATGGCGACCCCTTCATTTGTGGTCACGACGTCCTCTCCTTCGCTTTGTTTTTCCTTATACATGTCCCCCCATTTGGCTTGGCCGCTGATCAAAATCTGGTTTACGGGATCTGCCGACATTGCCTTTTGCACAGTCGGATCTGCTTTGGAAATGTGATTTTTCCAAAAGTTGCTTGCCTGTTCATCTGTCCATGATCCCGCCGCCACAAGGCGACCAATTTCTTTCATCAAACCCAAACTGTTTTTGATTGATTCATTGGTAGCGTCGTGGGCGGCTTTAGACATCTCTTCAAGGTCTTTTCTGGCTTGGGCGTTTAAGGTTTCTTGCCCTCTTTCAAACGCTTGCTGTTTGTTAAAAGCAAGTTGCTCATCAGCCCTTGAACTGGATTTTTTACTCAATTCCAAGTTGGCCTTATTTAACTCTTGATTGATTTTATCATTGGTGAGTTGACGTTGCATTTCCGCGTTTTGATAATCCCGTTGAGCCTTTTGAGCCGCCAGACGGTCACCTCGATCTTGCGCTCGTTCAGCCTCAGCTTGAGCCTTGTCGGCCTTTTGTTCGGCCATCATCCGGTTTCGCAACAATGTATCGCCCAATCCGCTCATGGACTGGTTCAGCATTTCGATGTCTCGGTAATTCATAATTTTAAATGGCTACGCCTGATGTTTGGGTTTGAGTGGCAAACGGACTCCACCCGGCTTTTCCTGCCACATTTGCGGCACCCATTGCCCCGCTCAATCCCGCCATCCAAGGGTTCGGTGTGTTGATTGCAGCTTGCACCTGTTGTCCGTATGTCGCAAGTCCTGCTCCCGCGCCCTGCTGACCAGCGCCCATATTGAAGCCAGGAAGGGCTGGAGCCTGCGCCATGGGTGCTGCGCCCTGTTGCGCTCCTGAAAGCGCCCTGAACTGGCTTTGCGGCGTCCTGCCGCCCACGTAGCTGCTCAGGTTGCTAAGATTCTGCTGCTGCGCTCGGTAGGCGATGTCCTCTGGTGTCTGACCGCTTGCCAACCAGTTCATCCCGGCTCCCGCTGAAGCCATTTGCCTTTGGGTGCCGGCCATCCCTGTGGTGAGCGCCTTGGAAAAGTCCGTTCCCTCAGGAACCCCCTGCGCGGCGGTGGATCCTTTGACCGCAATGTCCAGCATCGCTTGCTCCTCGGGCGTCAAACCAGATCCTGCTGCCACCTTTGCGGCTGCTCGCTGCTGAAGCTCTGCGGCCACCGGGCTTGTGGGCGGCGCTTGAATCTGTTTTTGGATGTCTTGGTAAAGCTGTTCACGAGCGGCAAACTGCTCAGGGTTGGCCAGCTTTTCCTGTTCCAAAGCAGATTTGATAAAATCAGGCCCATACTTGGCTTCGTTGGCAAGCTGACCCTCGGCCATCTGCTTCATCAGCCCGCCTTGGATGTCGGCTTGGCTCATCCCGGCAAAGCTGACCATCGCGCTTTCTTTTGGAACAGTTCGCCCTTTATCGTCTTTGTAAACCACGCCGCCGCCTTCAGGCGTGTTTTTAAGCTCTTCGGTAAGCCTTGCTATCTCTGCCGCGTTCTTTTTGTTCCCGGGGCTATTGGGGTCTGCTGCGGCTTGCGCCGTTGCCGCTCTTGATCCCATCCACGGCTGGTTTTTCTTTACGGCATCAATCTCAGCTTGAATTCTTGCCCTTTCGCTTCCGCCTACCGTCGTTTGGGTAAAGCCAGGCTTTAAAGATTCCCCGCCGGTCTCAGCCGCGGCTTGCATCCCGCGAACCACAGGCAGCAGTTGCGCCTGAAGGTCGGCCATTGCGGCCGATGACGCTGCAAGGTTGGGGGCTTTGGGCTGATTGGCTTGGGTGTAGGCAAATTCACCAATGCTGGCGGCAAGTCCGACTGCGGCTATTGCAGTTGCAACACCAGCTTGAAATTGAGGCTCCTCAAACAAAAAAACTCCAAATTGTGGAGTCAGAAAATCACCGTTGTAATTGTAAAAATTAAACTGCCGGTTCGTTTTGATCATTTTGTTCCTTCAAGGCTAATTGGTTGATTTTCCTGCGCTCTTCTTTCCAATGATAAAACAGCCTTTTGTCCAACTCTTCAAGGTCTCTGATGTCAGTTGGGTTGGGGTGAAACGTCATCCAAACCACGTCTGTTTCGCAAAGTATGAGCCTGCGGGTCCCAGGCTTTGTCACCCCATTATGAGGCCCAATCAGCTTTTTGCAACCCACCCCCTCAATCCAAACAACTGCGGTGCCGCTCACTATGGTGTAGGGATGCTCCTCGGTATGAACTGGGGTTGTTACCAAAATCCCCGCCGGAAACCTGCGCTCTTTGACGTAAAGTCCAGGATAGAAAAAATGATTCAACGGGCAATCTACTTGGGGAAGTTGATCGCTGATGTCTTCAATTTTGTCGATCACCCGTTGGGCATCGGTTTGCATACATTCAAATGCAAACTCGTGGGGCGTCTTTAATTGAACAATCGATTCCATTAGCATTATTGTCCCCACGCGCTGGCGGGCGCGGCTCCGGGCGCGTAAGAGGATCCACCATATGTTACGGTTCCAGCAGGCGCTGAAGGCGCGGTGAACGACTGTTGAAACGGCTGCCAGCCCAATCCCACAGCGGTTGACGCACCCTGCAACGCGGTGGACAGCCCGGCCATGTAAGGATTGGCTTGAGACTGAGAATACTGGTTCTGAATCCCATACGCCTGATTGGCCTCTTGAATGCCTTGACCCGCCATTTGACCGAGGTTCATGGTGGGCGTTGAATAGCCGGTGTCTGGATAAGGGGCAGCGCCTTGGCCAGCGCCAGCAATTGAACTGAATTGAGCGGTGGGATTCTGGCCGGCAATGAACGCCCCAAGGTTTGCCATGTCCTGTTGAGTCTTGCGATATTGGATGTCGGACGGGCTGATTCCAGCCTGAAGGAATGATTGCGCCTCCTTTTGTGCGCCAGCCTGCTTTTGATCCAGCGCATTCACCACAGCGGATGCCTCTTGCTGCGCTGGCATGGCCCCAAGGTAGAGTCCGCTTTGCACCTGGTTGCCTCTGACCCCTTGCTGAACTTGCGACAGCTCCTCTGGCGTTAGCTGTTTGCTGGCCTGCAAGACGTTTTGAATCTGATTTTGGGTATCCGTTGAAAGCTGAAGATTTGGCCCCCCTTGGTTGGCTTCTTGCTGAATTTGCTCAAACAACTGCTGATAGGCGGCGTAACCGGTGGGATCAGACTGCTTCAGTTCATTTAGACGCTGAGCGACAAATTGCGGCCCCATCCCCTGCTGGATGTCCAAAAGAGTCTTGGCCATCTGGCCCTGAAACACGTTTTGGACGTCGGCGGTTCCTTGCCCCGTAAAGTCAAGAGCGACAGGCTTTCCGGTCACCGGATTGATTGCGGTCCCCTTTTGCCCAAGCTGGGAAAGGGCGTTGATCATGTATTCGTAAGGGTAGAGCTGCGTCTGGCGCTGAACCCCCGCTGCGGCCGCTTCGTTCGGGTCTGATATTTTCGGTGATCCGCCCATATTATTGCTTTCCAAAAATAGCCCTCATGAAGAGCTTGTTTGATATTTTCAACAGTTTACCGTGCCGGTATGTGTATTTTGGCATGCCCATTATGCGCTTGTCCATCAACACTGCGTTGGCTGCTATCTGTTTCACGCCTTTGTGACACCCAATAATGTCAGAAAGAAAAATGGAATCCGCGTTGTTAACCATTGGCCTCCACTCAAATTGGCTCATGCCGTTGACGTGCTTTGCCTCAATGTGTTCAAAATGATCAGGCCACCAAAAGATCGCCGTGTTGATTTTCCCGTCTTTGCTCAACACCGCCACCTTACCTGTAAAATGGCAAAATTCCAAGTATTGGCGAAGCAGGTTGCGGTCATTGGCCCAAGGCATTGTCCTGCCTCGATTCTCAAGGCAAAACGCCTCAAGCTGATCCAAGTTAGCCTTCAAACCGGCAAATTCTTTCATTTCGCTGATCATGCGTTTGGATCCTTAACCGATTTCAAGAACGCGGTGACGGTGATGTTTCTCAACTCCATCCACCCAGAACCGGCGGAATAGATCTTGAAATACATCTCGTTGAAGTACGACAGCCCCTCCAGGCTGCGGTAGGTCTCAATGGGAGAAGAGGATGACAGCAGGAATGACCCGCCCAAACTGCCGTCTGGGTTCAAAAGGTTGCCGAAGTGAAGATTGTTGAGGTTGCTCGGCTCCACGTTGTTAGTCCAAGCATCGTCATCCATGAGGTCTGCCGTGGCGGTGTAGCTGACCGCGCAATTTCCAGCAGTGAAACGAAACAAGACAGCCCGAGGCTTTTTGCTGGCGTCAAGGTTGCCAAAACTGAACGACCGAGTGTCCACCTCCCAAGGGATCCCTGTGTTCACCGGCGTGGTGTAAGGGGATGTGATTAGCGATGAATCCACATACGTTGTGTCGGTGTTCAGGTTTGATTGGGCATCAGCCCACTTTTTGACAGAACCGTCCGAACCGCCAGCGTAAAGCTCGTTTGT
>Ga0114958_10003497_pt1 | contig 11210 bp, 10 predicted proteins | sample C_130208_EF_Meta_FD_89577 | JGI IMG/M metagenome (GOLD analysis project Ga0114958, IMG submission 89577) | Freshwater microbial communities from Lake Croche, Canada to study carbon cycling - C_130208_EF_MetaG | ecosystem: Environmental > Aquatic > Freshwater > Lake | place: Lake Croche, Canada... | reverse complement strand
GCTTTGCTTAATGAACTTGCATTGATTTTTGCTTTGGGTAGGTTATTTTCTTCAAATCGAGCCATTTCTTTTTTATTTTATGCAAAAGTAAAGAATAATGAAGTGTTATTTAAGTAGACAAATGGTAAAGTTTCGTGAAAATTATATTAAAAATAAGCTACTAATATATTCGTTATTGCAATTACAATTAGATTAGCATATTTAATACATTACTTAATTATTTAACGAAATTAATTTAGTTCTTAGAAAAGGAATCCCTTCACCAGCATTCATGGGAATTATTTCAATTGTATTGGATAGATTACGAATGCTTATTGGATTTGGATCAATATAATAAATTGGAATTTTTGGATTTATATATTCAATTAATCCTGCTGCTGGATATACTTGAAGTGAAGTTCCAACTACCACAAAATAGTCTGCTTTTTGAATAATTTCTTTAGCTTCTTGTAGTGCAGGAACATCTTCTCCAAACCATACAATGTGGGGTCGCAACTGAAATCCATTTTTATCAATATCGGTTTTATGTAAATCAGTTTCCCAATGTAAAATGTAATTTTTATCTTTTACACTTCTTACTTTAAATAATTCTCCATGAAGATGTATTATGTTTGAACTTCCAGCTTTTTCATGTAAATTATCTACATTTTGGGTGATGATATGAACATCAAAATTATTTTCTAATTCGAAAAGTGTTTTATGCCCTCTATTAGGTTGGACTTTATGTAATTGTCTTCGTCTTTGATTGTAAAATTCCAATACCAATTCATGATTTTTTCGCCAACCTTGTGGAGTTGCTACTTCCTTAATATCGTGGCCTTGCCAAAGACCGTCAGAATCTCTAAAAGTTTTGAGGCCACTTTCAGCAGAAATTCCAGCACCAGTTAAAACTACTAATTTCTTCATCTGTTAAAACTAATCAATTTTACTATTTTTGCCAAAATAATATTTATAAAATGGTCGATTTAGATTTACTAAATTATCTTGAAGGATTTTTGACAGACAATCGAAAAGTACGTTTTTTAGAAGTTTTAAAAAACAGAACTAATCATTTAACCGTTGCTGTCGAAGATGTTTTTCAGTTTCATAATACGAGTGCGGTGATGCGAAGCTGCGAAGTTTTTGGAATTCAGGAATTGAATATTGTGGAACAACGATTTGGAAAAAATATTGATAAAGAAATTGCCATGGGAGCTCAGAAATGGGTGGATATAAATAAATATGAAACTATAGGAAATTGTATTGATAATTTGCGTGCAAAAGGGTATCAAATTATTGCAACTACACCCCATAATGATTCATGTTTGCTTCATGAATTTGATTTCACTAAAAAAAGTGCTTTGTTTTTTGGTACTGAAAAAGAGGGACTTTCTAAGGAAGTCATGCAACAAGCAGACGGATATTTAAAAATTCCGATGGTAGGTTTTACTGAGAGTTTGAATATATCAGTTTCAGCTGCAATAATTATTCAAGATTTGACCAATAGATTGCGTCAATCGAATTTGAATTGGCAATTATCTGATGAAGAAATTCTTGAAAAGCGAATGATTTGGGTAAAAAATACTATTAAAGATATTAAGCGTATAGAAGAAAGATATTATTTGAAACACCAATAATATTATTTTTTTAAAACCTTATATTGTTCATAACATTGACTTATGGCATCTAAAATTTGTAAGTCATTTGCAGTTTGAATAAACGCTTCCGAATAATTGCAATGTTGTAAAATCTCTGGAATATCTTTTTTGTCAATACCTAATAGAATGGCTACGGTTTCTCTATCGAATTTTGTTTCGAGAAGCGCTTTTACAGTGTTATCCTTTTTCATTTGCTTTAATTTTCGAAGTTCTTTGGGTTTTTTTCCAAAGAAATTATAAAGCATATCGGCAGGATTAAAAATAGAATTCATAACACGAGAAAATGCTTTTGGCGAATATTCTCCGGCTTCATAACCCTGCGGTAAGCCAGAAATACTGTATCGGTAATTTTCTTGATCTGGAATTAGTTTGGTGTCAACTTCTAAATAACCTGTAAGACTGTATTTTTTTATTGCAACTTCTTCAAGTGCTATAGCTTTTTCAGATAATTCTATTTTGGAATTTCCGTTTTTAACCCAGTCATTGGTAACTCTAACTCTCAAAGATTGAAACCCAATCATTGAGATGTGAAGTGTATCATTTACATCAGCATCAATTTCAAATACACCTCGGGTATTAGAAATTGATCCTTTAACCTTATTGATATTTATGATATTAACATTTGATAAAGGAAAGGTTGTTGAACCATTTATAATTGTACCAAAGATTTTTTTTTGTACTATTGTTTGCTGAGAAAATCCAGTTATTGAAGTAAAAATAAATAAAAAAGCTACAAAATATCTCATGTTATGGTTTGAAGGTTTAAAAGTATAAAACTATTGAATATATTTTATAGCTTGAGTGAATTATTATAAGAAAATTAACAAACCAAAGAAATTTCAAAAAGAAAAATTCCAAATCCCAAAAGTATGTCATTGGAATTTGGAATTTAAAAAAGTATTATTTCTATAATAAAAACTAGCTTCTTCTTGGTCTTCTTGTTTTAGCATCGTCAAACGAACGACTAGCTGGTCTTTCAGGACCTCCTTCTCTTTGAGATGAACCAGGTTCTTTTCTCGGAGCTGAAGTACTTCTTTCGCTTCTAAATCCGCCTTCACGTTTTGGAGCCGAACTTCTATCTCCACCACTTCGTGGTCCGAAACTTCCCGAACTTCTTCTTTCTCCACCTGAATTTCTATCACTTCTAAAACCACCTGAGCTTCTTCCGCTACTAAATCCACCACCACTTCTTCCATTATGGTCTCGTCTTTCGCGACTTCCGCCGTCGTTTTTAGAAATTTCAACGTTGATTCTTCTTCCGTTAAGGTCAAATCCGTTAAGAACGGACATCACTTTATCGGTATGTTCTCCGTCGGTGTTGAAGAAAGAGAATCCTTCTTTGACATCTACTTTGAAAACGTCGTCACGACCCAAATCAAGAGTTTCTTTCAAGAAATCTTTCAATTGCATCCAGTCAAAATCATCTCTCGAACCAATATTTACAAAATAGCGCACGGGGTCACCCGCTCTAATTTCTCTTGGTTCAGAGCTTCTTTCGCTTCTTTCACTTCCTTTTTCACCTGATAAATCGCGTTTCTTTTTGTAATAATTGATAAATCTGTTGAATTCTACAGAAACCATTTTCTTAATTAGTTCTTCTTTAGTTAACCCATCTAGAACTTCGTTGATTGCTGGAAGATAATTGTCTATTTCGTGGTCAACTTCGGTATCTTTAATTTTATTAGCTAAGTGTAACAATTGAATTTCGCAAATTTCCATTCCAGAAGGAATTGTTTTTTCTTGAAATTTTTGTTGGATGATTCTTTCAATGGATGAAATCTTACGAATCTCACTTTTAGTAATAATTACGATAGAAGTTCCTAATTTACCAGCACGACCGGTTCTTCCCGAACGGTGGTTATACGTTTCAATTTCATCAGGTAATTGATAATTTACTACGTGAGTAATATTTTCAACGTCAATTCCACGGGCAGCAACATCTGTAGCTACTAGCATTTGAATTTGACGACCTCTGAACGATTTCATAACGCCATCACGTTGCGCCTGAGATAAATCTCCGTGCAAAGCAGCTGCACTATAGCCGTCTTCAATTAATTTTTCTGCAACGGCTTGTGTATCGCGTTTTGTTCTACAAAAAACTACAGAAAATATATCTGGATTTGCATCTGCTAAACGTTTTAAAGCTTCGTAACGGTCACGAGCATTCACACAATAAAATTCGTGAGATACTGTAGCCGAACCTGAGTTTTTGCTTCCCACAGTAACTTCCGCAGGATCATGCATGAATTTTTTTGCAATTCGAGCTACTTCTGCAGGCATTGTTGCTGAGAATAACCAAGTGTTTTTCTCATCTGGAGTATCAGATAAAATCGATACGATGTCTTCATAAAAACCCATATTTAACATCTCATCTGCTTCATCAAGTATACAAAAGTTAATGTTTTTAATGTTTACAAGCCCACGATTAATCATGTCTTGCATTCTACCAGGAGTTGCCACAATAATTTGTGCTCCACGTTTAATTTCTCTAGCTTGTTCTGTAATGCTTGCACCACCATAAACTGCCACTGTATGTAAGCCCTTTACATATTTTGAGTATTGTTTAATCTCGTTGGTGATTTGTAAGCAAAGCTCACGCGTTGGCGATAAAATTAATGCTTGAGTACTTCTGTCTTCAGCATCAATTTTTTGTATTAGCGGAAAACCGAAAGCTGCTGTTTTCCCTGTACCTGTTTGTGCTAAAGCTACTAAGTCTGTGTTTTTTTCCAATAAGACTGGAATCGCTTTTTCTTGCACTTCTGACGGATTCTCAAATCCTAGATCTTTGATCGCCAGCAGTAACGATTCATTCAGACCTAATTGTTCAAATTTATTCATATTGTATTTTAAAAATTGGTGCAAAGGTAGTCTTTAAATACTATATTAACTAATTTGTTGTTTTTTGATCTTCAAATAGTTGCTGTTTCTTGGTTAGCGGTTTTTTGCTGAAAAAGTCTTATTTGCTAATACTGTTCATTCAAATTTTCACAAAAATCGACTAATTGTTTTACGGCTTGCCCTCTATGACTAATACTCGATTTTTCTTCCATTGAAAGTTCTGCAAAGGTTTTGGTATAGCCGTCTGCAATGAAAACGGGGTCATAACCAAAGCCATTTTTACCTACTTTTTTATCGGTAATTTTTCCGTAAATGATGCCAGTAAAAAGATGCTGTTCACCATTTAAATTTAAACAAATTACCGTTTTAAAATTGGCTTTTTTATTGGTTTTATCTTTTAGATTTAATAACAATTTATTGATATTTTTATCATCGCTCTTTGGTTCGCCAGCATATCTTGCAGAATAAACTCCAGGTTCACCATTTAAAACTTCAACTTCCAATCCAGAATCATCTGCAAAACAAGGGTACCCATATTTTTCTGATATATAATTGGCTTTCAAGATTGCATTTCCTTCAATTGTTGAAGCTGTTTCTGGAATATCCTCGGCGCAACCAATATCTTCTAAACTAATAATTTGAATATTAGAAGGTACCAATAGTTGTATTTCCTTAATTTTGTTAAGGTTTTTGGAAGCAAATACTAGTTTCATAACAATGATAAATGGTGCTGATTTTTATTTAATAGTAACACGCAAACTTTTATTTCCATTAGGAGTTGAAAGCTTACAGAAATACATTCCAGAATTTAAGTTAGAAGCATCTATTGTTTGGTAGTTTAAACCTGAATTTAATTCGTTCATTTCAACTTCTTTAATGGTTCTTCCAAGACTATCATAAATGGTAACCGTAGCATTTTGAGTTTCTTCTAAAGTGAATGAAAGTTGAATTTGCTTGTTATTAGTTGGATTAGGAGCAATTGTAAAAAAAGTTTCATCCATTTGATAGCTTGCTGAACTTAACGTTGGAGTCATTAACCAAATAGTAATATTCATCAGAAGTTTTTGATGATTTCCAGCAGCGTCAGTAATATAACCATCATACAAAGTATCGCCAGTATCTCCTGTTCCGTCATCTGTTATAGAGCTATCGCCCACAGCAGCTACTTTCCCTATACCATAAGTTGCGTAAGCGCACAAAACATTTGAAGTACCTGATGTACCTGTTTTAAAAACCACACCCTTTACGCTCGGATTACTCGTTGTGTTTAAAGTCATTGTGGTTCCACCGCTCCATTGGACTTTGGTCACATTTCCAGCAGTACCGTGAAGAATTGGATCTGTTGGTAGGTTAGCTACATTCGCATACGTACCTGTAATATCAACATAATCAAAAGAAATTCCAAATGGATCTTGTGCTACGGAATTGCTACTTAATAAATCATTCCAAATGTGAGGTGAATCAAAACCATCATTATTTCTATCCGAAACATCATGGTCAGCAATCATAAACAAACTTCCACCTGCAGCTACATAGTTTATAATAGCCGTTTTTTCTGAAGCAGCGAAAAGCATGTTAGGTTCGGTTACTATAAAAGCTTTATAATTGCTTAAATCTTGTAGGTTACTTGTGTTTCCATAAGTAATAGCGCCATTGAATGGCAATGTTTCTACTATATATCCTTTCTTTGCACAATCAACAGCCCAATAGGAGATAGCTCCTTGCCAAAAGTCTTCTGTGGTAGATATTGTTATTCCTGATTGTGCGGGTGTTGGAATTCTTTGCGGGTTAGAAGCACCGCTACTTCCAGTACTTGCGTAAGGTAAATGTGTTGTATTACTAAAATAGATGTTATGAGAATCGGCATCAACTATCCAATCTGCATTTCCAGCCATTTCAGCTTTTGTAGCATCAAAAAGAATTTTGTTTTGAGCCAATAATTGAAAATTGCTAAAAAGTAAAAGTATCAGAACACTTTTGAATAATTTGAATTTCATAATTTGAATTTTAAAATTTAAAACAGCCAACAAAAATAAAACTATTTAAGATTAATCGCACTTAATTATTACTTAAATCTAGATTTTAATAAATTTAGATCAGTAATAGCATCAAAATTATTCTTTAAAACATATTTTATTACTACTTTTGCAACGTTTTTAACAACTTATTAATCATGGTAAAAGATTTATTTGAAAGAATACAAAACAATAAGGGACCACTAGGAAAATGGGCTTCACAAGCAGAAGGATATTTTGTTTTTCCTAAACTGGAAGGCGAATTAGGTCCGAGAATGCAATTTCAAGGAAAAGATATTTTAAATTGGAGTTTGAATGACTATTTAGGTCTTGCAAACCATCCCGAAGTTAGAAAAGCAGATGCGGATGCTGCAATCGAATATGGTGCTGCATACCCTATGGGGGCACGTATGATGAGTGGTCATACTAATGCGCACGAACAATTGGAAAAAGAACTAGCAGCTTTTGTTATGAAAGAATCTGCTTATTTATTGAATTTTGGTTATCAAGGAATTCTATCTACTATAGATGCACTAGTAACTAAAAATGACGTTATCGTATATGATGTTGATGCCCATGCTTGTATTATTGATGGTGTTCGTTTGCACATGGGGAAACGATTCACTTACCGCCATAATGATTTGGAGAGTATGGAAAAAAACTTACAGCGTGCTACAAAATTGGCTGAAGAAACTGGAGGTGGAATTTTATTTATTACTGAAGGTGTTTTTGGCATGCGAGGACAACAAGGAAAGTTGAAAGAAATTGTTGAAATGAAAAAGAAATACAAGTTTCGTTTGTTAGTAGACGATGCTCATGGGTTTGGAACTCTAGGAAAAACAGGAGCAGGGGCAGGCGAGGAGCAAGGTTGTCAAGACGGTATTGATGTTTATTTTTCAACTTTTGCCAAATCAATGGCTAGTATTGGGGCTTTTATCGCTGCCGATAAAGATATCATAGATTATTTAAAATACAATTTACGATCTCAAATGTTTGCAAAAGCGTTGCCAATGATTCAAACTGTTGGGGCATTAAAACGTTTAGAGTTATTGCGAAATCATTCCGAATTAAAAGATAAACTTTGGGAAAATGTAAATGCGCTACAAGGCGGATTGAAAGCTAGAGGATTTAATATTGGCGATACTAACACATGTGTGACGCCCGTTTATCTAGAAGGAAGTGTGCCAGAAGCGATGGTTATGGTGAATGACTTAAGAGAAAATTATGGTATTTTCTTATCGATTGTAATTTATCCAGTAATTCCAAAAGGGATTATTTTATTAAGAATGATTCCAACGGCTTCACATTCTTTATATGATATAGAGGAAACCTTAACTGCTTTTGAAATTATCCGTGAGAAATTAGTTAATGAAACCTACAAGAAAATTGCTGAAGCTACTACAGTCGATTTAGATGCTTAAATAATTTTGACTTTAGATATTAAAATTCATTCAGTTTTGAATGGATTTTTTGTTTATATTTCTTTTCGATATGTTCGTCTTCGTCTAAAGATTTTTGGGTCAAAATGTTTCCATAATTGATGAATGGCAATATTGTCCTCTAGCTCTGGAGTTCTGATGCAATCTTTGATGCCTTTTTCGGTAAAGGTTTTAAAGTATTCCTCAAAAATAATTGCTGTAACGCCTTTGCTTTGGTATTCGGGAGCGACGCCAATTAAGTAAAATAATACCTCCTTACTTTCTTTTTTTGCTTTTAATAAATGATAAAATCCAAATGGAAATAATTTGCCGTTAGCTTTTTGTAGCGCTCTTGAAAAACTGGGCATCACAATACTAAAAGCGACCATATTATTGTCTTTATCCATCACAAATTTGATGTACTCTGGATTGATAAAACTGATGTATTTTTTTTTAAAATACTCTTTTTGAACATCGGTTATGGCTACGAACGATGATAAATTGACATAAGAAGCATTAAATAAATCAAACATTTTATCAACATAAGGCAAGATTGATTTAGTATCTTTAAAATTCAATTCGCGTATCTGGTAGCGTTTCTTAATTAACGGAACAATCTTCACAAAAGAATCGGTTTTTACATTAGCGAACGGAAATTTATTTTCTAAATATTCTTTCTCTTTAATATAACCTAATTGTTCAAGATGTTTTTTGTAATACGGATAATTATACCATGTAATCATCGACCCCAATTCGTCAAAACCTTCTGTAAGCACCCCCACTTTGTCTAAATTCGAGAATCCCATCGGACCTTCAACATATTCTAATTGGTGTTTTTTTCCCAATTCATATACTTTTTCGAGCAGTGCTTCAGTTACTTTAACATCGTCAATAACATCCCACCAGCCAAATCGCACTTTCTTTTTTTGTTGATTATTTACTTCATCCCAATTTATAATGGCAGTAATTCGCCCTACTATTTTATCGTCTTTATAAGCTAAATAAAAATAAGCTTCGGCACTTTTAAATGCTGGGTTTTTGGTTTTATCAAATGTTTCTAACTCGTCTGAAATTAAAGGAGGAACCCAATAAGGATGGCTTTTGTATAAGTCAAATGGAAATTTAACGTATTCTTTTAATAAAAATTTTGTGTTGACTTCTTTTATTGTAATCATATTGTCTTAGGGCTTTTCAACTTGAAATTCATCCAAACGTTTTTTGGCTTTTTCTTTGTCTTTACCTTTGATGCTTTTATCTTTTTTACTCTTATCTTTTTTCTTATCGTCTTTTTTTGGAAATCTTAACAATACATCTTCATAATTGTCGTCAAATCGCCATGAAAAACCAATACCAGCATTTAATATTTTAGGTGTATTTTTATAATTATGGCTAATTGAAGCATCCAACTGAAAATTTTCAGCAAACAAATAGGCCGCACCAGCAGTAAAAATTCCATCAGAATAGTAGGTGCCTTTTATCCCTTTATTTTCTATAAATCCTGACCATTGGTCATTAAAACCTTTGGTTAGCGTTACTACATATCCCATAGAACGATAGGGTGATGCTATTTGATCTAAAAAAAAATTAGTAACTAATACCCAAGCCCCAGAAAGTTGATTTTGAGTAATTAAATAGATTTTTGGTGTAAGTTTTTTAACAGGTTCATCTCCTCTTAAAAATGAACTAATACCTGAATTGTAATTAAATCCGGCAAATCCAGAGAGTGCCGGAATTAATTGGTGCCAACTGTATTTGTGATTGGCTTTCCAACTCTTAAAATCAACTGGTTTTTCATAGTTTTTATCGGGGTCAAAAAATAAATATTTTAAACCGATAGTGCTTGTTTTTATAGTATTTCTATGAATATCAAAATAATCGGAAGTGTAGTTGTCGTTCTGATAGTTGATGTTTATTAATCCCTCTAATTCTTCTTTATAAAATCCATATCGAATTGTAAAATCAGTGGCAAAGCCTTTAACAGTATAGTCAAGTAATTGGTGTTGCTCATTAATATAATTTAAACCCGTTTCCCCTTGAATAATCGTTTTTCCTACTGAAAAAGCCGACATTGAATTACCAGGTCTATTGGAATTAATGACATCGGTATATTGAGCGAAATTATTTTCAACTGTAAAAAGACCAATAAAAAGTGTTAAAAGTTTAAATTTCATAAGATTGATAATAAGTTTTCTAATTTTAGAAGTTCAAATGTACTATATTTTATTATTTATTTAAGAGAGAATGCTAATTTTGAATGAGGTAATTTAGTATTTTTGACAAAAAAAATCAGGATATGCAAGAGGCATCTTTTCAAGGTTTGATTGAAGATATTATTATTTTCTTCATCATCTATTATGTAATCAAGTTTTTAATGCGATTGTTTTTACCCCTTTTGGCAAAAAAAGTGGTTCAAAAAGCAAGTGAGCAATTCCAACAACAGCAAAATAAATATCAAAATAACGCGCAACAAACTCAAACTAATAAAAGCGATAAACCTCACGAAACTAAAAAAGTAGGGGATTATATTGATTATGAAGAGATTGAGTAAGTACTTCAGATACCAAGAACCTTAGATTCTAAAACCTAAAAATTAATATAATAAAATGAAGCAGATTCAAAAGTTATATCCTCATCTATTAGCCCTTCTTGGCTTTATTTTTATTGCCTTAATTTACTTTTTCCCTGTCTTGCAAGGAAAGAAAATCTACCAGTCGGATATTGTTCAATATACTGCAATGGCAAAAGAACAAAATGATTTTAGAGCTACCGAACATGCTGAACCATATTGGACGAATTCTGCTTTTGGTGGAATGCCAACCTATCAATTGGGTGCAAAATATCCAAATGATTTTATAGGTAAATTAGATGATATGTTGCGTTTTCTGCCAAGACCTGCCGATTATTTGTTTCTATACTTTTTCGGGTTTTATGGATTGCTTTTAGTACTTAAAATTAACCCGTTAAAAGCATTTTTTGGTGCATTAGCTTTTGGTTTTTCAACTTATATGATAGTTATTTTGGGTGTAGGACATAATGCAAAAGCGCATGCAATTGCATATATGCCACTTGTTGTAGCAGGAGTAATACTAGTTTTTAGAAAGCGATACATCGTTGGAGGATTACTTACGATGCTTGCTGTAGCTTTAGAAATCAATGCTAATCACTTTCAAATGACGTATTATTTGTTGTTTTTGCTGTTGGTTTTAGGAATCTATTATGCCTACAAATTCATTAAAAACAAAGACTTCAAAGAATTGCTATTGGTTGGAGGAACTTTTGCTGTGGCTTTACTCTTTGCTATT
>Ga0114958_10003496_pt1 | contig 11211 bp, 14 predicted proteins | sample C_130208_EF_Meta_FD_89577 | JGI IMG/M metagenome (GOLD analysis project Ga0114958, IMG submission 89577) | Freshwater microbial communities from Lake Croche, Canada to study carbon cycling - C_130208_EF_MetaG | ecosystem: Environmental > Aquatic > Freshwater > Lake | place: Lake Croche, Canada... | reverse complement strand
TAAGTACTGCATAGTTATATATTCCAGACACTGGAAATAATTGTATTAGAAAGATTACACAGGATGGTCTGGTAAGCACGATTGCAGGAGTCCCAGGTATGGGAGGAAATGTAGATGGACCTGCATCTATTGCACAATTTAACCATCCACAGGGTATAGCCATAGATTCTTCAGGTATACTCTATATAACTGATACTGACAATAATAGTATTCGTATGATTACACCGGATTTGAATGTAAGAACTCTATATCCAACACTTCATAGCACTGATTTTCTTAATAGACCTACTGGTATTGATCTTGATAATAATGGAAATATATATATTGCTGATACAAGTAATAATCTTATACGTATTCTTTCTAAAAATGGTGAATTAAAAACAATAAATGGCTTTATAGATCCTGGTTATGTTGATGGTATCAGTAATTTTGCACGCTTTTATCAGCCAAGTGGTATAAAGTTTCAAGAAAATGGAAGCATTCTTGTAAGTGATCAATATAATAGTCTTATTAGAAAAATTTCTTTAACGGTTGTTAATAATAACTTGCTAGTAGAAAATGGCATTGTTCCTAGAAGACAAGAAGATATATCATTTAATTATGCAGATATTGCTCTAACTCCTGTATATTCCTCGCAAAACTTAAATGTATCAAGATCCCCAAATTATTCTGGAATATTGGGACCAACATTATCACGCGATCCTGCAAGCCAACCTCCTTCAATCCAGGGACACCAGAGGGGGCGGCGATAATCATTCCGGGTAAAAAGATGCGCGTATAAAAAATCCTAGTACTAAGTATAAAATGGCCCGCTCTAGAATGTCTCGCCGCCGCTCAAGCAAGATGACGCGTAAGATGAAGATGGCGAAGCGTGCGTCTAAGACGATGCGCCGTGGCCGCAAGGGTGCTCGCCGCTGCTAAACGCTTTTTTTCTACCACTTGGTTTTTGCGCACCTTTTCTGCTACTTGGTTTTTGCGCACTTTTTTTAAAAAGTGCACCAGTTACGAATAAATAATGCTCTATGCATACCATGAGCACCATGCTCCTTCAATCCATCTCTATGTTTCGCTGTGCCATAGCCTTTATTGCTCAGCAAATCATATCTAGCCGCAATCTCCTTATGCTGATCTGTCGAATTAGACCACTCTGTTACCCAGCGATCACGGCCTACCTTTGCTAGAATAGAGGCTGCTGCAATAGGCAAGTAAAGCCCATCGCCTCCAGGAATACACTCGTATTTTACATCCTGATTAGGAAGTCCTAGAATGCCATCAATTAAGAGTAAGTCTGGTTCAAGACCTGATGAGCATGCGCTCATGGCGCGACGAAATGCCTCCTGATTAGCCCAAGTCATTCCATTTTCATCAATCTCAGATGCATCTACAAAGCCTACACCCCAGTCAATTGCGAGAGCCTTAATTGCATTTTCTATAGTGTGACGCTTCTTTTCAGATAGTTTCTTACTATCCTTGATATTGGGTGCTACTTCTCTGTATTCCTCAGTCCACTCTTCCTCAGGGGGCCATATGACGGCTCCGGCACAAATGGGCCCCCAAAAACATCCACGCCCTGCCTCATCAAGTCCAATTTCAACGGCCTCACCGAGTGAATAAGTTGTTTTCATTGCGAGAATACTTTAAAATAAACATATCAATTTTCATTGCTGGCTATCAGTAGTAAGACTGAATGAAGTCAACGCAAATATTATTTTTAGTTCTATTTACTGGAATTGTCGTCTGGCTTTTAACAAGCACACCCTTGCTTGATAGAGTAAGTGAAGGATTTCAAGGACACATGGAAAAATCATCTGAACCAATCATCGCAAAAGGCCTAGAACCGGCAAAGTTACCAACTGAGGTCTCTGCAAACCCCTCTACACCTGGAACTATCCCATTTGCACCATATGGTCAGACTGCATCAACTGGATCATTTCCTTATCAGGATCCGTCATTATTACCTGCAGAACTTAAGCAGATAAAGAAATTAAGTGAAGATCTTCGATCATTCCTGGCTTTTGAGGCTGTAAACATAGCAGGTAGTGCTGATCCTACTGTTCAACTTCCATTAACACAGTTGCGCGCAGATAGCCAGAAACTAGATCAAGAAAGATCAACCTTACAGAAAAACTCAGGCCTTCAATCAACCTTGACTCAACAGGATCTCGCAGATATTGAAGGATCGCTAAGTTTCTTACAGAGAAAGGTTCGTCTATTTCAGTCATCAGGTGTCGTATCTGATACTGAAGGATTTACAGGTTCTGAGAAAAAGACACGTGCAAGCAAGGCTGATATAAATAACTTACAGGAAAAAGTCTATGGTGCAATTTTAGTACTAAGTGCATCTGGGACAACCGATCCAGTTGTGCAATCTCGTATTAAGAATTTACAAAGCATGTATACGGATCTTACTGATATGCTTGCAAAATTAGATAAGGCGCTTATGACAGTAGAAGAAATACCAGTATATAAGGAGGATATTGATGTAATATTACCAAGCCTTGCAAAGCCATCTAGCAAACTAGACGATATCTTTTCACATAACTCTGGTAAAAAGTTAAGCCCTGTTGAGCAACAACTATCTACACTTGTTGGTGAAAAAAATGCTCCAATTATATTTAAGAAACTTATTAGCAATAAGGGTATGTTTAATATAAGTATGGATTTAGGCTATAATACATCGGACTTAAATAGTAAAAATAAGCAAAATATCTATTCCAAGAAAATGAATCTTCAGGAAGATGGACGCATGGGGGAATCAGCCGATAAATCTACAGACGACGTTCCCATGAAAACAGATACACCCTTTGATTCTGTAAGATCTGGAATGGACGATCGTGCTAAAAAGGATCCTTCGGGCCTTGACTGGAAAAAGCGCGCACAGTCAATTTGTGAGCAGGCTAGATTACGAGGAATGGATCCTCTCGATTTTGGATGTATTCCAGTTGGATCTTTAACATCTCCTGCATATTCATGGCGCGGGCATACAAAGATGGTATGCGGAAGATTAGGTAATACGATGGATCCTGATTTGCCCACTGTATGCGGTTGCCCTCCAGTGGGATGGAAGGGTTGGACTTTATCCTATTAGAGATTTTAGTCTTTTCGTATGTTAGATAGAGTGATGAGATTCACCAATTTCCATATAATAGTCCTCGGTGTCTTAGCCCTTGTTTTAAGTGTATCTGGACTTGTATATCGCGTAGGATTTAGAAATGAGGGTCTTCTAGTTCGCGTTGGAGGTGGAGAAGGCTTCCGAAACCACGATTCAGATGCCCCGGTCTGTAATCGTTGCAAAAATGAAAAACCCTGTGGATGTTCTAAGAAATCATCGAGTTCAGGGGCTTCAAATGCGCCACTGCCTGCCCCTATCGCTCCCTGCCCGCGCGTCATGGAACCTGATTTGTCCAAGTATATTCTAAAATCACAGGTCCCTTCATCAAATAAGGTTGTATCACCTGATATGTCTGGTTATATGTTGAAGACAGAATGCCCACCAGTGCCTGACTTAAGTAAGTATGTATTGAAGAGCAGTATACCCAAGCCGCAGCCAGTTATTATAGATAATAGCACTTGCAAGAAGGATGCTGGAGAATGCCCACCTTGCCCGAGACCTCGTTGCCCAGTCGTGACCTGCCCTGCACCTACAAAGTGCCCACCTCCGGCCCCCTGCCCTCGTGCTGTCTGCCCACCAACTGTTGTCAAGTGTAAGTCTGAAGAGTCCAGGGATGATTCAATTGTGCGCCCCTTTTTGGCGCCGCTTAATATTGGTAGTTTCGGATCTGCCTAGGCACTTCACGCTAAGAATAAGTGATGTAATATAAATTTAGAATTAGATGTTATCAATTCCTAAATTTGTAATTAATTTGAAACGACGACCCGATAGATTAAACTTATTTCTTAAGAGATGTCCTCTAGATAATGTTAATATAGTTACAGGATTCGATGGTAAGAATTTTACAGAAGAACCGCTTGAAGATATTAAAATGTTTAAAAAGGTGCAATGTAGATTTCCAGGAGAAGGAGGGTGTTATATAAGTCATTTACGCATTTTTCAAGACATTGTTAACAAGAATTATTCACATGCTTTTATAATGGAAGATGATGCAGAATTCTGTAATGGTTTCAAGGAAAAGTATGAAATAATATTAAAAGAAATTCCAGAAGATACTGATATACTTTATATTGGAGGAAGATTTACACCTAATTTTATAATGCATCCACTAACATATATTCCAGTATCATCTAAGATTGTAAGATATAATCTAGATATTCCATGCAATAGGATGATGATGGATAGAACAACACATGCTTATATTATATCAAATAAAATGGCAAAAGAATTATTAAAGGAATTTCATTCACAGAATGTAATTCCCATTGCAATTGATGACTGGATGCTTCGTTATTTTAGAAAGAATACGCAAATATATAGTGCGATTCCACTCTTGTGTCATTCACCTTTGGTGAGTGATTCTGATATACGATAAAGTCTTAAAAATTAGCAGTCACCGATAGATGGACACCCGATTCTGGGGCCCCTCCGGTTGGAGGCTACTTCATACAATAACATTTGCCTATAATCCTAAAACAGATAAAACTAATACAAGAGAACTCTTTGAAACCTTGCCCTTTGTTCTACCCTGCAAATTCTGTCGCACAAGTCTTAGTGAATATATGGAGAAGGAACCATTAGAGCCCGCCCTGGAATCTAGGGATGACTTAGCGCGATGGCTTTGGAAGATTCATAATATGGTTAATGCTAAATTACGAAATCAGAAACTTAATACATATGAGGATCCTCCCTTTGAATCTGTAGAAAATTTCTATACAGATATTCTGGCAAGAGGGTGTTCCAGGACAGAGTTTCCAGGGTGGGATTTTCTTTTTTCGGTTGCAGATTTACACCCCTTATCAAGGGCTGTTCAGAAATCGGTATCAATGCCCGGCGCACCTCCATGTGATCAAATTCCTTCAGCAGAAGAAAAGAATCGCTGGAACTGCTTGAAACCAGAAGAAAGACTACCTTTCTACAAGAAATTCTGGTTGGCCATAGGAAAGTGTCTTCCTTTTAAGGAATGGAGAAAGTCATGGTTTCTGCATGCAAGTATTTCAGCGAAGGCCCTTGATTCTAAGGAATCTACAATGAAGTGGCTTTGGGCAGCACGTTGTGCAATGGAGCGTGACTTGCAACTTTTAAATACTTGCAAGTATTCATCACTTTGTATGAATCTGAAAACGTTTCGTAGTGGGTGTGCAAGTTCACGTAGGGCTAGGACTTGTCGAAAACGTACTAACAAGTAGATATGATAAATAGCATAGGATTAACAGGATTCCAAGTAATTCTGTTAATACTATTGGTAAGTGCATGCTTTCATTATTTATGGCTGGTTTGGGATTCAAAGTATAGCCCAATTTCCTCTGGATTAAGCGAAGGGTTTACGAGTGGGGCTACAAGTGAAACTACAAGTGAAACTACAAGTGAATCTGATAAATCTAGACAACTCTGGTTTGAGAATGAAGAACTCTATGATGAATTTTATGCATCTGTCTACGATAATCTTACACAACTTGCTGGAAGATATCCACAGGAAATCTCCTTAATTATACATCAATGGAAGAAGACCGCGGAACTTGATACTATGGATGTGCTAGATTGTGGTTGTGGATCTGGAATTGCCTCTGTCCTTCTTGCAAAGCAGGGAGTTAATTCTATTATAGGTCTTGATAGGAGCGATCATATGCTCCGGCGAGCCAGAAGTGTTACCTTAATCGCAGGCGGTTTATCAAAGGACCAGAGTGATGCAGTTACATTTTTGAAGGGGGATATGAATAATGAAAATACATTTGCCGCGGGACAATTTAGTCACGCAGCCCTTTTGTTTTTCACAATCTACTATTCAAAGGATACTGTTGGCGTCTTTAGAAATCTCTTCCACTGGATACGCCCTGGTGGTCAGATTGCCATTGAAGTCGTCAATAAATATAAGTTTGACCCCTTATTGGAATCTGCGTCACCATTTACAGGGCTTACTGTTCAGAAATATTCAAAGAAACGCGTAACAAAGAGTCATGTTGAATTCGACAAGTTTTCTTACGAGGCTGAATTTGACTTACAGGATCCAACCGCAGAATTTAGAGAAGTATTTCGTTTTAAGGATAAGTCTGTAAGAAGACAGCGTCACACTTTTACAATGCGTGATATTAATGAAATTGTCCATCTGGCTCAAACAGCAGGCTGGAAATATACTGGATACATTGATCTTGTGACAGCAGGATTTGAATATGCATATGTTTTAATGTTTAATCACCCTTAGACACTTGAACGAACTTCACTCATTTTTAATGAGTGAAGGTCTAAATTTACTCATCATCTTCATCTTTAGGATAGACTGTTCTATCATATACAATTGTCTTACGTAGATTATTTACTCTTTGTAAGGATTTAGCAGCGGCAATAGATGCTACATGTTGTGGTCTTAATACATTTTTTGGTCTAGGAATTGCTACTACAGGTGCAAGTTCTACAGGTGCAAGTTTTACAGGTGCAAGTTCTACAGGTGCAAGTTTTACAGGTGCAAGTTTTACAGGTGCATGTGATTTAGGTGCAATTTCTATAGATAATATTGAATCTTCCTGCCTTTCCTTAAAATACTCCAAACACTTCATATTTATATTGGTATCAATTGATTCCCAGAATCCATTGCTATTTTTAATGAATGTATCTGTCCACTCAACATTTTTTAATATATCGTAACGTGATCCATATTTTCTATTTTTCTCTACACCATGAAATAAGTGATATATATTAGAGTTAAGATAGGATACCTTAGGGAAAAGTGACTGTATAGATGCCTTATATTCTGCAATTTTTTTAGATAAGATTGTAAATAAGTGATCTGCTGATAGATCATATGTAACATCATATATGAAATTATAGAATACCTGATCACCTGCACCTAAAATACACATATCAAAAAACCCACCTAGATTTAAAAAAAAATCTCTTCTTATAGCCCAACCATATCCAGCACCACCAGAATTTTTAGAATGATTTAGTCTATATATTGCTGATATGAGATTTCCAGCCGATATATATGACTCATTTAATAACCTTGCTGTTTTAAATGCATGTACTAAATCATGAGTATCTAACATTTCAGAAATATTATCTAACCATAATGGATCATCAAATATAATATCTGAATCTAAAAAGCATATCTTAGTATATTCTTTGGGTATTTCTTTTTCAAGACGATTCCATAATCCTTCCTTATAGAATAATGCAGATTTAGAATAAAATCTTAAGGTCGGATTTGCTAAGGCAGGTTTCTGATCACCAATTACCATTTCAATGGAATAATAGGGAATATTTGCAGCTTTAAGTTTGTTTTCAAATAATAGAAGATTTTGTATAGGTCGAACATAGCCACATGAATTAAAGAATGCAAATGCTACACATATATCTGATCTAGTTGGCTTTGAATATTGAATATGTAGGTTTATATTATTGCTCGAGTCATTTATATGGATTGAATCATTAGAATCATCTTCATCTCTATCTATAAAATACTTGTAAAATCTTTGATTTAATGATTCATCATTTATTTCAAAGAATCCATCTAAATTTTTAGAATACACTATATCCCATTTGTCTTTAATATTTTTAACAATCTCTATTCTATTACAATAATTTCTATTTTTTAAATTACCATGATATAAATGTAGAGTCTCACAGTGTAAATATGATACAGAAAAATCTAAGTTATATAAGTTATTAAAATATGAAAGACTTGATTCATATATTAATGGGTATAATGATGACTCAATCATTTCTTTATTTTTCATTATAGATCCACAAAATATTCGATCACTAGATCCAAGCATATTTATATCATAAAATCCACCTATTTTATATAAAAATGATCGTTTTATAGCCCATCCTAGACCTGGCGCATTTTCTCTTATATCAGATATATTAATACTTTTTCTTGCTATATGCGACATAATATTTTGTCTTACATTATTACTTTTATTCTGATTAGTAAATTGAATATCTAGATAAGTAAGAATATGAAATGGGTGAACAATATCATGTATATCAAGCATATCTGATAAACTATCTAACCAGTCAACTCGCTGGAATATAATATCTGAATCTAGAAAACATATCTTCGTATATTGTTCGGGTATTTCTTTTTCAATACGGTTCCAGAGGGCCTCCTTGTAAAACATTGATGATTTTGAATATACACGTAGAGTAGGATTTGCGAGCATTGGTTTCTGATCACCAATTACCATTTCAATAGAATAATACGGAATATTGGCAGCCTTAAGTTTGTTTTCAAAAAACAGCAAGTTCTGTAAGGGTCTTACATAGCCACATGTATTAAAAAAACAGAAGGCTACACATATATCATTTCTTGTTGGTTTTAGATATTGAATATGGATATCAATACCCATTTACTATATATGACTATTTAAATTTCATGCATATAAGATACAGTATATAATATGCATGAAACAATATGTAAAGATGTAAAAGCCCATATTGATTCATCAGATGCCGAAGGAAACTTTAGTGGCTGGTCTTATCATATAGAAAAAGGTGTCTTACCTCTAAGAGTAAATTCTTCTGGTGTAATTACTGAGATAACCGTAAATGAACGCAATGACGTTGCCTCATTTTTTAAGAATGCATCATTAGATAAATGTGGATGGTCTGTAAATATATCTGGTAGTTCATTTTCCATATTAGAAATGAATATAGATACCATATGGACGCCAATTATACAGTTAAAGAATAATAAGATAAACCCTTCTGAACTAGTAAAGGTTGCCTTATTTTCACCCTATAAGTTACCAACCTTCGTTGTGGTTGATAATTTTTATAAGAATCCAGATATGATCAGAGAATTCGCTTTAAAGCAGGATTTTCAGGAGAATCCGAATTATCACAAGGGTAAGCGCTGTATAAATCCCATATTTCGTTTTCCAGGTTTGAAGGAACAGTTTGAACAAGTGCTCGGGAGCAAGATAAGAGAATGGGATAAATATGGAACGAATGGGTGCTTTCAATACTGCATTGCTGGTGAGCAGGCGGTCTACCATTGTGATACTCAACAATACGCAGGTGTTCTTTTTCTAACACCAGATGCCCCACCTCAGACGGGGACCCAATTTTTCAGATCCAAGGAAACTAAGAAAATGAAGGTTGATATTAATGAATACGGAAAGGTTTTTCCAACGGGCCACCTTGATTCAACGCAGTTTGACCAAGTAGATGTAGTTGGAAATGTCTATAATAGATTAGTTCTCTTTGACGCCCATTTGATTCACGCGGCTCCCTTGTATTTTGGAACTGATGTCAATAATTCTAGACTATTTCAACTCTTTTTCTTTGACCTAGAGAATTAAAGTATTTATAAATATATAATATATGGAATGTCTCTATGGATTTTTATTTGCTGGAGCGCTTGCAATTCAGACAACCGTTTGTTTAATTAATTCCTGTTATACATGTGAGCGTATTGATAAAATAGAACGTAGATTAAACAATTTATCAAATGCTGCGGCTCTACGTATAGATCGAATTGAACGGAGAAACATACCACCAAGTTATTATCCACCTGGACCCTATATTCCACCTTCAGAGGTATCCTCAGCACCACTTCCTTCAGCACCACTTCCTTCAGCACCACTTCCTTCAGCACCATTTCCTTCAGCACCACTTCCTTCAGCACCTCCTTCTCAACCAAAATATACGGAATATTCTTATTAATAGATTCCCCCATGGAATAGATGGATCACTCTATCACAACTCTAGACGTATTTCAAGACGGTCTAATTCGTGGTCAGGCTCATTTACCACATAGCCCAATGAAATCTTATTTCTACGTGGAACATCCTACAGAAGGATGGCGTGTGTATTTACGTGGAGCCTGTTTTATTCATGAGGAGGGTGCAGATTTTGATGCAAAGCGTTTCCTGGTTGTCAAGCGAACCGATGCAAATCCTTTGTCAAAATCATGGGAACCTCCGAAGGGACAGATGGAAGGCAAGGATGCTGCCAAGCATAGTCGCACACATCTAGAACGCTTAATTAAGGAGAATGTCCGGCGTGAAGTGTATGAGGAAGCACATATAGGTGTTCTTCATAATTTTAAGCATACTGGTCTTGTCTTACAAGGCAGAGAAACTGATTATCCTGCAAATACTTATTTTCAGTATCACGTTTTCCAGGCTTTTACCCCTACGACAATTATTCAAAAGGCACTCTCATGGTTTGCCTGGCTTAAACAACATCCGAAGTATTTTGCTCGTATGAAGGCTGACAAAAGAGAAAAGGATGATATACGTTGGTTTGATCCGAGAGAAACTCAACTCATGGGAAAGTGGTCTCCCTCTATTGTTCCAATGTATCTAAATAGATTTTTGTAAGGTCTAAGAAGATGGATCCATTATATGTATCAATTGTTGCGGTTTCTGCAGGAATGGTTGCCATGGGAGCAAGTATCATTATGGTTGTTGCTTGTGTGCGTAGGTGTCCTAGACCTGCTACAAATCCCACAGTAGTAACAGTGCTAGACTGGAAAAATCCTAGCACTAGTTAGATGAACTATAAGGTTCTTATACTTGGAGTTATTGCAATATTTATCTTAGTTTTACTAAAGCATATGCGGATCGATGGATTTGCTGCTACGAGTCCAGGAACAATGGTTCAACTAAGAACAAGTCATGTGCCTACGGAGGAAGATGCACACTATTACAAGTATGTTTATCCAAAGATTGTTGCACGGGAAATACGGAATATGACGGGTGGTGATTTGTAAAAAACATAATTATCTAGACTTGCGCGATTTAGCCTTATTACGTGATTTCTTAGATTTTCTCCGAGTAGTCTTATTTTTGCTGCGGTAGCCTCCTTTATGATACTCCTTTAAGTTTTTTATATTTTTTGAATGCTTTGAATAAAAATTTCCTAGATTAGGCTCAGCGGCTTCCTTAAAAAACTGTCTATAGAAAAATACTAAAGAATTTGGTGTAACAATTTTTCTCTGAGAAATAATACTTTCTCCAGAGAAAGTATCATACCCTGCTTTGCAATTAGATTTGCATTCAAGAAATTTTACTTCAAGAGGGCGTAATTCACTAATCTTAGAACTAACAAGAGATCTAAAACGGGACGAATCCCATCTTTGAAGAAGTGCTGGT
>Ga0114958_10003495_pt1 | contig 11211 bp, 7 predicted proteins | sample C_130208_EF_Meta_FD_89577 | JGI IMG/M metagenome (GOLD analysis project Ga0114958, IMG submission 89577) | Freshwater microbial communities from Lake Croche, Canada to study carbon cycling - C_130208_EF_MetaG | ecosystem: Environmental > Aquatic > Freshwater > Lake | place: Lake Croche, Canada... | reverse complement strand
TATTTCATCTATTGTATAGATGATGAAACCATCGTAAAACATCTAGAACTACTAACCATCAATACTAACCCACTACCATTTTCTATGAAACAAGAAGTAAAAAAAGGAGGCTACATCAAGAACGATCAAATGATGTTAAAAATCCAAGAAGAACGCGTTACTATGAGCATTTATGATTTTGCCTTAAAAGGAAAGCATAATGCTTATAATACCATGGCTGCAAGTATTGCAGCAACTACCTTAGGTATCAGAAAAGAAAAAATTCGCGAAGCAGTAAGTAATTTCCATAGTCTAGAACATAGAATGGAATTTGTTGCCACTGTAAGAGGCGTTGATTTCATTAATGATAGCAAGGCTACAAATGTAAACAGTACTTGGTATGCACTTGAAAGCATGCAAAAGAATACTGTTTTAATTTTAGGCGGTGTTGACAAAGGAAACGATTATGAATTAATTGCCGATTTAGTTAAAGAAAAAGTTAAGGCAATTATATGTATGGGTACAGACAATAAAAAAATTATAGAATTTTTTAAAGATAAAGTAAGCACCATTGTTGAAGTAGATAGTGCAAAAAAAGCAGTGAACGCTTCATTCAAATTAGCGGAAAAAGGAGATTTAGTTTTAATGAGTCCTGCTTGCGCCAGTTTTGATTTATTTAAAAATTATGAAGATAGAGGCCGTCAATTTAAGGAGTCTGTAAAAGAACTATAATTTCTGTAAAAGAACTATAATTTATGTTTAACGAAACTGCAGATAAACTATTTTCACAAATGCCCACTATTGGTGGGATGAAAGAACATTTAGATCAAAGAACTAGAGGTGATAGGTACATATGGGGGTTAGTCATTGTACTTTCACTTATTTCTATATTGGTAGTGTATAGTGCTACTGGTTCCTTGGCTTATAAAATGTATCGTGGAAATACAAGTGTGTATTTGATTAAACAAGTTATTTTTACTTTAGTAGGTTTGTTAGTCATTTTTGGTTTGCACCGGGTAAACTATACTGTCTTTTCAAAAATAGCCACCATCTTATTTATGTTGTCTATTCCTTTATTAATTTATACTTTATTTTTTGGTGCGAAAATTAATGAAGGAAGTAGGTGGATCAAATTGCCTATTATTAACTTAACTATACAGACTAGTGATTTAGCCAAGTTAGCCTTATTTATGTATTTATCTAAGATGTTAAGTAAGAAGCAGGAAGTGATCAAAGATTTTAAGAATGGTTTTTTACCTGTTATTACACCTGTCTTAATTATTTGTGCTTTAATTATGCCTGCGAATTTATCAAATGCACTTTTAACAGGAGCTACTTCTTTATTATTAATGTTTATTGGTCGAGTAAGTATTAAACATATTTTATTAACCATAGTAGTAGCCCTCATTCCTGTAGTTATTATTGTAGGTGTGGCAATGGCTACACATTCTAATAAATCTGTGGAAGGAAGTCCTGTGGTGGCTGAGAAGATGAAAAGTTTTGGACGTTTTGGTACATGGGTAAGCAGGGTTCAAGATTTTATGTATGCCAAAGACAATGAAGTGCCTTATCAAGTTCAACAAGCAAAAATTGCCATTGCAAATGGAGGTATTTTTATGGGATTAGGTCCTGGTAATAGTAGACAAAGAAATTTTCTACCCCAAGCTTATAACGACTTTATTTATGCAGTCATTATTGAGGAGTATGGATTATTAGGCGGGGCTTTTATCATTTTCATTTATATCGTTTTTTTATTTCGATGCATAAGAATATTTAGAAAATGTCCCTATGCCTTTGGTGCCTTTCTAGCGCTGGGATTAAGTTTTACATTAATCATTCAAGCCATTGCAAATATGGCAGTGAATGTAAACATAGTACCTGTAACAGGTGTAACCTTACCATTAGTAAGTATGGGAGGAAGTTCATTCATATTTACATGTTGTTCTATAGGACTTATATTAAGTGTAGCTAGAAACGTAGAGCAAATGGAAGGTAAGGCACCTATAGAAACAGAGATTGAAATATCTGAAGAAAATAACAAAATAGACACCGAAAATAATGTCATTGAAGCAAAAGCATAATACATTACGCATCATCATTGCAGGTGGGGGAACGGGAGGTCATATCTTTCCAGCCATTGCTGTTGCGCAAGCTGTCAAAGCTTTAGCGCCTAATACCTCAATTTTATTTGTTGGCGCATTAGGGAAAATGGAAATGGAAAAAGTACCTCAAGCAGGATTCAAAATTCAAGGTATAACTATTGCTGGTTTTAACAGATCTCATTTAATAAAAAATATATCATTGCCTTGGAAATTATTAAAAAGCTTTTTTCAGGTAAGTACTATTTTTAAATCATTTAAACCTAATGCCGTATTTGGAGTAGGGGGTTATTCTAGTTTTCCTGTTTTAAAATATGCACAAACAAAAAATATTCCTACTTATATACATGAATCAAATGCCTTTGCTGGCAAAGCCAATACTTGGCTGGCTAAAAACGCGAAAAAAATATTTACAGGTACTGCTGGTATGGAATCTTTTTTTCCTGCGTCTAAAATTTTAGTAACAGGAAATCCAATTCGAAAAAATATAATTGAAAATAATTACTCAAAGCAAACAGCATTAGAAGTTTTTCATTTACAGGCAAATAAAAAAACTATTTTAATTATCGGAGGAAGTTTAGGTGCAAGTTCTATAAATAAAGCTATTCAAGCCAATTTAGTATCCTTCTTTGATAAAGACATCCAATTAATTTGGCAGACTGGTAAGCCAAATGCTGAAGTATACGCAAACTCGGCTCATGGTTATGAAAATGTGTTTGTGCATTCATTCATTGACAATATGAGTGCCGCGTATGCAGCTGCAGACATTGTAATTAGTAGGTCTGGTGCTATGGCAGTTTCAGAAATTTGTATTACCGGCAAACCAGCTGTATTTGTGCCTTATCCACTAGCTGCAGAAGATCATCAAACTTTTAATGCTATGGCACTTGTTCATAAAAGTGCAGCAGCTATTGTGAAAGATAAAGAAGTAGACAATTTATTGATTCCTACTGTTATTGAATTATTAGCAAATGAAGCGCAATTGCAAGTAATGAAAAATAACATAAAGTCCTTTGCTTTTAGCAATGCAGATGAAATTATTGCAAAAGAAATTTTGAAACAAATAAATGAATAGTTGAAAAATGAATCCGTTAACAAATTGTAAGAACATATATTTTATTGGTATTGGAGGCATTGGTATGAGTGCTTTGGCTAGGTACTTTAATACGCAAGGTGTTGTGGTGAGTGGATATGATAAGACACCTACACTTTTAACAGACGCTTTAATTGAAGAAGGTATTCAAATTCATTTTGAAGATGATTTAAATAAAATAGATAAAGAAGCTACTGTTATAGTATATACACCAGCAATACCTGCTGAGCATGACGAATTGAATTATTATAGAGATAACAATTACTTAGTGGTAAAAAGAAGTGATGTACTTCAATGGATTACGGAGAATGCTTTCACAATTGCCATTGCAGGCACACATGGTAAAACTACTACCACTTCTATGACAGCTCATATATTAAGACAAACTGGTTATGGGTGTAATGCATTTTTAGGAGGTATTGCCACTAATTATGGAACTAATTTTTGGAGCCATGAAAAAAATGTAGTGGTAGTGGAAGCCGATGAATATGATCGTAGCTTTTTAAAATTAGCACCCAATATTGCAGTTATTACTGCTGTAGACCCAGACCATTTAGATATATACGGTACAGCAGAAGAAGTTGTGAAGGCCTTTGGTGAATTTTCAGATAAAATAAAAACAGGAGGTATACTTATACAAAAATGGGGAACTGAATTTAAAACTAATACAAGTAATAAGACGGTACGCTCTTATGGATATGACCATAATGAAGCCACTTACCATACTACTAATTTAAAAGTAGTAGAGGGATCTTATCATTTTGACTTAGTGCATCCTGCAGGAATTTGTAAAGACATAGTATTGAATATGGGTGGATTGCATAATGTAGAAAATGTAAGTGCTGCCATTGCAATTGCTTTAAACCTAGCAATAGATGAAACAAAAATAAAAGAGGCGGTGGCAAGTTTTGCAGGAGTTAAGAGAAGATTTGAATTCAAGGTAAAGACTGCAAGCAAAGTTTTAATTGACGATTATGCACATCATCCAGAAGAATTAAATGCTTTAATAAGTGGTGTGCGTAGTTTATATCCAAATGAGAAAATGGTACTAGTATTTCAACCTCATTTATATAGTAGAACCAAGGACCAATGCGATGGTTTCGTTGAAACCTTGGATAAAGCAGACGAAGTTATTTTATTACCCATATATCCTGCCAGAGAGCTTCCTATGGAAGGAGTGAGTAGTGAAATGTTATTAGATAAAATGAAACTGAAAAATAAAAAAATAATGTCTAAAGAAGCCTTATTTGAATGGGCAGCAAGCACGACAGATAAGCTAATTGTAATGGCAGGTGCCGGTGATATTGATACCTGTATTTTAAAAGTTCAAGAAATTCTTTTAAAAAAATAAATGAAACACTGGCAAACCATATTAATTAAAGTTCTTTGGAGTATAGCAGGTGCTGCGCTAATTGTATTATTTGTATTAGCTTGGAAAGCGAAGGAAGAAAAAAAATGCAGCTCTATTCAAATTGAATTAGTGGGAGAGAATACAGCCGCTTTGTTTATGGATGAAAAAGAAATTTTACAAATAATTCATGAACAAGGTGTCAAAGAAGGTGTTGCTATTAGTGCGGTGAACTTAAATGCATTAGAAAAATATTTACAAACTATTCGATGGGTAAAAAATGTAGAATTATTTTTAGATAATACGCAAAACTTGCAAGTTAAGATTGAACAACGTATTCCTATCGCACGCATATTTACAGCTTCAGGTAATTCTTTTTATATAGATAAAGAAGGCTTGAGGTTGCCCTTGAAACAACTTACAGTATTACGTTTGCCAGTTTTCACTAATTTCTCTTCAGACCAAGAAAAATTAGCCAAACCCGATAGTTTGTTATTAAGTGATATTTTACATTTCACCAAGGTGGTCCAAACCGATTCTTTTTTTATGGCACAAATAGCACAAGTGAATATTGCAGCAAATGGTGATTTTGAATTAGTCCCTACTGTCGGCGATCATCTAGTACTAATTGGCTCTGTAGAAAATATAGAAGATAAATTAAATAGGCTTTATACTTTTTATAAAAAAGTATGGATACAAAGTGGAGTTAACGCTTATCAAGTTATTGATTGTCGATTTGATAATCAAATTGTGGCGCTCAAAAAAGGCATGCAACCTATTCAATTTTTAGCAAGTGACTTACCTATTAAGGATTCTGTAGCGGCTTTAACTTTAAAAGGCGATTCTGTAATAAGTTCTGAAAAAATTACAGAACCAAGCCCAACTAAAATAGTAAAAGCAAGTCCTGTTCCTAAAATTACTCCAAAAACTGGGTCAAAAATTGGGTCAAAAACTGCAGCTAAAAAAGGAGTGAAAATACTTAGTAAAACAAGTACAAAAACAGACAATAAATCCACACCAAAATCGTTAATAAAAGTGAAGCAGTCTGCCAAGGCTATAATGCCTAAAAAGACAGCTTCCACAACAAACAACTAAAAAACAACAAAATGAGTCAGCACGAATCACCCATTATCGTAGGTCTTGATATTGGAACCACAAAAATCGCTGCCATTGCAGGAAGAAAGAATGAGTTTGGCAAGTTAGAAATCTTAGGATTTGGACGTGCTAATAGCAATGGTGTTCAACATGGTCAAGTTTTGAATATTGACCAAACCATTAAAGCCATTCAACAAGCTTTACAGAATTGTTATTTAAGCAATCCCGATTTAGAAATTAACGAAGTATATGTGGGTATTGCTGGCCATCATATTAAAAGTCTACAAACAAGAGGAGATCAAGTTCGTCAAGACGCTGAGAATGAAATTCAAGCTTGGGAGATTGAGCAACTTATCAATAATCAAAGAAAAACTTTTATTCCTGCAGGAGACCAAATCATAGATGTTATTGCACAAGAATTTCATGTCGATAATAATCAAAATATTAAAGACCCAGTGGGAGTGAATGGCGTAAAAGTGGGTGCTAATTTTTTAATCTTAACTGGAGATAGAAACGCTATTAGAAATATTAATCGTTCTGTTGAAAGAAGTGGTTTAGTGACAAAAGATTTAGTCTTACAACCTTTGGCTTCTGCAAGTGCAGTAATGAGCGATGTAGATATGGAAGCGGGTGTGGCAATTTTAGATATTGGCGGTGGTACGAGTGACTTGGCTGTATTTTATGAAGGTGTTTTAAAACATACAGCAGTAATTCCTTTTGGCGGAGAAAATATTACCAATGATATTAGAATGGGTTTAGGTGTATTAAAAAGTCAAGCTGAAGCAATGAAGGTGCAGTTTGGAAGTGCTTTAACCGATGAAGCAAAAGCCAATGCCTATGTGACTATCCCAGGTTTGAAAGGAATGCCAGCGAAAGAAATTAGTGTAAAAAGTTTAGCAGGTATTATTCAAGCTAGAATGAGTGAAATACTAGATTTTGTCACTTATCATTTAAAGCAAGTGGGAATGGATAGCCGCATGTTAAATGGTGGAGTAATATTAACAGGAGGTGGCTCTCAGTTGAAACACTTAATTCAATTAACAGAATATATAACTGGTTTAAATGCAAGAATAGGATTACCTAATGAGCATTTAGCACCTAATCATATTGAAGAATTAAAAAAACCAATGTACTCAACTTGTATTGGTTTAATCTTAAAAGGGTATAACGATTACGAACAAAATTATAAAGTATTTGCAGAAACATTTAAGAAGGTAGAAGTACCAAAATCTTTAACTGTAAATACCACAGGATCTGCTAATGGTTTAACAAGTCAAAAAGTAGAAGTAGCGCCTCCTACTACTTTAACACCAGAACAAATAGAGAAAAGAAAGAGCAAATTCTGGGATCGTTTCAAGAACAACCTTATTGAAATATTCAGTGAGGAAGATGACAAATTATTACCATAATATTTACCCACATTATGGTTATAAATAACAAATAGATTAAAATCTAAAAACGGTAATTTCGATATAACTAACTAAGAACGAACCATCTAACTAACCCATCTAAACACAAAAAATGATTCAATTTGACTTGCCAAAGCAAAAATCATCCATCATCAAGGTCCTCGGCGTAGGCGGCGGTGGAAGCAATGCTGTCAACTTTATGTTTAATCAAGATATTGAAGGAGTTGATTTTATTATCTGCAACACCGATTCTAAAGCGATTGAGCAAAGTACAGTGCCCAATAAAATTCAGTTAGGACCACATTTGACACAAGGTTTAGGGGCGGGTGCCGATCCTTCAGTAGGTAAGTTAGCAACAGAAGAATCTTTGGATGAAATCAGAAAAATTTTAGAAGTGAATACCCGTATGGCATTTATTACGGTTGGTATGGGTGGAGGCACTGGCACAGGAGGTGCTCCCATTATTGCAAAAATTTGTAAAGATTTAGGCATTTTAACTGTAGGTATTGTAACTACTCCTTTCGGATTTGAAGGGCCACGTAGACAAGCACAAGCAGAAGAAGGTATCAAACAACTAAAACCATTAGTAGATACTCTACTTGTTATTTCTAACGATAAATTACGTGTTCAATATGGTAATTTAAAAATGAAAGAGGCTTTCACTAAAGCCGATAATGTTTTAGCTACTGCTGCTAAATGTATCACCGATGTTATTAATAGCCGTGGGCATATTATTGTAGATTTTGCAGATGTATGCACAGTTATGAAAAATGGCGGTGTCGCAATTTTAGGAAAAGCAGAGGTAGAAGGAGAGAATAGGGCAAAAAGAGCTATTGAAGAAGCTTTGAATTCACCTTTATTAAATGATAACGATATTAGTGGTGCAAAATGGATTTTATTAAATATTAATAGTGCAGAAGGAGATCATGAGTGTTCGATGGATGAATTAGAAACCATTAATAATTACTTACGTGAGCGTACAGGAGAAAATTCTGATGTAATTATGGGAATGGGTTATGATGCTTCTCTTGGAGAAAAAATTGGTATCACCCTTATTGCAACTGGCTTTGAGCATAAAGATCCATTCCAAAAGCAAACACCAAAAAAAGCGGAGGCTCCTGTTGAAGAAAAAATTGTAATGACATTGGTTTCTGAAGAAGTCAACAATGATACAAACAATTTAATGACTGCACCTACTGAACTAGTAGCCGAAACTCCAACAGAAGAGCCAAAAACAGAAGAACCTACAATAGGGGATAGTTATTTTACTTTAGGAGAGGAAGTGGTAGAAGCCATTGAGGAAGTAGCTGCAATTGTGGAAGAAGAAGTAGAAGAGGTAATGAGTATACATGAAGTAGATGAAATTTCAGAAAAAGAGTACGAGGCTGAAATAGATGCTCAAATAAGTATTGCGGCAAGTGAAGTGATGGAGGAAATGGTAAGTCAACCCATTATATTTGAAATTAATGATGTGTATGAGGGAGAAGATCTAGAAGAAGAGAAAGATATTGAAGAAGAGGAAGATATTGAAGAAGAGGAAGTAGTTGTAAGTGAACTAGCAGCCCCAGTCACTGAAATAAATCAATTCATTTTAACAAAGCCTACTAATATTTACGCAACGCATACTGAAGAAGACCCATCATTGGAAGAGTTAGAGGAAATGCCTGAACTAGAAGAGATGGAAGAGTTTGAAGAGATGGAAGAATTAGAAGAAATGGAAGAGATGGAAGAAATGGCAATGCATGATGATTTAGCAGTTACGATGGAAGAAATAGTAGAAGAAGAAATGGTAGAAGAAGAAATAGAAGAAGTAACTGAGATAACGATGCAAACTCCAGTTCAAGAGCCTGTATATGAAAGCTCATTTAGAATGGAAGAAGAGCCTGCTATGCAACTAGTGATGAGAGAGGAGTCTTCTTTTATTTCAAATCAAAACAATGTAAAGAAACATCCTTCTTCTTTAGATATGCCAATGGATGATGCAGAGGATCAGAGAAGAAAAGTAGCAGAACGTATTCAGAAATTAAGAAATTTATCTTTTAACATAAATAACGCATCTGATCCTAATAATGAATTTGATGCAGTGCCTGCCTATGTGAGAAGAAATCTAGATTTATTTGGTAATACTATGGCCTCTGTAGAAAACTATTATAGTAAGTATACAGTAGAAAAAGATGAACATAACCAAACGCAAATTTCTACCATTAATACTTTTTTAGACGGTAAAAAACCAGATTAAACTTGTTTTTTGTGTACAGTTGATTTTTGTTGTAATCCCGTCCTGATTCATCTGGACGGGATTTTTGTTATCATTTTTTCATGTACTTTTACCTCATGCAAACAGTATTAATTACAGGCGGAACGGGTATGATTGGACAGGCATTGGCTAAGCAGTTATTAGCTAATGGTTATGAGGTTATCATACTAACTAGAAACCCTAAAAGGTCTAGTAGGGAAAATTTATCTTTTGCTAAATGGGATATAGAGAAGTCAGAAATAGACATGGAGGCTTTGTCCAAAGCAAATATTATTGTGCATTTAGCAGGCGAAGGCGTGGCTGATAAAAGATGGACCCTTAAAAGAAAACAAGCCATTGTTGATAGTAGAGTGAAGTCTGGTAATTTATTAGTAAAGGCTTTAAGTGAAAATAAACACCAAGTAAAAACCTTTATAGCGGCTTCTGCCATTGGTTGGTATGGTCCAGACACAGCTGCAAGTTTAGAAAATGGTTTTCTAGAAACCGATACACCTGATCATTCTTATTTAGGAAATACCTGTCAGTTATGGGAGCAAAGCACTGCAGGCATAGCAACAATGGGTATTCGACTAGTCACATTAAGAATTGGTATTGTATTTAATAAAAAAGGTGGTGCGCTTGCTGAATTTTTAAAGCCTGCTAAATTCGCCTTGGCTACCATACTGGGTAATGGCAAACAAATAGTCAGTTGGATACATCATCAAGATTTATGTAAAATGATTCAATATGCTATCGAAACTGTTGCTTTACAAGGAGTGTACAATGCAGTAGCACCCCATCCGGTGACCAATAAAAAATTAGTATTAACCATTGCCAAAAATACTTATCCTATTTATTTCCCTTCATTTGTACCCTCGTTTGTACTCAAAATTATGTTGGGAGAAATGAGCATTGAGGTTTTGAAAAGCACGAATGTAAGTGCACAAAAAATACAAGACGCAGGTTTTGTATTTGATTTTCCCAATGTGGAAGAAGCTATTATTGACTTAATAAAATAAGCCTTTACTAATTTCTGATAGGTCTTCCAGAAGTAATCACCGATTGTATTCTTTCCAAAGTTTTTTTCTGTCCACATAAACTTAAGAAGGCTTCTCTTTCTAAATCGAGTAAGTATTGCTCATTCACTAAAGTAGGCTCACTTAAATCGCCACCACACATTACATAGGCTAATTTTTTAGCCACTAATACATCGTGATCGCTTGCATATCCTGCTCTCCACATACCATTAATGCCCGCGTAAAGTGCACCTAGGCCTGCTTTTCCAAGTACTTTTATATCTTTTCTTTGTTGAGGTTGCGTATAACCTGCTTTAAATAATTGTAGTGCTTGTTCTTTTGCATTCGCAATACGGCGTGATTGATTCAGTACAATAAAGTCTTGCCCTTTTCTTAATATACCCATATCCATTGCTTCAGTAGCAGAAGTAGCTACCTTGGCAGTCGCAATATTCATAAACCTTTTATTGAGTGTAATAGTTTCTGGTTCGTCTACATGCATTTCATCAGAAGCGCGTAAAACAAATTCTTTAGTACCGCCACCACCAGGAATCACACCAATACCTAATTCCACCAGTCCTACATAGGTTTCTGCTGCAGCACAAATACTATCAGCGTGTAAGTTCATCTCACAGCCACCGCCTAAGCAAAGGCCATGTGGAGCTACCACTACAGGAATAGAAGAATAACGAACGCGCATCATTGAATTTTGGAAACTACGAATGGCCATATCTAACTCTTCATAGTCTTGTTCAATGGCTAACATAAATATCATACCCACATTCGCGCCTGCACTAAATAAATTACCGTCGTTGGCAATGACTAGTCCATTATATTTTTCTTCCGCAATTGCAATAGATTTATTTAATCCTTCTAATACCTCTCCTCCAATGCTATTCATTTTGGTATTCCAACTAAAACCTGCCACACCATCAC
>Ga0114958_10003491_pt1 | contig 11218 bp, 6 predicted proteins | sample C_130208_EF_Meta_FD_89577 | JGI IMG/M metagenome (GOLD analysis project Ga0114958, IMG submission 89577) | Freshwater microbial communities from Lake Croche, Canada to study carbon cycling - C_130208_EF_MetaG | ecosystem: Environmental > Aquatic > Freshwater > Lake | place: Lake Croche, Canada... | reverse complement strand
GTGCTGGCTTTTGGAGGTCTTTTTCACTGGAGGCTCAACTGAAGAGTGTCGGCACTTTCCACGCGCTCCACATCGAATTTCACCACGAAGGTGGAGGGAAATCCTTTGGGAGGCGGGCGACTGATGGTCTTGGTTTGCGCAAGGGCGGTCTTGACAGACGCATCCCAGCGGGGATCACCTGAACCCTTCAGCCAGGTGCTGCCCAGCAGGGCTCCCGAGCTGTCCACACTGAGTTGCACCTGGGCCGTGAAGCTGTCATCAGCCACGTCTTCAGGCCGATGCCAGTGCGAGCGCAGCGCCTGCTCCACCACGGACTTGTAAATCGTGTTGGGATCCGAAGCAGAGACCACCTCCTTGGCGCCATCGCCAAAATCCAAATCGGGCAGGACAGCGGCCGCCGGGGCGACGGAGGGTGCCGCATCGGCGGGCGGGGGAGCTGCGGTTTCCACCTTGGGCTGCGGGATGGATGCGGTTTTTGGGGGCTCGGGTGCTTTGGCGGTTTCCACCTTCGGCTCCGGGGCCTTGGGTTTGGCGGGTTCGATCTTTTTCTCCTCCGGTTTCAACATGGTGATCGGGAGGAATTTAGGGGGGATCAAGCCTCCTTTGGCAGCCAGAAAGAAAGCGGCGACAATCAGCACCGCATGAAAAACGACGGACCAGACCAGATTGGCCCGTGAAGACCCTGATTTCTTACGTTTTTGAATCATAGCTTACTCCTTGCCGGTTTTTACTTCCGCAAAGGCCTCAGTTGCCAGATTGACTTTGCCCACATTGGCCTGCTGCAGCATATCCATCACTCCCACGATGTTTTGATACTTGGCGCGCGCGGCGCCCCGGATGACGATATTCAGGTCCGGGTCGTCCACTCGCAGGGCTGCCACTTGGGCCTGCAGGGAGGACAAATCCACCGGACCGCGGTCGAGGTAGATGGTTCCGTTGTTGCCGACGGTGACGTAGTGGACTTTGGATTTTGGTTCTTTCGGCCGTTTGGCAGCCTCGGGGAGGCTGATTTCCAGATCGTTCACCACCGGGGTGGTTGTGATGATGAAAATCACCAGCAGCACGAAGGCCAAATCGAGCAGCGGGGTGATATTCAATTCCGCCAGCGCGTGATGATGACTTGCAGAGCACTTTTTCATGCGACACCGCTTTGCGCGCTAGTTCACCATGGCTGACACCTGTTTTCTGGGCTGGGCCTCGTGGCTGCGGGATTCCAGCAGCGCCTCGCGGATTTCATCGGCCAGTCGACGGTTGTCGACGTATTTATGTTCCAAGGAGGTGGCGTATTCACTTGCAAAGGAGTCCAGTTCCTGGGTGATCGAACGGATGGTGGTCACCATGAAATTATAGGCGAACATGGCCGGGATGGCGACGAACAACCCCACCACGGTGGCGATGAGCGCACCGGCCACGCCCGGAGCCATGGCCGTGAGGCTGGCCGACGCCGCCTTGGCTATGCCCGAAAATGTTTCCATCACACCCCAGACGGTGCCGAGCAGGCCGATAAACGGCCCGCCGGCCACCGCTGTGGAAAGAACGATCATCCCCTTTTCCAGCACGAGCGCCTGGGAACTGCACGCCCGTTCCAAAGCCCCGCGAACGGAGTCAAAGGATCCGGAACTGATTTTAATGGTGATTTCGTGGGCAAGGGTATCGTCCTCGGCTCCAGTTGCGGTTTTGCCGGCGCTAGGCGGCGCGACCTTCACCTTGGAGAGGTCAACGGGGTTGTTCTTCAACTGATACTCCAGTTCCTCGGCACCGGTATAATACACGTCGAAGGCGGGCGATCCGTCGAAGTTCATTCCCTTCTTGGCGATCTCCAGCGGATCACGAGTGGCCCGGTAGGCGGCGAAAAACTTTTTACTGGCCTTGCCCGCCCGATAGAGCTGCCGGCCTTTGCCAATCATCACCGTCCAACTGAACACGGAAAGGATGGCCAATGCACTGATGGTGAGTTTGCCTTCTACTGTGGCCTTTTCGAAAGCGAATTTGAGCGCGCCGCTGGCCAGAACAGGGGTGATTAATGAGTGAATCATGATTTGAGAATGGTTGATGTGAATAGGATCATCCAAGCAATGAGTTCGGCAGGCATACGGATTGAAAGTGTGCCATGACCGGTCCGATGGATTTCAACAGCACAATACTGTCGGAGCTGCAGTTCACAACTCCAACGCGACCGGCACCCGTTGTCTTCGATTTCAGGTTGAGCATGAGCTCGATTCTTTCCACCCATCTTAGCGGAACCCGGAGCGATTAAGTGTTACGAATGAGTGACAAGATGATGCCGATGAAAAGCGCCGGCTTTGGGCTAGATCAACCGCCTGACCAAGTCAATGGAGGGTCAACACCCCGCATCGGGCAAAGGGCTGACGATCGCCATGACTATTTTGGCATGCGCGATCTCCGGCCCGGCGGGGTCCTGGACTCCAATTTCAAAGATCCCGCCACCGACCTGGGCCGGGCGGGATGTGTTTGATTGTCTGGGCATTTATTCTCGCGCCATTTTCCGGGGGTGATCCCAAAGCGGCGCTTGAACATCAAATTGAATAGACTCAACGAAGGGAATCCGCTTTCCATAGCCACATCGACAACTTTGATGCGGGTGCCGGCGAGAAGTTCAAGCGCCCTTTGGAGACGCAGTTCGGTGTGCTTGTCGCGGAAAGACATTCCCACCACCTCCCGGAAAACACGGCTGAAGTGACGCTGCGTGCAGCCGGTCAGGCTTACCAATTCTGAAAACTTGATGTGCAGGAGTTCGCTGGCGGGCGTTTGGGAGAGGAACTTGTGCAATCGGTCCCGGGCATCCACCGCGCCCTGCGGCTCGACCGGCCGGATTTGAAGTTCGCTGCCGAAGACCTCGACAAAGAGCGCCAGCAATTGAAGGCGCACCCAGCAGTCTGTCTGGTTTGGGTTCTGCCGCAGGTCTATCATCTTCCTTGCCGCCGGACTGTGCGGGGGCAGGATGATGTGGGGGCTCTTTTCCACTGCCGCCAGACGTTCGAAGACGTCCAGCTCGCTAAGGGTGAGCAAGGCTGTAAGCCTCGAGAGTTCCACGCCGAACAGGACAAAGGACAATCCGTCCCCCAGTTGACTGGCGCGGATGCTTCCCTTTGATTTGGTTGAAAGCAGCATGAGTGTGCCAGACTCGAGCTGATGGCTTGCGACCGGGTTGACCCAGTAACCTGTGCCGCTTGTGATTTGACAAAGCCGCCAGCTGGAAGAGGTGGTGGACCATTCTCCCGACGGAGGCAGCGTGAACTTCTGCGTTGCCAGGTGGGGCTCAAAGGAGCGATTCCGTTGTTTCATGGCATTCAAAGCTTCATTCCCGACCTATGGGAACATGTGATTCCCGCAAAACCATTGATGACTTGAGCCGCTACTCGGGCGCATCCCTCCGGTCTAACCTGGGAGCATGGCTCGTGTCCCAAACACTAAAGGATGAAGGTTACGGTTGGGTGACGGTTTGGAAAAATGCCGGCAACAAATTCAATCCGCGTAAAACCCGGCCTTTCAGGGCTTGCCCTGTTCGGCAACCGCCAACGCGGGAGGTAAGTTGCGGGATTGTCACAATGGCGTCATGCGATTGTAACACTTTTCCGGCAACGTGTGCCCATATTTGATTCCGCAGATCGAAAACGACCTGCGGGAGGACTGCTTAATAAACCTCGGGGTGAATGGCGGCCCGGCGGAGAACCGCGCGGGTCACCGGATTACCGATGGGACAACATGTTGGCAAATCGTTTTTATGATGAGTTTGAAACGCTGTTCGGATTCGGCGCCAGTCGGGATGAGCGATGGGAATGCAAAGCGCCAAGCCATTGTTCTACGGCCGTTTCACAGATGCTGAAAGGGCGCTTTAGAATCACACCCTCAGCCTATGATCCGGATGAACACCAGTTTCCCATGCCCTCCGATGTCGGCTTCAAGGGTTGTTCCGCCGCCCCATAAGCCCTTTCGCAGGCTGGCCGCCGGGTTTGTGGGAGTGCTGACCGCAACCCATCTGTTGGCTGCCGGAGCCGTGGCTGCGCCGAGTGTTGGGAGTCTTGGGGCTGGTTCTCCAGAAAACCTGATCCCGGAAACCTTCAATGTGCAGTCCTACTCCATCAAGGCGGGTGCCGGCATTCCGGCCGATTTCCAGACCCCAGTCCTCTCCAAGCTCACCGGATCCAACGTCCCCCTCCAGAACATTGTTCAGGCCGCGGCCGAACTGCAGCTGGACTATGGGCGGCGTGGCCATCCGGCGGTGAGCGTCGTCATCGGACATCAGGAGAGTTCGAAAGGAACTCTCACGATGCACGTGTTTGAGGGGGCGTTCCCCCAGATTGTCATTTCTGGGAAGCGCTTTTTCCCAAACCTTTCCAGCATCAACGGCGGGGATGGCAAATCCGTTTCGGCAGCGCCGGTGTCGGCTGCCCCGGTGCCGGCGCAGACCGCTGCACAGAGAAAAGAGGCGGAAGAATTGGCCCGGAAGCGTGAGGAAATTCTCTCACGTCAACCCAGACACTTGGTTACCGCCACCCCGCCTGCCTCGGGAGTGGAAAGCCCGGACCAGGTCCGCCGGCGCGAAAATCTGGAGCATCAAGCTTCCGAGCGGCGGGCCCGTCTGGTGCCTAATTCCCCGGCGAATCCTGTTGCCGCAGCCAATGTCCAAACCTTTGCGGTCAAAGGCTATGAAGTCATCGGAAACACCTTGCTGGCGCCCGATCTGCTGGAGCTCGTTCTTCGGCCGTTTATCGGGCCGAAAACCAGCTTTGAACTGATCCGCCAGGCGTTGACCGATTTGCAATTGGTCTATCGCCAGCAGGGATTTGTAACAGTGTCGGTCAGTCTTCCGGCCCAAAAGCTGGGGGATGGCATCGTGCGCATCCGGGTGGTGGAAGGACATCTCTCGGACATCAATGTGGTGAACAATCGTCACTTCAGTTCGAACAACGTCATGCGGGCCCTGCCCGGTCTGCGCAAGGACATGGTCCTGGTGGGACCGGTATTTCAAAGCGGGCTGGACAGGGCCAACGCAAATCAAGACAGGCAGATCTATCCCAAGATCGAGCCTGGAACAGAGCCAGGGACCACTGCGTTGACTCTGGAGGTGAAGGACAGGTTGCCTCTGCACTCGAAGCTGGAGCTGAACAATCAAAACTCACCTGGAACTCCCGATCTGCGGGCCAACGGATCGTTGGCATATAACAACCTATGGCAGGCGGAACACTCCGCCGGCATCCAATACGGTTTTTCGCCGGAATCCTACAAATCCGGCCAAGACTGGCATTTCTATGACCGCCCCTCGGTGGTCAATTACAGCGCTTTCTACCGAATGCCCTTTGGTTCCCCCACGGGTATTGAGGAGCTGGTCGCCAGCAATCCGGGAGCCTTTGGCTACGACGAGGCCTCTCGGAAGTTCAAACTGCCTTCTCCCTCAGGACGACCGGAACTGAATGTCTATGCCAGTCGATCCACCATCGACACAGGGGTGTCCACGACCTTCGATAGCATGCTGTATAACACAAATGGCAACTCCCTGAACCGGCAGGACCAGCAACAAGATGCCACGGTCAATAATAGCTTCGGGGCGCGACTCAGCCTGCCGCAGTCCGCATCGGAGAATTATCAGGGCACTTTTTCGGGTGGTTGGGATTATAAGACCTACAATCTCGCAAGCCATAAAACCAACCTCTTTACGCTCAGAAGCGAGGTGATCGATCCGAATTCGAATCCCCAGAAACCGTTGACTAATATCAACGTTTCCGTGGTGACTTCCCCTGTGGGTGCAAACGGAGTGACTGTCAAGCATTTGGAATATCTGCCCCTATCCCTCCGCTATGATGGCGGCTGGCGCGATCGGATGGGCCTGACCACCTTTGGACTGGGGATTAGCGGAAACGCCTGGCATGACGGCTCGATTCAGGATCTGCAAGCCATCACCGGTTCCTCTAAATCGCAGGGACATTGGGTCGCGGTTACCCCGAGTTTGTCGCGGGATTTCATCATTCATACCAACTGGTCCCTGTCGACCCGAGCCGATGCACAGTGGGTGGATGAACCACTCATCAGCAACGAGCAATTCGGCGCAGGAGGTGTGGCGAGCGTGCGGGGTTACCATGAGGGCGAGGTTTTTGGTGACAACGGCTGGCGCATCAACACGGAACTTAAAACGCCTCCGCATCGGGTCGGCTCTTTGCAGGGTGGTGTTCCCCTCACCGTGCGGGGATCGATCTACACGGATTATGCCCAGACCTATCTCATTGATCCGCGCGGTCGGGACTCCCAAGTCTCGCTGTGGGGCGTGGGCTTTGGCGGGGTTGCATCGCTAGGCTCTCATTGGGATGCGCGAGTCCTCTTCTCCTGGCCTTTGCTTCGCACCGCAATCAGCGAACCGGGACAGCCTATGTTTAACTTCGCCCTCACCTCACAGTTCTGATTTATGAAAACACCACGACGGGCTGGGAAATCCGGCGCGCAATCGCAGGGAACTGAAGCCGGAAATGTTTTTATGCTTGAGAACACGTTGAGTGTTGGCCGGCCCGCTTTCATGGCCGCTCTCCTTGCGCTGAGCGGATGGGGCCCCTGCCCGGAGGCTGCAGCCAATCCGGCAGGCGGAACGGCCACGCGTGGAACGGCCGCTTTCAGTTCGTCCGGAAACCAGCTGACCGTCACGACCTCCGACCGGGCTACGATCGCATGGCAAAGCTTTAATATTGGTGCCGGGCAGACGACGACCTTCGTGCAGCCGTCCGCCTCGTCCGTCGTTTGGAATCAAATCAATGATCCTAATCCCTCGCAAATCCTTGGAAACTTGAACGCCAACGGCCTGGTGGTGTTGCAGAATCCATCGGGCTTCTTTCTCGGCGGACAGGCGGTTCTCAATGCCCAGGGACTTGTGATGACCACATCTCCCACTCCGGCTCCGGATCTTTTCAGCGGTGGTGCCTGGCAGTTCAATGCCCTGCCTCCCTCAGCGAGCATCTTGAATTATGGCAAGATCAACCTTGGATCGGCCGGATCCGCCTTTCTGATCGCCCAAGACATTCAAAACCACGGCAGCATCACCGCTCCGGGGGGAAGCATCGGGCTTTATAGCGGGCAGCAGGTTTCATTGTCGACACGGCCGGACGGGCGTGGTTTGACCGCCCAGGTCACGCTGCCTCAAGGGGCGGTGAATAACCAAGGACAGTTGGTCGCCGATGCCGGAACGATCGCCCTGCAAGCCAGGGTGGTGAATCAGGGAGGCTTGATACAGGCCAACTCCGTTCGCAGCCAGAATGGGGTGATTGAGCTGATCGCAGCGGATGCGGTGACTCTGGGGGCGGATTCACTGCTCTCGGCTCGCGGTTTTGGCCAGGGAATAAGCGTTGGCGGATCCATCACAGTGAAGTCGGGCGGCGGTTTCACGGACACGGCCGGTTCCGTGCTCAACATTTCCGGCGGCGAACAGGGCGGGCAGGCCGGAGGCGCGGAGATTTCGGCTGCCTACTTCAGCGAATTGCATTCGCGCATCGACGGCCACGCCGCACAGGGCTATCGGGGTGGAACTCTCTTGCTGGATCCCTACGACCTTCTCATCAACAGCGCCCTGACAGGTTCGCTGGTTCCGACCCTGAATTCCGGTCTCTATCAAATCAATCTCCAGGCGGATCACAACATCACCCTCGCAGGCATTTGGACCCTGACGGATCCGGGTGCTGCTGCGCGGCTGAGTCTGCAGGCGGGAAACAGCATCATTTTCAACAACGGAGCCGGCATCAAGGCCGGCAACAACTGGAGCGTTTATTTGAAAGCCGGGCCGGAAAATCTGCTCGCGAGACCTGACACAATGCGGACTGGAGGGATCTATCTGGACGGCAACTCCTATGTTGATGCGCTGAATGGCCGGGTCAGTTTGTGGGCTGCAAACGAGGTTCTCATCAACTCCGGTGCCGTCCGAACCCGCACGGGCGGAAGCATCGACGTTACGGCCCTTCTGGGTGATGTGAACAGCGGAGTTAATTTCTACGGATATACTTTTGGCCGCCTTGCCGCACCGTATTACATTGTGAATTCCACGCGGCTGGGAGGCATCAGCACCGCTGCGGGTGGAGATGTCACCATCACTGCCGGAGGAAATGTAACCAGTTATCTCCCGCTCCAGAATAATTATAACGAGGCCCAGTACGGCGCCGGATCAGGCGCGTTCGGTTCCCAGCCTGGAAATGTCACCGTCACCGCCGGAGGCAACGTGCTGGGCAACTATGTTCTTGCAAACGGAATAGGCACCATCACTTCAGGTGGAACGATAGGCTCGGCGTCCAGCGGAGGTTTTTCCCTAGGCCTCATCAAGGGAACGTGGAATATAAACGCCCCCGAGGGGGATATCTATTTGCAGCACGCCTTCAATCCGAACGGACTCTTCAATGACAAGGATGGAATGAGTTATGCCGGTTATCACCGCTTCAACTATGATGCGGCATCCACCCTATCCTTGAGGGCGGGTGGGAATATTGAGATTACCGGGATCGGAGCGCCCCTCGCCCCTCCCTCAGCGGGCGGGGGGGCTCTGCCTATTCTCCTTCCCCCCAGTCTCAAAGTGGATGCCGGGCGGGACTTCGTTCTGGATCAAAACGTCGTTCTGTTCCCCTCCTCACAGGGGAATCTGAATGTCGCCACCAAAGGAAATTTTCAAAGTTCTCCCGGAGGCGTCTTTTCGCTATGCATCTCTGAGAGCGAAAGTGCCCAATGGAATCCAAGCCCGGTTAATGGTCTTACCGGGACGTTTCTTCCGACAGACCACGGCTCCAGCCCTCCGTCGTTCGTCGACCCTGCATCTCCGGTGAAAGTAAGTGTCGGTGGAAACATGAATAATGTCACGCTCTACAGCCCGAAGGAGGCCCAAATGGTTGTAGCCGGGAACATGTTCAATTCGAGCCTTGTGGGGCAAAACCTGCAGAAGTCCGACGTGACTTCGGTCAAGGTGGGCGGATCCATCAGTTATTCTCCGGTCTACACTTTCACAACCTTGGACAAGGCGATTATCAGCGCCGACCCTCTGTATCCCGGCCTTTGGAACTCGATCTTCAGTTTGCTGGTGGATCCGCTGCTGGCATCGTCCTTCACCGTTTCCCCCAACGCCACCACAAAGGAGCTCCAGACGGCATTCAACCAGTTACGCGCCCTTCCCGGGAGCACCGCAGACAGCGCCAATCCGGGATTTGTCTATGATCCAGCCACCTTGCGCCTGGGATATCACTTCCAGATGAGCCAGTATGTGAGAAGTCTCATGGAAGGTCCGCTGCAAACAGTCAGGCTGGATGCCGCCGGTAGACCGGTGTTGGCGCGGGGGCAGTTGGCCCTGGGGCAGGATCCTTCCAGATACTATTTTGCACTCGGCACGCTGGCCTTCGTTTCGCCTTCTTCCATCGAGGTATTATATCAGAGCAGTCTGGCTTCCTGGAACCGCGACTTGGAAGTGCCCGCAGGATTCCAGATAGGCGGCCCCGGGCAGTTGCGCATCGATGCTGCCGCAATCAATCTGGGGAGCAGCCGCGGAATCATTTCCTGGGGTGTTGGCAGCGGAAGCGGCGCCGCACGGGACTATACTGCGCTCAACGGCATCACTCAGGTGGGAGCTTCAGTCACGGTCCGGTCCGAATCGGCTCTCAGTATGATCACCTCCACGATCGCTTCGGTCTATGGCGGGGATGTGGATGTCAGTGCGGCGGGCCAAATGGATTTGAGTCTGGGCAATTTCGCTTTCATCCCCCCAACCGGGGGCAACATCGCCTATGGCATTTACACCTCAGGCCACAGCGATGTATATGTGTCTGCCGGGCAGGACGTTAACGTGGGCAGCGCGAGGATTGGTTCGTTCAACGGCGGAAATGTGTTTGTCACATCACTCAATGGCAATGTCAATGCGGGCAATGGCGCCAACTCGGCATTGATCATTCCTGTGGTTTATTCCGATCTCGTTTCGGGAGGTCTTGTGTCGGGAACCATCCAGAGCCCCCGCCCCTTCGGCAGCGGAATCTTGGCCCTATCTCCTGCCGGCCAATACCAAGGCGGCGCGCTTAACTCTCTGCCTGGAAACATTACAGTCACCACCCCGCAGGGGGATATTGTTTCCACTTTGGGAGGCATCTCCCAATATGCCTTGAACGGCAGCGTCGCCGGTGGCCCCACCGTTACCCTGATAGCAGGCTCCAAAAACCCCGACGGCACCACTAGCCATGCGGGAAATGTGCTCCTCGGTTCCGGTGGCGTTGTCGGCGGCACAATCAACATCTCCGCCCAAGGCAACATTCAAGGCCTTATCGTTTCCCGTCAGAACTCCACCATCGATGCGGCTCAGAGTTTCAGCGGATCGGTCCTCTCCGGCGGCTCGGCAAATCTCTCCGCCGGCGGATCGGTCTCCGGCACCATCATCGGTATCAGCGGTGTGTCCGCCTCGGCTGGTCAGGGGGTCTCTGCTGATGTGATGGGGCAGAACGTTTCCGTCAACGGTGGTGCCTCTCAGTCAACTCTCGGGACTACGGCCACCGCCACCGCCAGCAGTCAGTCCGCTGCACAGCAGGCCTCCAACGATTCAAAGCAGGTGGCCAAAAATGATGTTGCGGAAGATGATTCCAACAAGAAAAAAGGCAAGCAGCCCGGACTTGTCCGCCGCGTCGGCCGTGTCACCGTCATCCTCCCTCCCAAATCCTAGCGTCAAGCAGGCTCCTCACTCTTGATCCGTCGCACTCGATTTCAAGTCCCGTCCGCTTCCCATGCCCTCCGTGAATATTGGATCTGGCCTCCGTCTTCGGCTGACAGCCGACACGGATTAGGGTCCGAACGCTGCGCGGCCACGTCCGGAATGCCGATGGATTTGCCGTCGACACACGCCCTCGGATTTCATCCATAAGGCTTCGATTCTCGGCAATGAATGCCCCTGCTTGACGGCCCTTCGCTTTCAAAAATGCCTGAAGCCAAAGTCGATATTCGCATCGCACCCCCCTGCCGCAGAGGAGAGTGATGAACAGGAACCAGAGCAAGAGATAACTCCAGCGGCTAAAACCTCGGCGGCGGACGCGAAAATTTTAAACCGAAAAACCTTACTTCCGGGATAGCGATCTGGTTTTTTCGCGGTATCGACCTTCGGATTTCCTCAGGATTCCGCCATTTTCCGCTGTCAAACGGCGTGTGGTGGCGACCACCCCTCTTCTCATCCGTCGCGCCGCGGTTACGCTGGCGACATGTCTCTCAAGTC
>Ga0114958_10003489_pt1 | contig 11219 bp, 2 predicted proteins | sample C_130208_EF_Meta_FD_89577 | JGI IMG/M metagenome (GOLD analysis project Ga0114958, IMG submission 89577) | Freshwater microbial communities from Lake Croche, Canada to study carbon cycling - C_130208_EF_MetaG | ecosystem: Environmental > Aquatic > Freshwater > Lake | place: Lake Croche, Canada... | reverse complement strand
GACAGCAACTCGCGTGGACTACAGCCAGGCACAGCGGAAGGCGGAGAGCCTTGACATCCAGTCCCCAGCTGCAATATTGGGGGCACATATAGCATGGAGGCCGTACTGCTGCCGGCCCCTTTCTCAGCAGGCGCGCTCGAAGCATGGATGTCCCTGCTACGGCCAATATCCAAGGCAGTGCCGCCCCCGCTCCCTGCCCCAGCGTCGCCACTATGAGCCGTCACTGTCTCGTTGTGCATTGATTCCTTTTCCAGATACTCGCCCCAAATTGGCTGCCAGCCTGCCAATCGATCAGTATTGGGGCGGATGCTGCAAAAAACCGGCACTGTACCGCCACCTGCGACGCCGACGCCAGGTACAGGCTCAACCATCTTGATATGGAAGCCAATGCCCGAAAGCTCCTCGCGGCGACTAACGGGGCAGCGATTGGCAGCCATGTAGTCAATTTCCGTTACGATTTTTTGCAGCCACGCGCGTGGCCTTGTGTCGTTTGAATTATCGTATCCGCACTGCTGCCCTGGTTCCGAAAAGGTGCTGTTTTCCCGCCACCGACGTCGGTTGCGGGAGCGGCACCTCGAACTAAATCGAGCAGTCTACCAGCGTTTTTAAACGCTTGCTCTTTCCTTGGTTGGGAGGAGGAAATATCTGTGAGCAAGAATCGGTGGCGGAAGCGCCTCACTTGCTCTTGAAATGTCGTCCGCGGCTCTGGCCCACCAGTCCCGCTCACGGCTCCCAGCAAACCCTGCACACGGTGATGCGGACGGGCTGACAACGTCTGCATACGGCGATGCTGACCTACCGGAGAAAATTAGCCTCGTCATTGGCTTCTTTCCCAACAGGCAGCAGTCTAAGGACTGGTTCTTGCAAAGAATGGTCAGGCTGCCTCGGGGCGAATTTACTTTTGCAACTGTGATGGCCGCAGTGCAAATCCTCGTGGACGAGATGAAGGTGAACATGGATGCAAACTACTTCAAGGACGGGTTCTGTATCCTCCGGGGTCGTACCACTGGGCCGCATACGCTGTGGGAATGGCTGCGAGCATCCACAGTGGAGGGAAAGCGGGTTGCGGCTAAAACTAAGCTGGAAGCAGTCATTGCGGCTGGAAGGAAGTCGGGCAAGTTAACCCTGCACCTCCTGGAGAGTCCCCCTGATACGGGGCGTCACGTCTGGCAGGGTACCCGCGGCCCGCGCGTGCAACTGAGCAATGCTCTGACAGCCCCACTGGCACAAGGCGGGCCGTCTTTTGCGGATGTTGTCAGGGGTAGCTCAAACGAGCCGGTGGTCATTGCGGCGGACATTGGCACCTATATGAAAGGCTTTGGTGCCTGGGCATTGGCGCGGTACCAGCGGAAGCAGGACTCCGCCGAGTTCACGTTTCTACAGGGATACGCTGCCTGGGCACAGTCTTGCCGCGGCCTCCTGCCAAGTGCGTCGAACACCCCTGGCAATGCTGCGACCGTCGGCGCCGGCGCGGGCGCTGCTGCCGTGCGCCCGCACCGCGGCGGCGCAGCGGCCCTTGCGGAGGATGACGACATTGTGGCGGGCCCGGCTGGTGCCGCCGCAGCCGCCGCGCGCGCTACTACCGCGCCTGCCGCTGCTGCCGCTGCAGACACTGCGGCCCCGCTGCCTGCCGAGGGTGATTGGCCTCGCGCACCCACGACGTTTGAGCAGCGGCCTACGTTCAGCCAGAAAGTCGCGCTGCTGGTGGCAGGTGGCACTGGCGCCACCCCTACCAGCACCGCTGCCAATGCCGCCGCTGCTATACCCACTGCCACCGCTGCTCGGAATACTGGCCGCGAGGCCGCTGCCAACGCTCTCCCCGGTAGTGCCGCTACTCGCGCTAATGCCAAGGCAGCGGCCCGCACTGTTGCCAACGCTACTGCCCACGCTGCGGCCAGCGCCTCTGCCAGTGCGGCTGTCCGTACTGGTCACGGTGCTGCTGGCAGCCGGCTTTACGGCGAGGTGGAAACACCAGAGCCGCAACAGCCCACCTGGGGGATATCCTGCCAGGTGATAACGTGCAAGGATATGCAAACCGAGAGGCCGATATCTCTTTGCTTCTACACACTGACGGAGGTGGGGCGCGATGTTCGCCCGCCGACCTCCCCCAGCCGCCTGCACAAGACGCTGCTACCACTGCTGGTGGAGCGCCACGAGCGAAACCAGCCAGCCTTTCTTGTGGGACTCGCTGATGCGAGGCGGGACAATAACCTCATGGCGACGAGTCCCTGTGGGACTGCTATCACCACTATGGCGTGCCTCTCCCTATTCGGCAGTGCGGACCCTGTGGTGGTGGATGCAGTGGAGGGAGGCTTGCAGAGTACAATCCCTGCATTGCGCCTGGCACCTGAGGGACTCAAGGCAATCTTTCGCAAGGGCGCGGTAAGCTGCACACGCACAGGTGCTGGGTCCGACTGGGAACTTATGCGCCCAGTCAACATCCACGCCCTGCCCGACTCTGTTGACAGCGCTTTTGGAGACACTGCCGCTGGCCTCGCAGCCCTCCTCGCGGCAAAGTTGTCTATAACCGTTGTGCCCCTAGAAGGAGCGCACAAGCTTCACGAGGCGGGGACCGCGTCTCCGGGCACTGACACCGCGGAGATCCTACTCGTTGAGGGCACTGACACCGCGGAGACCCGAGCAATGTTCTTCATCCCTGGAGACCCAACAGCGCTGAAGCTCTCTGGCCCGACACTGCCAGTGGCCTCGAGGTCGTACCGCCCAGAGCTACCAGGCTACGGTAATACGCAGGGAAAACTGGAGACCCAGGCAGAGGTCCTTTACACCATGATCGCCAACTTGCATGCACGAAGCGGAAACGGAGGATGCACCCTGCTTGGCCACGCGAGCGGACCAATCCCAAAGCTGTCTGCCCTTGCAATTGCTTCTTTTAAGAACCTGCTGGACGCTGAGACGGACAAGCTAAGTGCAACGCCCGTAAATGGAGGGCTGATCACCAAGGCGAATGGCGATCGCATACGTGGGCTTCAGGCTTGGGTGGCATCTATCGAAAGCATTCCGCCTGCCACGCTCGAGCTGGACAGCACTATCACCCAGCTCCAGCAACGACAGGCCGAGCTGCTTGGGATGACGGAGAGTAACCAGAGAAAACGAGAAATTTGCGCCGAAGCCTCAACCCTGGCGGCCACTGCACTGGCCCACGTGAACTCCGAGGCCACCGCCCTCTTCGACGTACGGAGCCGGCTTGAAACTGTCACGGAGGAGGCGACACAGCGCGGTCTTGTCGCCCCCGTCGCAACCCACAACCGTCCGCTCCCGCCACCCATCACAGTCGCCGCACTGCCGTTGGGAACTCTTACACAGCTGACCTTTACCGTCTCCGCCTCTGTCCGTGGCCCTGCCGGCGAACCCGAGCCCATCACGCATGCTCTCTCTTTCAATGACCCTGCAGGTATGGAGGAGCCAGACAGCCGCACCGATAGCCTCATCAGCAGTGCCATCGCCATCGTGATTGACAGTACCCCCACTGAGGACAGTCCCCACGCCTGCACCCCGCTACCTCTCTTTTCTGTCGGAGACCAGGTCACCCTCGCGGCATCAGCCTCCGCCGAAAAGGGCGTTCTCTTGGAAGTCGGCCAGACTGGCCGCGTGCGCGAGATGCGTTTCTCGCCCACAGATGGAGGCACTTGGACGTACAAGGTCACGAGCAACCACGGTATGCGTGGGTGCTCGTCGTGGTACTATGAGGACAGGCTGACTCATGCTGCCGAGTCTGAGGGGGTTGCAAGCGTGGCCCTCGTGTCTGGGGAGGCGGCCAGCGTGGCTACCGATTCTGAGGGGGAGGAGGAGGAGGCCAGCGGGGGCCTCAAGTCTGATGATGAGGCGATGCAGGAGGGAATGCAGCAGTCTGCTATACTTGCTGAAGAGATTGCTGTCCGGGATGCACAAGTGGGGGCTGAAGAGGAGGCCGCAATTGCCAACGCTGTGGCTGCATCCCTCGCGGGGGCCGAGGCCCTCGTGGAGGACGAGCTGCAGGAAGCCATCGAAACAACCTGGGCGGGCTCGACCGCTGCTGCGGCCGACACGGATGCGGCACTGCTAAGCCGGACCGGTATTGTGGGGGAGGATGCTTGCGCCGGCAAGGAACAGTGTGCGAGAGTCTCGAGTGGCACTGACCCCCGCCACAAATACAACGGGCGGAAACCGACATCCGACGCTGTGCGGGCGGAGCGAGCTAAATTATCGTGTGAGAAAGCTTTGGAACGCGCAGCGGAGGAGACCGCCGCCGCGTCGGCCATGCGAGATAAGGAGGCTGTCATCGCTGCGCAAAAACTGATCCGCTCGCGTAAGAGGGCGGAGACTGCTGTGGAGAAAGCCCGGGTGTATGCAGCCAAAGCAAATGCTGCCATCGTCGCCGCAGGCTCCGCTGCTGCTGCTAATGCTGCTGCCACTGCTGCCGTCACCGCTGCTGCTGAAACAGAGAAGAAGGAGAAGAAGGCAGCACGGAAGTTGGCTGCCGCTGCTGCTGCCACTGCCACTGCCTTGATCGTAGCAGACGCCGCTGCTGCTGCCAACGCTGCTGCTGCCACGGCCACTGTCACCGCTGCTGCTGAACTAAAGAGGAAGGAGAAGAGGGCAGCACGAACGGCCGCTGCTTTTGCTGCTGCTACTTTGACTGCCTCTGCTGCTGCCACTGTTACTGCCACCGATGCCGCCGATGCTGTCGCTGCTGCCGACGCCACCGCTGCCGCCGCTGCTGCCGTCACTACTCGCGCCACTGCTCCTACTGCCGCCACTACCGCTGCTGCTGACGCCAACACTGCCGCAGGCAACGGAAGCGCTGCCATGGGTGACATTGTACCCGGGGACGTCGCTCTCAGCAATGCTTTGAATCTGACAGCTGCACAGCGCCGGAATGTGACTGGCACCAAGCTGTGGGACCTGATTCAACCCATGCACGGGAACGGCACCGGCAAGATAGTGACTGTGCTGCTTGAGTTGGAATCGGAAGAGGTCCAAAGGCTACTCTTGCCTGCGGCCAGGGCCGAGCTATTGGAACGCATCAACGAAGCTGCGGCCCTCCTGACCCATGCCACTGCTCCTTCTGCCGCCGCCACAGCTGCTGCCGCCGCCACAGCTGCTGCCGCCGCCACAGCTGCTGCTGCCGCCACCGTTGCTGCCGCCTCCGCCGCTGCTGTTGAAGCCACTGCTGATGTGGCAGATGATGCGGCGCCCACCTGCGCCGACACTTCCGCTGCCGCTGCTGAGACTGACCCGACGGCCTTGCTGGTCCCGCCTGATGATGAGAGCAGTTGTACTGATGTTCGAAGAGGCCGGCCAAACCCACCACCACTGGCGCCTACCACCACTGCTGCCACCAGCAAGAACAACGGCGCCACCACGAGGAGCAAATCTGTCACACCCGCAGTCCACGTGGCGACGGCCAAGAGCACTCGCCGTGGTGGTGAGACGAGCTTTTGCTTTGGCCTCGGCCCGAGGGCCAAGAGCCAGCATGGCAGCACCACGGATCCCCCTAGCCACATGAGCAGAGTGGCAGCGCAACATGTGCACACCGCTCCTGCTCCTGTCCCCAGGCCCCTTGCTCCCCCCGTCGTGAGTGAACCTGATGCCGCTGACACTCAGCCAGCTGACGACAGCAGCACTTCTGGTCGCCCACCCTCTCCCCATGCATAACGCTAATCCGGTAGCCGCCGGGGCCAAGCTGACACTGGTTAGTTGGAACTGCGGCGGCGGGGGGACGGTGGGGTTGGAGCATAGTCTCAAAACGATGTTGGACATCTTCACGACGGCGGGCACGAAGTTTGGCAATCCAACTCTGGTATTCCTAAGCGAGACGAAGCTGAAGGATTTTACGTATCTGCATGCGACACAGCGAGCACCTGCCCCGGGTGCCACTAGCAGCAGCGAGAGAGGCAAGCGCCTCTATAAATATATTGGTATGGAGCGGCCGCCGAATAAGGTTTGTGGGCTGCCAGCTGGGGACGAAAAGAAGAGGGGTGGCGTGGGGTTTGTAGCTGACCCGCGCCTGAAAATCTCTGAATGTGGGCGGCACCAGAAGGGACTGCTCTGTGTGGCCGTCACGGCGAAGGGGGCTGCCCCAGTCGCAGTCATGGGTATCTACAACCCCTGCGTCGGTTCTATTGACAACGCTGAAAAGGAGGGCACCGCCCAGGGGGCCTGGTCCGAGGACTTGCTTGCCGCCACGGTTGATATGTACCGACAACTGTGCAGGAAATTTGAGCTGGTGCTCCTTGGCGGTGACTGGAACATGCGCAGGGGAAATGATGGTGGTCTGCGCATCACTGCAGATCCCGTGGGCCACTGCAACGCTAAGTTGCGCGACTTTCTACTTGCCACGTGTACGGGAGTGGTACACGGTCGCCCGGATCAGATCTCTGCCTTCTGCACCAGTAGGCAAATCACGGTTACGGAGGGGGACGGTACGGCTGAGGTAGACCTGTGGCTTGCGTCGACATCCGTGGGACCAGACACAGTGCTTGCTCTCCCACGCTCGTTCGGGTTTGCTGACCTGCCAGCCTACCCGACGCTGTCGCACATCCCAGTCATGATTGCAGTAACTATGCCCGCGCTACCAGCTGTTGTAGCTGGGCCAGACGTGGCACCACAACAGCCCCAAGTAGCCCACCACCGCCGCAGACCGTGGGGGGACGCATCCTACTTTGACCTGGCAGCGAAGGTGGAGAATGCCGTCATATTGGCCCAGCGGGCTACGCGGAACGGGAGGTCAACTGACATTGTCTACGCCGACCTTGTGTCGAGGTTGCAAGACACCCAAACGATGGCGTGGGAGGCGGGCGCGGCGCAGCAGCAGCAGTCACTGCCGCAACGACGCCCGAGCCAGCGTGAACGCCAGCACCGTCTGAAGGAGCGGCGGGGCAATTCCCAAGCACCAGCACACGCACGCGGCAATGTGCGACCGCCCAACGGTGCCCGGGAACGGCATGGTAAGCTGAGGCAGCAACAGCAGCAACAGCAGCCGCAGCAGCAACAGCCGCAGCAGCATCACCAGCAGCAACGGCAGCTGCAAGCGCAGCAGCAGCAGCCGAAGCAGCAGCAGCCGAAGCAGCAGCAGCAGCAGCAGCAGCAGCAGCAAGCCCAGCCGCAGCCGCAACAGCGGGCGGAACAACAGCAGCAGACAGCATCACTGGCACGACCGCGGGGCGCGGTACAACTCCATGCGAACGGCCGCTGTCATTCTGTCCGGATTTCTCCAGCAGCTGTGAAACTGCTTGAGATTGCGAAGCGACTACGACAACGGCTTCTGAAGGCACATTCCGAGCACAAGCGCACGCTCTGCCAAACCAACTCGCCCACCCCCGACGCGCCCACCCCCTCTGCAGCTGACGTAGCCCTCACTCTGGAAAGTTTGAAGGAAGAGAGAGTCCAGGCGGCTAGGGAAGCCCGCCGGGCCAGCCGGGCAAGCCGTGCGATGGCCGCTAGGCAGGCTCGCAGCAACCTCGTCAACGACTTTGTTAGAGACCAACATGCCGGCTTCGCTGAGATCGACCAATTGGCTCCAGTGGACCCCTGCTTCTACTCCTCCACGCGCACCATCCCCAATGTGGCAGCGCACGTCGAGTACCACAAGAACCTCTACCTGGAGCGACGCGTCACCATCCCCGCCCTAGCACTAGCGGTGAAGCGCGAATACTATGCGCAGTTTCTACCGCGGGAACAGTGCCTAGGGGCTGGCGCTAAACTGGGCAGTAACATCTCCTGGCAGGAGGTGTACCTCATCCTCTTTCCCCCGCACAAGGACATGCTGTTGCACTTCAAGGTGTGCACAGAGGGATGCGTCGCTTGTAGCCGGTACCGCGACGACCTGTCATCGTGGGTTTGGAATGACCCACTGCACCCAGCGCCTTTGTGGAAGCCGCATCTCCACAGTTGCCGGGCTGCGGGATCTGATGGTCTACTGCCAGAACTACTGCTGTTTAGCCGTCCGCTGGAGAGAAAGGAGCGCTGGCCGTGGCGTCGGCGGGTCTCGAATGCCCTCGCTGTGGTGTTATCATCGTGGCTACAGCGCGGCGTGCCCACATGCAGTGACTGGATGCGCAGTGACATTGTGCCACTGCTCAAGAGTGGCACCCCGGGCTGCCCAACTGACCCGATGAACCCGGAGGATTATCGCGGTATTGCGATTGGAAACCTGCTGCCAAAGGTGTTCCAGCTGGTGCTCCTCTCTCGTTTGCAGCACTGGGCTACGAACCAGGGCATCATCTCTCCGCCGCAGGTGGGGTTCATGGCTAACCATGGCGCCGAGTATCACGTGCTGACCCTACTGGAGACTATTAAGATGCGTTGCTCCCAGCAGGCAGTAGCCGACACTGATAACGACACGTTTGTGCTGTTTGTTGACTTTCGGAGGGCATACGACACAGTCTTTGCTGATGGACTCTGGTACGTCCTGGCTCAGGCTGGCGTGCCGCGAGCGCTGGTGGATACCTTCCGGGCATGCCACAATGGGCGCGTCAGCGCCCTGCGTGCTAACGATTCCGTCTCTGATACATTTCCGTGCAATGCTGGCACCGCCCAAGGCTGTGTCCTCAGCCCGCTGTTCTTCAACATGTACGTTGAAAGCCTGTCACGGGAACTAGCTGGGATCCCGGGGGTCTCCGTAAGGTCTGGCAAGGGCGGACCGCGGACAGGAGAGTTCAGCGTGTTCCATATTACGCACCTGCTGTATGCGGACGATTTGTGCGTTTTTGCCACGTCCACAGAGTCTCTGCAACTCGCGCTGACCACCATCACCCGGTGGGCGATGGACTGGGGCATTGAGCTCAACACTAAGCCTGGAAAGACGGAAGCAATGGCGTTCCTTAAGTCAGCGATGGTCTCTAATGACTCTGACTCTGCACTCGCCTTTGCACCACTGGATGCTGGCCTCAGTGCCGACGGGCAGGCTCTCCACGTCAACTGGACGGGGGAATACCGCTACCTCGGCCACGCGCTTCGATGGAACCTTTCCCATGACGACTTTGTGAAGAAAGCGGCGTCTAATATGTGGCGGCTGTACTATCGCTACTTCAGATTCAACCGAGCGATCAACCAGCTCCCTTGTAACATCCAGATGCAGCTCCTCAACACCTTACTTGGGGGTGCAGCCAGCTATCTCCTTAGTGTTGTCCCGATCTCGGAGTCGGACACACGCTCGAAGCTGGACACGGTGATGCGCCAGGCAGGCCGTCGTATCTTGGATGCCCCGTGGGCGACGGACTCCCTCTCAATCGATGCCGAACTGCTGAGCAGTCCCTTCTACCCCGTGGTTCTGATGCATCACGAGCGCCTCTACCGCACGCTACTGCTCTCACCACATACAGACGCGATTGCAGTCAGACTGGTAAAGTTCCAACGCGGTGGTATTCCGGACAATGTGCACACAAGTACCGGCCTCAACGCTCGCCTGCGGACGTGGGTGCACTGGACTGAGAGCCACATACAGGCAGAACTACAACCGTCCGGACGACGCGGGGAGGTCACCCGAGCCGTCTACACGGTACCGACGCGTGTGTCCGACGTCCATAATGCTGTATCTTGCTTCAAACGCAGTATCAGCTTCCGCCGATTTCAGGAGAAGTCGGAACGTGGGTGCGACCTGAAAGCTCGAAAGAGATCTCCCTGGTCTGCGGAGATAACGCCACCAGCTGGACTCCGCTCGCAGCATAACAGCGCACTGCACTATGTTGGCATGCCCCGACTTGCACTGCAAACCCTGGGGGATGTATACTACGCTACGCCAATGAGCGTCCACGGCACAGGGGGCTGCTCTGGGGCGCTGCTGGCATGTAGCTCGGAGCGGCCGTCCACCATCAAGGCAGTGCTACGCTTCCGTCAAGGACGATGGTGCTTAGGCCAATATCCTTTTGTGCGGCGCGCAGCTGCACTTGCTGAAACGGATGGGGAGGCACAATCTCCGCCTGGCAAGAATGGGACCGGCACTAGGCTGGGTGTCGACGGCACTGCTGTCACTGTAGCTGGAAAATGCACCGCCACTGTCAAGGCGGCAAGGCACACGCAGCAGGTGCGATACCACAGCCGCGGAAGTGCCTCTAGCAAGATAGAGAAGCAACGCAAGGCGATCACTCTGGATAGTGCAGCCGACAAAGCTGCCCTTCGCCGTAAGCTACTGGAATATGCAGTGCCGGGCCCCTGTGCTGTATGTGATGCTGATGGAGCACGCGGTACCGATGAAGGACCAGCTCACCTCCTCCATGACTGTACGCACCCATTGCTGCTGGAAACTCGTGAACGCATCAGGTCTGAAGTAGCCACTCATGTCCGCACTGTTGCACGATGCCTGCTTGAGGCACACACTGCGGTGACATCCTCGCCGCCTCTGGTAGAGGACATCAAAGCTACTATCACTGCCCTAGAACAGGCCTTGGCAACTGCAAGCTGGGATTCGATGGATGGGCGCCACATCATACTGCGCATGGCGATGGTCCTGCCCTTCCCCGCAGCTGCTGCCCAACACCCCGCTAGCATGCCCCTGACTGCAACACTCGGACACCTCTTCGACAAGACGACCGTGGCACGGAGGTATGCGCGGCGAACTGCCAACACTATGGCCCGCCGAGCCGGGCGATGGATCGCCAGCATCGCAGCAGCTCGAAGGCAAGCCCTGGTGGTACTGGGCAACGATGCTGGTGATGCCCACGCTGAGAGTGGGTCGGACACCAGTGGTGACTCTGACTAGTGCGTCTAATGCACTATACGCGCCTTCGGGCCGCTACGAAGCTTTTGCTTCTGTTAATACGGAGCCCCTGGGCTCCCTATAATGGTACCGGTACACCGTGGGGTGCCGGGAGACCCTCCATTGTAGCATCGCCGCGCCCCGCCTGGGCGCCGCGATAGGGGTTGTTCGCCAGCTTTTCCCCTCCCTTGCCCCCGCTGGTGCAAGGCGCAATTTTTTTAGAGCCCCAAATGCGTCCCCCAGGGGCGAACAGTTTCGTGTTTGCTCCTGGGGGCGATCGGCGCAGATCCCGTCTGAGTGATGTAGTCGCTTAAATTCTCTTTTAGTTAGCAGCAGCTGCACCTGGGCAACTGGACCCCACCTGTCGACCCGGCGTGCCTCTGGAACGACATGGTGCTCCCCATCGTGGGATACGGCCTGCGCGCGGTGCTGCACAACCAGATAGAGTCCAACATGGGGGACAGCTTCGCCTACTACGCGTGCGCGTTTCAGGGGCTGGTGCGCAGCTGGCGCACGCGTTGGG
>Ga0114958_10003488_pt1 | contig 11224 bp, 8 predicted proteins | sample C_130208_EF_Meta_FD_89577 | JGI IMG/M metagenome (GOLD analysis project Ga0114958, IMG submission 89577) | Freshwater microbial communities from Lake Croche, Canada to study carbon cycling - C_130208_EF_MetaG | ecosystem: Environmental > Aquatic > Freshwater > Lake | place: Lake Croche, Canada... | reverse complement strand
ACTCGGTGATCATTTTTAGCAATAGCCTTTTTTTCCAGGAACTCCATTAACTTATAAGAACTTGCTTCATTATGAGTACCCGCAAATAAAGCCATTCTATCCAAATGCTCCATCATATAAAGAACAGCCGTATCATAATTCTGATCTGTGGCTTCCTTCGAATCGCAAATTGGTGAGGAATAGCCCATTTCTTCGGCACGTGTATTTTCTTTCTCCATATAGGCACCACGAACCAATTTCATTCCGATAAAAAAACCTTCTTGCTTGGCTTTTTCCTGTAATTTTTTCAAATAATCCAAACGATCCCATCGGTACATTTGTAGTGTGTTAAAAACGATCGGTTTTTCAGTATTGTATTTTTGCATCATTTTGGTTACCAAATCGTCTGCTGCATCTTGCATCCAACTTTCCTCTGCGTCGATTAAAAGGGCTACATCCTTGTCATGTGCTTGTTGGCAAACCAAGTCAAAACGAGCAATTACCTTATCCCATTCTGCTTGTTCTGAATCAGTAAAGGCTTGCTTTGCTCCTATTTTTTCATATAATTCAAATCTACCAAAACCCGTAGGTTTAAAAACTGCAAAAGGAATGGCTTCGCGTTCTTTTGCAAATTCTATGGTTTTCAGTGTCATTTCCAATGCAGCGTCAAACTGTTCTTCCTCCTCTTTGCCTTCTACCGAATAATCTAAAACCGAAGAAACCCCTTTGGTAAACATTTTATCCACTACACTTAGGCAATCCACTTCATTAACTCCTCCACAAAAATGATCAAATACAGTAGCTCTTATCAAACCTTCAACCGGTAAATGAGCTTTAATGGCAAAATTGGTAACCGCTGTTCCAATGCGAACTAGCGGCTGATTGTCTATCATTTTGAACAAAAAATAAGCCCGATCTAATTCGGTATCACTTTTTAAAGCAAAGGCAACTTCGGTATTGTTGAAAATATTTTCCATTTATTTTTTAAATATGGGTAAATATAAAGAGAGTTCGTTTATTATTAATCAAAAATTCCCTTATTTTGCGGTATCAAACTAAACAATAATTCCGTATAGTATTATGTCATTTATTCAAGCAAACGGCTACCCTATCTTTTTTAATGAAAGTGCATATGAAGCCCTCAACAAGCATCTAAAAAATACAAAATATTCAAATCTATTTATCATAGTAGACAGCAATACCAATGAATATTGCCTGCCGCTATTTCTTCCCCAACTCGAAACCGATTTGAATATTGAAATAATTGAATTTGAAAATGGGGAATGCTTCAAGAATATAGAAACCTGTGTACAAATATGGAATGTACTCACCGAATTGGGTGCTGATAGAAAAAGCTTGGTCCTTAATCTAGGTGGAGGCGTTGTTACTGATCTAGGCGGATTTGTCGCTTCTACTTTCAAAAGAGGCGTAGATTTTATTCATATCCCAACCACGCTGCTTTCTATGGTTGATGCTTCTGTAGGCGGTAAAAATGGGGTAGACTTAGGGAATTTGAAAAACCAAATCGGTGTTATCAATGTTCCAAATATGGTTTTAATAGATTCTAATTTTTTGGAAACGCTCCCGCAAAATGAAATGCGTTCCGGTCTGGCCGAAATGTTAAAACACGGATTGATTTACGATAAAGCCTATTGGAATCAATTCCTGGACTTGAAAAACTTGGATTTTGCCGATTTTGATGAACTCATTTTCCGATCTATCGAAATCAAAAATGAAATCGTTTTACAAGATCCAACAGAAAAAAATATTCGGAAGTCTTTGAATTTCGGACATACTTTAGGGCATGCTATCGAAAGTTATTTTTTAGAAAACGAAAACAAAACGACCTTACTTCATGGCGAAGCTATTGCCGCAGGTATGATTTTAGAAAGTTTTATCTCTTGGAAAAAAGAATTAATTTCTGCCGATGAATTTATTGAAATCAAAAAAGCTATTAAAAATATCTTTCAGGACATCGTTTTTGAAGAAAATGATCTGAATCCTATCCTAGACTTACTTATTCACGATAAGAAAAATGAGTATGGCAGTATCCAGTTTGCCCTCATTGAAGGTATTGGAAAAATGAAAATTAATCAAGAAGTTGAAAATGAATTGATTAATCAGGCCTGGGAAAATTATAAATCATAATATTTTTTTAACGCAAAGGCTTGCATTTCGGATGTTTTATTTTTTACATTTGCGCCAATGAATAAACACAAAAATAGGAACGGAAATTCTTCTGACAAGAACGAAAACAACAATTTCTTTATTGGAAATTGGGAACGGTTTGTTGGCGTAAGAGGAATCCTGAATTTCAACATTCATCCCTTCTCTATTATTTATTATCAGAAGCTCCAAATCATTTATGCTAATATTCGGGTTTGAAAATTAGATTAACTTAATTTTTTTCAATTACTTTTAATCTATAATCTTGATATATAAATGAATACGAAATATTCTGATTTAATTAACCAAACTTATTATTTCCCACAAGAAGAGTTCAATCTAAACAAAGACAACCTGCAATTTCACAATATTGATTTGATGAAATTAGTAGAGCAGTATGGAACTCCATTGAAATTTACCTATTTGCCTCAAATTTCCACCAACATTAAAAGAGCTAAAAACTGGTTCCGAAATGCAATGGAAAAAAACAAATACGAAGGCAAATACTATTATTGCTATTGTACAAAAAGTTCTCATTTTGAATATATCATGAACGAGGCTTTCAAAAACAACATACACATTGAAACCTCCTCTGCTTTCGACATTAATATTGTTGAAAATTTAATGCAGTCTGGAAAAATCAATAAAAGTACCTATGTGATCTGCAACGGTTTCAAAAGGGACCAATACATAGAAAACATAGCTCGAATTATCAATAACGGCCATAAAAATACGATTCCGATAATTGATAATTATGAAGAATTAGATTTACTTCAGGCTCAAATCAAAGGAAAATTTAAAATTGGAATTCGAATTGCAGCCGAAGAAGAACCTAAATTTGAGTTTTACACCTCTCGTTTGGGAATTGGTTATAAGAATATTGTTCCTTTTTACAAGAAACAAATTCAAGAGAATAAAAAACTGGAACTTAAAATGTTGCCCTTTTTTAACAATACCTGAATTAATGATAATTCTTATTATTGGAAAAAGCTGGTAAAATGTATAAAAGTTTATGTGTCTTTGAAAAAAGAATGTAATACATTAGACAGCCTGAATATTGGTGGAGGATTTCCTATTAAAAATTCTTTGGCCTTCGAATATGATTATCAATATATGATTGACGAAATCATCAATCAGATAAAAATTGCCTGTGAAGAAGCAGAAGTAGCAGTACCTAATATTTTTACCGAATTCGGTTCGTTTACCGTAGGTGAAAGTGGCGGTGCCATTTATCAGGTCTTGTATCAGAAACAACAAAATGACCGGGAAAAATGGAACATGATAGATTCTTCTTTCATTACCACATTACCGGATACCTGGGCGATCAACAAACGTTTTGTAATGTTGGCCGTCAACCGATGGAATGATACTTATGAAAGAGTTTTACTTGGCGGTATGACTTGTGATAGCGATGATTATTACAATTCAGAGCAGAATATGAACGCCATTTATTTACCAAAATACAACAAAGAAAAACCACTTTATATCGGTTTTTTTAACACAGGCGCCTATCAGGAAACCATTGGGGGGTACGGAGGATTACACCACTGTTTGATTCCACAACCGAAATACATTTTGATTGACAGAGATGAAAATGGGATTTTAGCTACGGAGGTTTTCTCTGAACAGCAGACTTCCGAAGAAGTTTTAAAAATTTTAGGTTACAGTAATAAATAATAAATAAACAATTAGTAAATTTAAAAATTCAAGGTTGCTAAAATAAGTTCAGCCTTAAATATTTAAAGTATTTAAAATCAAAAAAATGAGTAAAGGACCAATAAGTCAGTTCATTGAAAAGTATTACCTGCATTTCAATTCTGCTACCGTTGTAGATGCTGCCAAAGCATATGAACAACAATTGCAAAATGGTGCAAAAATGATGGTGACTTTAGCGGGTGCAATGAGTACTGCTGAAATCGGGAAAATTTTTGCTGAGATGATTCGACAGGATAAAGTACAAATTATATCTTGTACCGGAGCCAATTTAGAAGAGGATATCATGAATCTGGTTGCCCATTCTCATTATGAAAGAGTACCAAATTACCGTGATTTGACCCCTCAAGAAGAATGGGATTTGATGGAAAGAGGATTGAACCGAGTTACAGATACTTGTATTCCGGAGCATGAAGCCTTCCGTCGTTTGCAACAACATATTTATAAAATTTGGAAAGATGCTGATGATAAAGGAGAACGTTTTCTACCTCATGAATTCATGTATAAAATGTTACTTTCTGGAGTATTGGAAGAATATTATGAAATCGATTTAAAAGACAGTTGGATGTATGCTGCTGCCGAAAAAAATCTCCCTATCATAGTTCCAGGATGGGAAGATAGTACAATGGGAAATATATTTGCTTCCTATGTAATCAAAGGAGATCTAAAAGCTTCAACAGTTAAATCCGGAATTGAATACATGACTTTTCTAGCCGATTGGTACAAACACAATAGCGCTAAAGGTGTAGGTTTCTTTCAAATAGGTGGCGGAATCGCTGGTGATTTCCCTATTTGTGTCGTTCCTATGTTGTATCAGGATATGGAAATGCACGATATTCCTTTTTGGAGTTACTTCTGCCAAATATCAGACTCAACAACGAGTTACGGTTCCTATTCAGGAGCAGTACCTAATGAAAAAATTACTTGGGGCAAATTAGACATCAACACCCCTAAATTTATTATCGAATCGGATGCTACCATAGTGGCGCCCTTAATTTTTGCTTATTTATTGGACTTATAATACATTTATTATGAAAAGAGTTATTGTAGATTATGCTAAATTGACTAACGAAATATTGACTTTATTAGTCGAAAAATTTCCTGATGGTTACGATGATTCCAATATTATTCGCTTTAAAAATGCGCAAAGTGAACTAATTGAAGCCGTGGAGGTAAAAACAGAAGAAACTATTTATTTAGTAAAAGTTAGTACAAAATTAGCCAGTAGATTAGAGAAATTTGAAGACGAAGACGATTTAGATGATATCGTGGAACCAATTGATGCTATTAAAGGTCTTGATCTAGAGGATGAAGATGCAACTGATGATGACGAAGAAGAAAATGATTTGTCAAAAGATTCTGACGATTCCAATGCTGGAAATGGAGATGATGAGGACGATGATGAGGACGATGATCCTGCAGATGAGGACGATGACGATGATGATGATGATGAAAAATAATAAAATATAAAAAAAGGAACTCTAATCGAGTTCCTTTTTTTATTATATTTATGGAATAAAATACACGCCATAATGAGAAATACAATTTTACACGCCAAACTAAAAGAAAATTTTGGTTTTGAGAAGTTCAGACCCAATCAGCTCGAAATTATTAATACTTTATTAGACGGACAGGATGCCTTAGCTATTATGCCCACAGGTGGGGGTAAGTCAATTTGTTTTCAATTGCCCGCTTTGGTACTGGAGGGGATTACGATCGTAATCTCACCACTAATCGCTTTGATGAAAGACCAAGTCGATAGTTTGAAAGCAAATGGGATTCCAGCCTGTTTCATCAATAGTAGCCAAACCGAAAGCGAACAACAAACCCACATTCAAAATCTAAAAAACAATAAAGTAAAGCTCGTTTATCTGGCTCCTGAAAGTTTGTCTTATTTAGATTCAGCATTCAGCAAACTTACAGTAAGCTTGATTGCAATTGACGAGGCTCATTGTATTTCGGCTTGGGGTCATGATTTTAGACCTGCCTATACTAATTTAGGCTATTTAAAAAACCGCTTCCCCTCTACTCCGATAATCGCTTTAACTGCCACAGCCGATAAAGCTACTCGTAAGGATATTAGCGATCAATTAAATTTAATTAATCCCCGAATTTTTGTTGCTTCTTTCGATCGAAAAAACTTAAGTTTAGAAGTAAGGCCCGCCTTAGACAGAGTCAAACAGATCATCGAATTTGTAAAAACCAAACCAAAGGAATCTGGAATCATTTATTGCTTAAGTAGAAAAACAACCGAAGAACTCACGGAGAAATTACAAAAAAAAGGAATAAATGCCAAAGCGTATCACGCAGGATTGGATTCCCGAATACGTTCTAAAACTCAAGATGATTTTATCAATGACGATTGCCAGATTGTATGCGCTACAATTGCGTTTGGGATGGGAATTGACAAATCGAATGTACGCTGGGTAATACATTACAATCTACCCAAAAATATTGAAGGCTATTATCAGGAAATAGGTCGCGCTGGTCGAGATGGATTACCCTCTGAAACTATTCTTTTTGAAAGTTATGGTGATATGATCCAACTTCAAAAATTTGCTGCCGAAGGTTTGAATGCCGAAGTTCAGTTGTCCAAATTGGAAAGAATGAAGCAATATGCAGATGCATTGAGCTGTCGCAGAAAAATACTATTGTCCTATTTTGGTGAATTAGTAACCGAAAATTGTGGTAATTGTGATATTTGTAAAAATCCACCTGCCTTTTTTGATGGAACTATTTTAGCCCAAAAAGCATTATCGGCCATTATTCGATTAAAAGAAACGGAGCCAATGCCCGTCATAGTTGACTTTTTACGGGGATCTAAAAACGCTTATATCTTCGAAAAAGAATACCAAAATCTGAAATCATACAATATTGGAGGAGACACCTCCTGGTACGATTGGAATCAATATCTAATACAACTCATCAACTTAGGCTATTGTGAAATTGCTTTTCACGATCAAAATAAAATTCGGCTGACCTCTTTGGCGAAGAACGTTTTATTTCGAGGAGAGAAAGTAGAACTCAGCAAAGTTCAAAAAATCGATTTTGATAAGAAGGCGACTACCGAAATTAAGAAAAGCAAGATTGGCAATGCACTCTTCGAAAAACTAAGATTGTTGCGATATGATATTGCAAAACAAGAAGAAGTACCCGCTTATATAATTTTCAGCGATGCTAGCTTACGACAAATGGATAAAAAACGCCCAATGAGTGAGGAGGAATTAATTGCTATAGAAGGTGTTGGAAAAGCAAAACTTGAAAAATATGGTGATGCTTTCATAAAAGCAATAATTGAATACCAAAAAAACAAGCCTGTCATAGCAAAAAAAGAAGGAAATACCTATAAGGAAACGCTATCCTTATATCAAAGCGGAATGTCTGTGGAAGAAATAGGTCTAAAAAGAGGATTAGGCCATTCTACAATTGTATCCCATTTGGCCAAGCTATATACTGATGGGAATATCATCGATTTCAGTGCATTAATATCGGCAGATGAAATACAGAAAATTAAAGTTGCCCAGAAAACTCTTGAAACTACTGGAGCACTAAAGCCTTATTATGATCACTTTGAGGAAGAAATGGCCTATGATAAAATCAGAATTGGATTAGCAATTTTAGAACGAGGAATTTAGCTATAAAAAAAAACCTATAGCGGAGAACTATCGGGAATTAAATTTATTTTATAAATAACGTTGTTCGAAAATCTTCTGATGGTGTTTTTGATGTCCGATGGTAATAAAACCAATCGCTCGAACCGAAACTTCTGCCTTGGAAGCGATTCCAGTTCTTAGCAATTGCTCGGGTGAAAAACTTTTAAAAAGTAAAAGACTTGAATGTCTAACCGCTGAAAATTCGGTCAATAAATCCTGAAGGTTTCTATTATTTGCATTCGTATTAATTACATAATCATTTTCTTCAAAACCAGGCAAAGGGGTTTTGTCATTTCTAGAAATTCGCAAAGCCCGATAACTAAAAATCCTTTCGGTATCTATCAGATGCTGAATAATCTCTTTTATGGTCCATTTACCTTCATCATACCGAAAATCAAATTTATCCATCGGAATATTTTGAACAAACCGAATGAATTCATGAAGACTAATTTCGAGTTCTTCTATCAAATGCACATTCTCTAATCCCTGTATATAGCTTGCATAAAAAGGCGCATATTCGTTAACCGGCAATTGATTTGAATTCATAATTAGTTTTTTAAGCGGAATTTCTACTGGCGTTAGTATTTCCAAAAAGAGAACGCATTACTATTTTTTCGTATACTTTAATTAATTCTTCATCTGGATTCGGACTTTTATTTAACTCTTGAATAACGGAGAGTGAATACTGCTGAATAGTAAGCAAAGGCTTAACAATAAATTCTCTCATATCGATTGAAGCTTTTCCGTCAGGATAATTCTCCATCAATTCTTTATGACCGGCAATTTTAAGTAACAGTCTTTTCGTTTCTAAAAATTCATCGTAGATAATTTGCCAGAATGCTCCAAACTCAGGATCATCTTTCATGTAAGCAGTTAAAGGAAAGAATGATTTTGCCAAAGACATCATACTGTTTTCCAACAAGGTTCTAAAAAATAAAGAACTGTGGTACAATTTATGAATCTTATCCCATTGATTGGTTTCTTCAAAATGCTTTAAGGCAGTTCCAACTCCAAAAAATCCAGGGACATTTTGTTTTAACTGACTCCAGGAACCTACGAATGGAATGGCGCGTAAATCAGCAAAATCCAGTTTATCCGACTTCCCTCTTTTAGAAGGACGGCTACCAATATTTGTTTTGGCGTAATAATTCAAGGTACTCATTTGTTCCAAATAAGGAATAAATTTAGGATGATTTTTAAAATCAGTGTATTTATTAAAACCAACCAATGCCAATTCGTCTAAGATTGATTTCTCTGTTTCTGAAAGCAAATTCTGCCCATCTGAAAACACTTCATTGGTGATTCCTGCGCTCAATAAATTTTCTAAATTATATCGGCATGAATCTAAAGTCCCAAAATTAGAACTGATGGTTTGCCCTTGAACAGTAACCTGAATCTGTTCGTTTTCTATATTTGATCCTAAAGAAGCGTAAAATTTATGCGTTTTTCCACCTCCACGAGCTGGAGGCCCACCACGTCCGTCAAAGAAAATTACTTTTATACCATATTTTCTTGACATGGCAGTAATACTTTCTTTGGCCTTATAAATACTCCAGTTAGCCATTAGATAACCACCGTCTTTAGTTCCGTCAGAAAAGCCCAACATCACTGTTTGCTTATTGCCTCTTCTTTTTAAATGGGCTTTATAAGCCCCATTCGTATATAATTCTTCCATAATCTGATCTGCTTTTTGCAAATCGTCAATTACTTCAAAAAGAGGTACAATATCCACGCTTGGTTTTTCCCAATTACACATCCTAATAATTGCAAAGGTTTCCATTACCTGAACTGCACTTTCACAATTGCTGATGATGTATCGGTTGCAACCAAATTCTCCATTTTTTTCCTGAATGCTTTTCATCGCATAAACAGACTCTAAAGTAGACCTTGTAATGTCGTCCTGGTAAATAGCAGGATCTAATTTAGTATTTACTTTGGACATAAGATCCAAACGATCCGAATCCTGAATTTTGTAGTAATTACTGGAAAGCAAGTCCAAATCTTTTGAACTGGTATTTTCAATAATTTCTTTTATAACCGCCTCATGAATCTTACTGTTTTGACGCACATCCAAAGAAGCAAAATGGAATCCAAAAATATTTACTTTATTGATAAGCGCATTCAATTCATCAAGATATAAGGATTGATGTTGCTCAATAATAATCGTTTTTATTTCGTGTAATTTAGTTTTAAATTCGGCTAAGGTGATGTAGATTTCTCCTTGAGAATAGAATACGGAACGGTAAATTTTTTGTTCAAGATCCGCTATCAAAGTATCTACATTATAGAAGGTTAACTTCCTTTTTAATTTTCTAATTTCGTGGTAGTAGCATTTCAAAATTGAAGTACGCAAACGCTCTGCAACATTAAAAGTAATTTCGGTTGTAACAAAAGGATTTCCATCTCGATCTCCTCCTGGCCAAAACCCTAAATCAATTATTGAATTTTGAATTTCCTTGCCTTCAAACACATTTTTCTGAAGATATAAAACCATCTCACCAATAGTTTCATAAAATACATTTTCCAGATACCATACTAAACTCACCGCCTCGTCAAAAGGAGTCGGCTTTTCATTTTTTATAAAAGGTGTTTTACCTAACTGAGAAAGTAATTTTTTAATATTTACAATATCATCATTGCGAATAGCATCTGTTAAATCAGTAATAATAGCCAATACAGCACCCGGGTAAAACTGAGTAGGATGCGCTGTCAAAACCGGTCTAACATTAAAGTTTTCTAAAAAAGTCTTTAGTTCTTCCGTCTTTTCTTTCTCATCTGCATTTTCTTTTACATCTCGGAGCGATCCTTTTCCTTCTAAATTATTTACAATTGGGAAAGCAGCATCTTCAATAGCATCAAAAAGAACAATTTGACGCTCTATATATTGTATAAAACGGAACATTAGACCAATTCGCTCCGATTCGGAGGCATGATCTAAATATTTAGCAGCGAAAAAATCGACTATTTGCTTTGGCGTTTCTTGATTTTTAAATCCTTTTTCACATACTTCTGTAAATAAGGGTAATAAAACACCTGTATTATCAATTGCATCAAAAGGTAAGGTTAGAAACACACTATTATAAACAAGATATTTAGATAGGACATCTTGATTAAATCGCTCAATCTTAGGAAGAGTATACATTGGTTTAGGTTTAGGGCTGAAATTAATAAAAAAAAACCTCAAGTTTTCACTTGAGGTTCACTATTATACCGTCAAAATGAATTTTACATATTTTTAAATATCGTGTGCATCAAACGCTTTTTGTCGTTGATACTTTCTTCAAGAGAAATCATTGTTTCTGTTCTATATACACCTTCAATATCATCAATCATAAAGATTACATCCTTAGCATGCTTAGTATCTTTTGCTCTAATTTTACAAAAAATATTAAATTTACCAGTAGTCACGTGAGCAACAGTAACAAAAGGAATTTCATTAACACGCTCTAAAACGAATTTGGTTTGCGAGGTGTTATTCAGAAAAACACCTACATAAGCGATGAATGAATAACCCAATTTTTCGTAATCAAGAGTTAGAGAAGAACCCATAATGATACCTGCATCTTCCATTTTTTTAACTCTAACATGAACAGTACCTGCAGAAATCAATAATTTCTTTGCAATATCTGTAAATGGTACTCTCGTATTATCGATCAACATGTCTAATATTTGGTGATCAACTTCATCTAATCGGAACTTACTCATAAGAATGT
>Ga0114958_10003487_pt1 | contig 11224 bp, 9 predicted proteins | sample C_130208_EF_Meta_FD_89577 | JGI IMG/M metagenome (GOLD analysis project Ga0114958, IMG submission 89577) | Freshwater microbial communities from Lake Croche, Canada to study carbon cycling - C_130208_EF_MetaG | ecosystem: Environmental > Aquatic > Freshwater > Lake | place: Lake Croche, Canada... | reverse complement strand
TGTTGACGGGCGAAGTTGCAAAGGGTTTGCTGTTGTGCTCACTAGCGTCCTCGCAGGAACAACGCATCCAAAGCCTTCATGCTCAACTGATGCCATGTGGGGCGACCGTGATTGCATTGATCCGACCTTTGCGTGACCTCCATTTGCCTGAGCAAATCATTCATCTCAGGAACGGTCAACTGCCGATTGGCCCTCACTGCGGAATGACACGCCATGCTTGCAAGCAACTCGTTGCGGGCTTGCTCGACAACGTAATCCCCTTCATGTTGAGCCAAATCACTCAACACGCCACGTACCATGGGGACCAAATCGGCATCCCCTAAAGCGGCAGGCACAGCACGAATGGCCAGGGTTTTGGCGGAAAGCGCTGTCACTTCCAAGCCCAAAGAAACAAGGGTTTGAGCATGCTCTTGGGCCACCACCATCTCTTCCTCGGTGGCCGCAAAACTCACGGGGATCAAAAGCGTTTGACTGCTCAGGGTATTGGCATCCCACAAGCCCTTGAGCCTTTCATAAACAATGCGCTCATGTGCTGCATGGATATCGACCAACATCAAACCTTGTGCATTTTCCGCGAGCAAGTAAACACCATGCAGTTGCGCCAAAGCTCGCCCCATGGGCCAAGCTTGCTCATTGTCTTGGATACTCGCTTGAGAATCCATGTGTGCAGTGCTGGAACTCAGTGCCTCGCCCGAGCGCAGCGGCGAGTCCGATGAGCTTGGAACAACAGCACTTTCAACATTGAAGGATGCTGAACGAGAACCGTCTAGACCTGGTGATGGCAGAACTCTTTCAACGAACGGCACCGAGTCACTGGCATCCTGAGTCGGCGCAGACCACAAGGCCTGAAGCCTGGCCATGGAGTCACCATTGAGGTCCATGGCCGATTGGCGCCAAGACGACGTGGGGAATGGCTGCGAGCGCGATGGCTCCATGCTCAAGGCGCTCTTGTGCGCGAAAGCAGCAGCATCTTCGCTTGGAGGTGGCGTTGTCGGATCGATTCCAGCCATCGACGCCGTTGTGAACCCCATGGCAGTTGAACCTCGGGGCTTGCTGAGTGCGGTTTGCAAGGCGTGAACAATGACTTGATGAATATCTCTGGATTCTCTGAATCGAACCTCAATTTTGGTGGGATGCACGTTCACGTCCACACGCTTGGGATCCATGTCCAAAAAAAGAATGTAAACCGGTTGACGCTGTCCATGCAAAACATCTTGATACGACGCACGAATGGCGTGGGTCATGACTTTGTCTCGCACAAAGCGTTTGTTCACATAAGCGAATTGATGGTCGCCGCGAGCACGGGATGCATGAGGAAGCCCGATGCGGCCATAAATCCTGATCCCACGCTCTTCATGATCAATGGCCAAGGACTCGTCCAAAAAATCTTGCCCCAACACATCGACCATTCTGAGCTCAAGGGGCGAACGGCTTGCACTTTCACTTGGCGCATGCGCTCTCCATTGCTGCATCAACTTGCCCTCATGCCAAATGGTAAAACCCACATCGGGTCTCACCAACGAGTGGCGTTTAACCGACTCAATGCAGTGAGCCAGTTCGGTGGCATCGGTCTTGAGAAATTTGCGCCTTGCAGGCGTGCTGAAAAAAAGCTCTCTCACCTCAACACTGGTGCCCTTGGCGCGCGCTGCTGCGCTCAACTCTCCCGTGCGAGCTTGCAATGCCATGGCCACGGCCTGCTCTTCGGTGCGAGACACCATGGTGAGCTCACTGATGGAGGCGATGGCCGCCAGCGCTTCGCCTCGAAAACCCATGGAGGCGACCTCTTCGAGATCGTGCAAGTTTTGAATTTTGCTGGTGGCGTGGCGCTTCAAAGCCATGGCCAATTGCTCAGCAGGAATTCCATTGCCATCATCTTCAACGCTGATGAGTCTCACGCCACCTGCTTGCAGTCGCAAGTCGATTCGCGTGGCATTCGCATCCAAGGCGTTGTCGACCAATTCTTTGACGACGGACGCGGGTCGCTCGATCACCTCGCCAGCGGCGATTTGGCTGATCAACTCGCTGGCCAGTTCCTGAATAGGACGAGGCTTCAGCGGTGAGGGTGGGGGTGATTCTTTGTTCACACAAGCATTTTAGATGACGATTTCAGATCTCCCACAAAAGCCGACTTTGGCCTCAAATGAAGGGATAATCCAATCATGACACTCTTAATGCAATACTTGGACCTCATTTTCCACATCGACCGCACTTTGCAAGACGTGGTCACGCACTATGGCGAGTGGACCTATGGCTTGATCTTTTTGATCATATTCCTAGAAACTGGCCTGGTCATCACGCCCTTTTTACCCGGGGACTCCTTGCTCTTCATGGTGGGTACTTTGTGCGGCTTGGGACTGCTCTCGTGGCCCCTGGCAATGGTGCTTTGCATTTTGGCAGCCATCGCTGGAGACCAGTTGAATTTTTACACGGGTCGCCATTTGAGCCAATACCTCTTGAAAGGGCCCCTGCAGCGCTTGATCAACCCACAAACCCTCATCAAAACGCATCAGTTCTTTGACTCCTATGGCCCTGCCACCTTGGTGCTTGCGCGCTTCATGCCCCTCATTCGGACTTTTGCGCCTTTTGTGGCGGGTTTGAGTGAAATGAACGCACGCACTTTCACGCTCTACAACGCCGCGGGTGGTTTGTTGTGGGTGATCAGTGTGCTGGCACTGGGACTCTGGTTTGGCCAACTCACCTGGGTTCACGAGCACTTGCAAATCATCGTTTGGGCTTTGATTTTGGTGCCCAGCGTCTTGGCCATTTGGAGCACTTGGAAGACACAAAAGGGATCGAGCACATCGTCACCGAGTCCCTAAACCCAAGGGAAACAATGGACGTTCGGTGCCCGAGGAGATTGTCCGGATTCGTTTAACATGTACAAATGTGCTCAAGGCGCTCGATCATTGTCTTTAGTCAAATCAATCATGAACTCTGCCTCAGACCCATTCTTGCAATCTCTCGGCAATGTCTCACGTGTGCCGTTTTGGGCCTACACTGACCCACAGCTGCATGCACAAGAGTTGAGCCGGATTTTTTATGGCGCGCATTGGAGCTACGTTGGACTGCTTGCAGAAATCCCCAACTTGGGCGACTTCAAAAAAACGCAAATCGGGCAGCGAGAAGTGATCATGGTCAAAGACCATGTCCACCCTTCACAAAAAGGCATTGACCACGGAATTCGGGTGGTGGAGAACCGCTGTGCCCACCGAGGCGTGCGGTTTTGCCAAAAGACCCATGGCAATCAACGCAGTTTTGTGTGTCCTTACCATCAATGGGCCTACAAACTCAATGGCGATTTGGGTGGACTGCCCTTCAAGGATGGGGTTGAAAAAGACGGCGTCATTCAAGGTGGCATGCCCAGCGACTTTGATGTCAAAGAACATGGCCTGAATCGCCTCAAAGTGGCGGTCTTGCATGGCCTGGTGTTTGCCACCTTCGATCATCAAAGCGCTCCCTTGGAGGAGTATTTGGGCCCTCGGGTGATGCCTTGGATCGATCGCATCTTCAAGGCCCGAGAGCTGACCTTGTTGGGCTATAACCGACAACGCATCCCTGGCAACTGGAAGCTCATGATGGAAAACATCAAAGACCCCTACCACCCAGGCTTGTTGCACACGTGGTTTGTGACCTTTGGACTGTGGCGAGCCGACCAACGCAGCCGAATGGTCATGGATGAAAAAGGCCGTCATGCGGTCATGATCTCGCAAAGGAATGACGGAGGAGACGGTGCCGTCACCAAAGGGGTGACGAGTTTCAAGCCCAACATGAAACTCCACGACGATCGCCTCCTTGACATCGTTCAAGAGCCTTGGTGGACCATCCCGGACCCCAGCCACCCAAGCGACCCAACCCAGTTGATCACTCCGAGTGTCACCATGATCACGCTATTTCCTAGCTTGATCATCCAGCAACAAGTCAACTCACTTTCAACGCGCCAAATCATTCCCAATGGGCATGGACAATTTGATTTCGTATGGACTCATTTTGGCTTCAAGGACGATTCCCCAGAGATGACCCGGCGGCGTTTGCGCCAAGCCAATTTGTTTGGTCCCGCCGGTTATGTGAGCGCTGATGACGGAGAGGTGATTGAGTTCAGCCAAGCCGGCTTTGAGCAATTCAATAGTGATGGCTTGCGCGGTGGCGAGACCCTGTGCGAATTGGGGGGCAAAGACGTGGCCATGACCGATCACATGGTCACCGAAACCTTGATTCGTGGCATGTACAACTACTGGCGAGAGGTCATGGGCCATGCCTGAAAACACGCAAACCAACATGAACTCGACAACTGTGGGCCTTGGAGAGTTGACGGCCATTGAGTCCTTGCAGAAATTACAAAGCTTGGAGTGGGAGATCAACCGTCTCAACGCGCTGTATGCACGTGCTTTGGATGAAAGACGTTTTGACTTGTGGCCAGACTTCTTCATACCCGAGGGCCGCTACACTGTTCGATCAAGAGAAAATCATGAACGTGGTTTGCCTTTGGCTTTGATCGACTTGGAGAGCCAAGGCATGATGAAAGACCGGATTTATGGCGCGACGCAAACCATTTTTCATGCCCCCTACTACACCCGCCATGTGGTGAGCAGCACCGTGGTGTTGGGCAGCACCTTGACCCCTGGCCTCACGGCATCGGTGCAAGCCCCCATGCAAGCCCCCATGCAGGCCCCATTGCACACCCCACTGCAAGACCCGACACTTTGGGTGAGCAGCACGTCTTATGCGGTCTTCAGAACCAAGCCCACACAAACCAGTGAAGTCTTCAATGTGGGGCAGTATCTAGACCATTGGACCAGCACTGATTCGGGGCTCAAACTGGTCTCAAGACTGTGTGTGTACGACAGCGAAATGGTGCTCAACTCCTTCATCTACCCCATTTGACCCCAAGCCTGGACGGTAAGCCGGTCAGTTCGCCACGGCCTCATGTTCGTGTTCTGGCCAACGGCGGATTTCGAGAGAAATACCTCACCAATGCCGCGACCAAAGCGTCGGCCATTTGCTTTTGGAACTCCGGCATCAAGAGTTGCTTTTCTTCTTGCGGATTGCTGATAAAAGCAGTTTCCACCAAAACGCTGGGAATATCGGGCGCCTTCAGTACCGCAAAGCCCGCTTGCTCAACTTGAGCTTTGTGCAGCATGCCCACACGCGAGATTTGTCCCAAAAGTTCATGGCCGAGTTTGAGGCTGTCGTTGATTTGGGCTGCAGTGCTCATGTCCAAGAGTGTTTTTTGCACCAACTCATCGCGGCTTTTGAGGTTGAGTCCACCCACCAAATCGGCCTTGTTTTCTTGATTGGCCATCCACATGGCCGCAGCACTTGAAGCACCGCCTTGGCTCAACGCAAACACACTCGCACCTCTCGCCTTGGGCGTCATGAACGCATCGGCATGCAAGCTGATGAAGAGTTCGGCCTTGACGCGTTGGGCTTTTAAAACACGCTGTTGCAAAGGCACAAAATAATCATCGTCTCGCGTCAAAAAAGCCCGCATCGGTAAAACCCCAGTGCGCGTCTTGACACGTGTCGCGTTGATGAGCGTTTGCAATTGCTGCGCAATGGCCAGCACGACGTCTTTTTCTCGCGTACCCTTGGGGCCAATGGCGCCTGGGTCTTCTCCTCCATGGCCGGGGTCGAGGGCAATGACGATGAATCGATCCATTTGATCGGACTCATTGGTTGCCGATGGGCCGGCTGAAAGAGCTCGAGCGTTCAAATTCGGTTTGGTGGCCGTGACACTGGGCGGCACAGGCAATGTGGACGACGCCTGAGAGTTCGCCCCGGACGAAGGCAGTGCATTGGGCGCAACAGCCTTGCCCTCGCCCCCAAGCACCGAGTTGGCCACGGAGCCCGCAGCATCTTGTCGGGCCAATTCCACTTTGCTGATGGCACTGGGGGAGGAGCTGACCGCGTTGTTTGGTTTTTGGCCAAAAGCTTCATTGTTCAATGGCTTATCAAGGGGGGTTGCCAAGATCTTGGGATTTTGAGCTTGTAGCCACTCAGTCAATGCATCTTCCTTGACCACGGAGGACTTTGTGGTCGTTGGTGGGGTGGGCTGTGCAGGAGGGATGGGTCTTGGCGTCGCGCCATTCACACCGGAGTCTTGCATCTTTTGTGCAATCAAGGCCTCCAGCGGATCAATCTCTTGGAGTGGGTACAAATCAAGCACCAGTCTGTATCCATACTGCACTTGGTCGGCACGGTTTGAGCTCAAAGCCGACAAGTTGAACACCTGTGGCTTGACATCTTGGCGAAGGTCAAAGACCAATCTCACCACGCCGGGTGAAAACTGCCCCACCCTCACGCCCATGATGAAGGGGTCATCGGATTTGATTTTCCCAACCAGTTCTTTGAGGGCTGGGTTCAACTCCACCCCGCTGATGTCCAAGGCCAAGCGCGCTGGATTGGAGACCAAAAAAGGTTGTGACCCCAAGGGCACATCGGACTCAATGGTCACCCGGGTGTACTCTTTGGCAGGCCACACGCGCACCGCCATGATGTTGGCACCCCAGGCCAGTTCTTGCGTGCCTAGGAGCAGCACCAAGGCGCCGGACTGGACAAAGCCACGGCGATTGAGTTGTCCTTTGGAGACATTGGCCTTGGACAAACGACTGAAGTCCATCACTCAAAATCCCAAACCGTTGGGTCAAAGTGCAACGTAGCACGCCTGCTTTCATCCCCATTCACCGCCAGCTCAATCGCTAGACTGGGTGTGGGCAAAAGGCCCATCACCCGCTCTGGCCACTCATAGACTTTGAGTCCCGGGGACACAAAAACATCCCTCAACCCCGCCTCCTCCCACTCCAGAGGGTCCCTCATTCGATAAAAATCCATGTGCCAGATGTCAAGCGGAGTCTGGCCTTGTTGTCCTTGGTAAGTCTCCACCAAAGCGTAGGTGGGGCTCTTGATGACGCCCGTCACGCCCAAAGATCTGAGCAAATGACGAACCAAGGTGGTTTTGCCCGCACCCAAGTCCCCGGTCAAGGAAATTTGGGCGTTCAAAAGACTGGGGTGGCGCGCCAATTGCTCTGCGAAAACTTGGGTCTCGCCCTCATCGGTCCATTTCATGCATACTGTGCGCTTGGCAATATTCAAAGGGACACCTATTTTGCTAGATTCATCGGCATTGTTAGACCAAATCCAAGCTTGGGGACAAGAGCTTGGATTTTCTCAAATCGGCATCTCCAGTGTTGACCTCTCGAGTGCCCAGGCCCCCTTGCTGGCTTGGCTTGAGCGTGGGTTCCATGGCGAGATGGCTTACATGAAGCGACACGGCCTGTTGCGCGCACAACCCGTGGCCTTGCACCCTGGCACCATGAGCATTGTGACGGCACGAATGAACTACTTGCCTGCACTGAGTCCAACCAAAACCTCTAGACCCAGCCCGACAAACACGGGCCAGCCAAGTGATTTTGTACGTTTGCATTCTAAAGAGTTTTCCCAAGCAAACCGAGAACCCGAACCGATTCAAGACCTTTTCACAAACACGTCCTCGCCGCCCGAATCTGCGCACAGCTGGACTGCGTTGGAGTGGGAAAGACTCCACTCCCCCCAGGAGGCGGTGGTGTCGCTTTACGCTCGCGGGCGAGACTATCACAAGGTGATCAAGCAACGACTGGAGTCGTTGGCAGAAAAAATTCAACATCGGCTGGGCCCATTGGGCCACCGTGTCTTCACCGACTCCGCTCCCGTGATGGAGGTTCAACTGGCAACCCAATCGGGGCTGGGGTGGCGCGGCAAACACACCTTGGCGCTGCATCGCCAAGCGGGTTCGATGTTTTTTTTGGGTGAAATTTTCATCAACCACGACCTCACGCAAGCTTTGAGCGATTCAGAGCGCGAGCGCTACGCCCTCGTCTCCAGCAACCATTGTGGCAGTTGCCAATCTTGCATCGAGGTTTGTCCAACACAGGCCATTGTGGCGCCCTATGTTCTGGATGCAAGGCGGTGCATCTCTTACTTGACCATTGAGCACAAGGGCTCCATCGATGCGGCGTTGAGGCCCTTGATGGGCAACCGCATTTATGGCTGCGATGACTGTCAACTCATTTGTCCTTGGAACAAATTTGCCCAAATAGCAGTTGTTGCCGATTTTCAAGAGAAAGAGCACTTGAAAAACCCGAGTTTGCTGCAACTTTGGGAGTGGCAAGAAGAGGATTTTTTGCGTCTCACCGAGGGTCAAGCGATTCGAAGAATAGGCCATGAGCAGTGGTTGAGGAACTTGGCCATTGCCCTGGGCAACGCTCTTCGTCAAACGGAGGATCGCCAACAGCAACAAGACCTCCAGCTGGCCCTGTCTCGACGCATCGAAGATCAAAGCCCCTTGGTCCGCGAGCACGTTCAATGGGCCTTGGCCCAAGGGCCCACAAGGCCTGCAGCCCATGCGTCCTTGGATTGAAGACCATGACGACGACCCCAAACCACAGCCCAACCAACAAGGCACTCCACAGTGCAGCGAGCTTGGGGCAAAGCCCAAGGGCACAGGACTTCACCATCACGCTGCAAAACCGTCAACTGTCATGGTCATGCCATGCTCACGAGAGCGTGGTCCATAGCGCCAAGCGCCAGGGCATTGAATTGCCCACCAGTTGTCAAAACGGCACTTGCCGCACCTGCTTGATCCCGTCCTCCAAGGGTGGCCTAGAACACCTGATCGATTGGCCAGGCCTGAGCTTGGAGGAAAAGCAGCAAGGCGCGCTTTTGCCCTGTGTGGCCTGTGCGACGTGCGACCTAGAAGTGCACGATGCACACTGGATGGACGCCCTCTTTGAGCAAGCCTTTCATGTGCTGCATGAAGACGGCGATTTGTTGGTGCTCAACAAACCCAGTGGACTGTTATCGGTCCCGGGCAAAGGAGTGGACAAAATCGACAGTCTGTCGCACCGTGTTCAGCGGTTGCACCCCAACGCATTGGTCATTCACCGCCTCGACCAAGCCACGTCTGGCCTCATGCTCATGGCGCAAAACCCCAAAGCGCAAAGAGATGTCTCGCATCAATTTGCCAAGCGGATGATTGACAAGCGCTACTTGGCAAAAATCAAAGCCAAGCTCGCACCCAGTGATGAATGGCAAACCATCGATGCACCGATTCATGCCGATTGGTCGCTGCGCCCCAAGCGCATCGTTCATTCGCTTGGGCAACCGAGCCAAACTCGCTGGCGAGTGCTTCATTGCAGCGGTGAGTTTTCTTGGCTGGAGGTTCAACCCCTCACGGGTCGTACCCACCAAATACGGGTTCACTTGAGTCACATGGGGTGGCCCATTGTGGGTGACCGCCTGTATGCTCCCGAGTCGGTTCAATCCCTCAGCGAGAGACTACTCCTTCATGCTTGGAAAATCTCCCTCAAGCACCCCCTCACCGACGAGGAGTTGTTCTTTGAGGCTCAACCGCCCGAGTCCCTGAGGGATCCTTCCATGTAGCACTTGGCGAGCCTGCAAACTGGGGTCGCACTGGAGCACCGTAGGCGCTCAATTGGGTTAGACTTTGTCGAAGTGTGAAAATTTTTAACTGTCAAAAAGGACGTTGATATGCGTGAAGTCGTCGTCGTGAGCGCTTTAAGAACTGCCATTGGCACCTTTGGCGGAAGTCTCAAAGACACCCCCCCAAGCGTACTGGCCACCACGGTGGTCAAAGAGGCCATTCAAAAAGCGGGGATCCAGGCCAGTGACGTGGACCAAGTGGTGATGGGCCACGTCATCAATACCGAGCCCAAGGACCTCTACCTCTCGCGCGTGGCAGCCATTCAAGCCGGGTGCGACAACCGTGTCACCGCCTTCAATGTCAACCGCTTGTGTGGCTCTGGACTTCAAGCGCTGGTTTGCGCTGCACAATCCATCATGCTGGGTGACACCCAAATCGCTGTGGCGGGAGGCGCAGAAAACATGACTCGAGCGCCGTTTCTCAACGCCGCTCAACGCTTTGGTCAACGCATGGGCGATGTGCAACTCGTGGACATGATGATTGGCGCCTTGCACGACCCCTTTGACCATATCCACATGGGGGTGACCGCCGAGAACATCGCCAAGAAATGGGGCATCACCAGGCTCGAGCAAGACGCATTGGCCCTGCAAAGCCACCAGCGGGCCCAGCGGGCGATTGCACAAGGCTATTTCACCCAACAAATCGTTCCCATCACCCTCAAAACCCGCAAAGGCCCTGTGCAGTGGGCCAGCGACGAGCACTTGCGCTTGGACGCCAAGGCAGAGGATTTCTCGTCGTTGAAGCCCGTGTTCATCAAAGAGAACGGCACGGTTACCGCGGGCAATGCCTCCGGCATCAACGACGCCAGTGCCGCCTTGGTCTTGATGGACAGCGAAGTCGCCAAAGCCAGACACTTGAAACCCATGGCTCGCTTGGTGAGCCACGCCCACTCCGGCGTTGAAGCCGCTTACATGGGCATTGGGCCCGTGCCTGCCAGCCAAGCCGCCCTTCAAAAAGCGGGCTTATCGGTCAGCGACTTGGACGTGATCGAGGCCAACGAAGCCTTTGCAGTGCAGGCTTGTGCGGTGATCAAGGATTTGGGATTGGATCCAGCCAAGGTCAATCCCAATGGGTCCGGGATTTCGCTGGGACATCCGATTGGCGCCACTGGCGCCTTGATCACCGTCAAGGCTTTGCATGAGCTCGAGCGCATTCAAGGCCGCTATGCATTGGTGACGATGTGCATTGGCGGCGGACAAGGGATTGCAGCGATTTTCGAACGACTCTAAAGCATTCACCAGGAATTGTTGAGGGCTCCCCAGCGAGTCTGCTCTTGCGATCAAGCGGCCAGAAGGCTGGGGCTGGGGCTAGAGCTTGGGTTTGAGCTGCGTGCGTTCAGGCCCATTTCTTGGGCCAACAAGGCATACGACTGCTCTTGCACTTTGGGGTCATGGGCCCAGGTGATCACCACCACCTCCTCCAAGCCATGACGCTCAGCGAGTCCTTGCAAGCGTTGCGCAACACGCTCAGGGGTTCCAATCAACGCCTTTTCTTGCATTGCTCTCACCACGGTCCATTCTTGTTCAGTGAATGACGCCGCCGCCTCCTCAGGCGAGAGCAAGGGACCGATTCTGCCCAAGTTGCGATCAAGCTTCCAGCGAGCGCGCCCATTGAATTGGTGCAAAGCCTCTTCATAGGTTGGGGCCACCAGCGCCCAGACACACAAGGTGGCGCGAGGCTTGCTCCCCATGGCTGAAGGCTTGAAGCCAGAGAAATACAAATCCATGGCCTGGTCCACACCAGCACCAT
>Ga0114958_10003485_pt1 | contig 11231 bp, 8 predicted proteins | sample C_130208_EF_Meta_FD_89577 | JGI IMG/M metagenome (GOLD analysis project Ga0114958, IMG submission 89577) | Freshwater microbial communities from Lake Croche, Canada to study carbon cycling - C_130208_EF_MetaG | ecosystem: Environmental > Aquatic > Freshwater > Lake | place: Lake Croche, Canada... | reverse complement strand
TCGGAGACCAAGTGGGGCTCGATTCGGCCGCGCGGGTGTGGGTCAGACGGCGGGCTCCGCCACTCAGACTCACCACATAAAGCTCGGGATTGCCATCCTTGCTGATGGTGCAGGCAAGAAGGTTCCCGTCGGGTGAGAAGCGGGCGCCTGAGTTTGTTCCGGGAAATTTGACCAGCCGCACTCGGGCTCCCGTTGCCAGATCAATGACATAGATATCTGCATACCCTGCCTGATAGCCGGTGTAGGCGAGTCGATGGCCGTTGGGGCTGAGTGCCGGTGAGACGCTCAAGCCATTGTCATGGGTGAGCTGGCGGCGATTGGACCCGTCATAATCGGCAAGATAGATCTCTTTCCTGCCACTCCGATTGCTAACAAAGGCAATCGTGCTGGTGGCGATCCCCTTGTGACCGGTCAAGGTCTGGACGATATCATCTACAAACTGGTGGGCGGCCATGCGGGGACTGCCACTGTAGTTCTTGGAGAGCACTACCTCGCCTCCCTTGACGACCTTTCCCTGAAGAACTCCTCCGGCGAATGTGCCACTGACCGTGAAGGAAGCCATCCCGGACTGGACCAATGCGAACCATCCAGCCAGCGTCAGGTCATTCTGGACCTCCTTGGAGGCAAGGGCCCCATCACTACCTCCAATCCCGGCGAAAGCGACATTTAGGGCATCGCTCTTGCGGACAGTGATGGTTGGCGCGTCGGTCGCATGGAGAGAGGCTCCCAACAGGCAAACCGCAAGAAGAGGAAGAAGACGGTGTAGTCGGATCATGGTATCTGTTTGATGCAACTGGTAGCGAAAGGCAAGTCAGCGCGCGCTCCGATAGCGGGGTCTGGTAGAATACGATCCCGGCAACTCGAGGCGCACCGAAAGACGGCGTGCTCCCGCAAGGGCTTTTTTCACTTTGGCATCCTTGGCAGATCCCTCGATCTCCAGATAAAAAACATAGGTCTCGGGTTGTCCGGGAACCGGACGGGAGACAATCCTGCAAAGGTTCACTCCGGCTCGGGCAAAGGGCCCCAAAAACCGATGCAGACTGCCCGAAGTCTGGGGAAGGGCAGCGACGATTGCCGTCTTGCAGCGCTTCTCTTTCGGCGATTCGGCTGGCGCGGCCGAGATCACGAAGAAATGGGTGACATTCACAGCCTCTGGGCGGACGGGAAATTTCAGAATAGAAAGTCCGTAAAGTTCCGCGGCCCCGGGAGCTGCAAGGGCGACAGAGGTGACAGAAAGCGCCGCTTTTTTCGCGGCTTCCGCCGTGCTTGAGCTCTCGATCATGGTGACTCTCGGAAGGTTTTCCATGATCCAGTCACGATGATGCCGGAGGGGCATCACATGCGAATAGACGGCCTTCAACTTTCCAATGGCTGTACCAGCGTGCCCCAGCAGGGCGAGGCAGACGTCAAGAGCCAGTTCCTCAGCAATGAATATTTTGCCGGCCTGCTCAATGATCAGATCGACAGTCTCCGTAATAGTGCCTCCGGAGGAGTTCTCGATCGGCACAATACCCAGTTGGGCATGCCCCGAGCGGACAGCATGAAACACCTCGGTGATCGTAGCCACGGGAAGCCCTGCCCGTTTTGGAAAACGTCTCAGCGCGACTAGGTGGGAAAAGGTACCTTCGGGACCAAGATAAGCAACCTTACCAGACTTGGCAGTTGATGAAGAGGGCATGTCTGCAAGATTTATGGGGGTTGATCCTTCTGCGCGCAAGTCTGGGCAAAGAGATAAACTCAGTAGATGGGATCACCTCGATACGAATAGGAGATTGATTTCCGGATTGCCCGTGTACATGAGGAGGTGATGCATTATGCCCCCATGATCCGGATCATTCTGATCCTTGGCCTATTTGTTCTCATCGGATGCGCTGGATGCACTCAACCCAAGAATGGGGATAGGGATAAGAATCATCAGGCAGGCCAGTCAGCCACCAAGCCGGCGCCATCGGCCACACAAGGCCTGAGTTATCGTCTGACTCACCCAGCGGACTTTTTGCATCTTTTCGCACGGAAAGAACAACCTCAGAGCCCCAAAAAGGCGTTTCCCCTTCTTACTATTGGCATCATTAGGACCATCTCGAGCGACGGAAGTTATGTGATTGCGGAGCTGGAAGCGGGAGTCATGGTCGCCACGGGCAGCTCTCTTCTGGTCACGGGAAATAACGAAGAACCTGCACATCTCAAGGTTGCCCAGATCACCCCCCCTTACTTTGTCGCGGAGATAGAGCATGGCAAACCGGAACCCGGAGACTTGCTCAAGCAATAGCTCCCAAGAGAGCCCATATCACCTCAAAGATAGGGATTGGGATTTGGGCGGACGGGTCGAGATTGACTTCAGGCCCTGACTCCAAGCACTATTTGGAACCTTAATCACCTTAAGGAATTCTGTGGAATTCCTTAAGGCCGCTCAACCCCTCATGACTCCAGCTCCCGACCATCCGAACAACCAGCTTAACCCTCTCAATCTTGAGGAGGTGGATTCCCTTGCCGAAATCATCATGGTGATGCAGCGCCGCTTCTTGGCTAGCCTGATGGGAGAACTGGCACGGGGAAAAGTCTCCTTCCCTCAGTTTTTCCTGCTTGGACATCTCTGTTCCCAAGGACCTTCCGGAATGAGCTGCATTGCTGCACTCATGGATCACAGCATGCCTGCTGCGACGGGACTTGTGCAGCGGCTGGAAAAGCTGGGCTACATCAAACGCTCTTCAGACAAAGAGGACCGGAGAAAAGTGCGGGTTCAAACAACCCAAAAGGGAAGCCGTCTTGTGGAGGGAGTCCGCAAGGAAATGGCAGTCAACCTCGAAAAGGTCATGGAACTTCTAGAGCCTGCGGAACAGAGGGCTTGGTTGGACATTTACAAAAAAATACACGATTACTGCACATCCTGCCATCGATGAAAACACTCACCACACTCCTAGCCGCAAGCTTCCTGCTTGCTGTAGCCGATCAACCTAAGGCTGCTTCCTCGAATAATACCGAGGCAGGGATTGCGACAGGGTCAATCGATGCGCTCCAGTCACTGAGCACTAACCCCATTGTCGCGACCAACAAGCCCTCTGTGGCTGATCAGTCTCTCATGGGTCTTTCTGTCGGCTCTCAGGCGAACGCACAGGCGGGAACTAATAATTCCGTCCTCGCAACGAACTCTCCCTCTTCGGCCGATCTCTCCGTAACAGGTGCCTCGGTGCTCCCCGCCATAACCACCAATCCGCCGGCGATGCCGCAGGGACTGAACGCAGGAACCAATCAGCTGCCTAATCTTCCAACCATCAGCCAGCCTAGTCTCCCCCAGGCTCCGATGATCACCAATCCTATCACCCCGAGTTCTCTCCTGGGACCTTTGCCCACAGCCACTGGCGGCCCCATCACGATGCCAACAGCGGGAACGAATGCCTTCGGTCTCAAAAACAGCGTGAACAATATACCACTCACTGCCGAGGCCCTTGCCAAAGCGGGCAACGCCGTGATCCCGGGAGTGATCGCCAAGAATGCGCGCAAGCTGACCATCGATGACTGCGTGCAACTCACCCTCCAGAAGAACCCCCAGATCCTGACCTCCATCACCGCCATTCGTCAGGCCTCCGGAAACTACATCACAGTCCGCGCAGGACTGCTTCCACAAGCAGGGGTTCAGCAAGCCGCCTACTCCTGGGTAGCTCCCTCGTTTCAAAACGGCCAGATTCCCTCCACAACTCAAAACGGCAGCCCCTATGCATCTGCTTTTACTCCTAACAGCGCCAGCTGGAACATAGCTCTTCAGGGGAATCAGCTTCTCTTCGACGGCTGGAAGACCCCCTCTCTAACCGATGCGGCAAAGCTCTCCGAGCAGATCGCCTACTTCCAGCTCCGTCAGACGATCGACGCGACAATCGCGACGGTCATTCAGCAGTTCTATCAGGTTGTTCTGGACCGAGCACTCGTGATTGCCAACGAACAGCAGGTAGCGCTCTACCAGACCCAAGTCACCGACCAGCAGAGTCGCTACGACGCCGGGACGGTGCCGCGCTTCAACGTCCTTCAGGCCCAGGTGCAGTTGGCGAACGCCGAGCCGCCGCTGATTCAGGCCAAGAACAATCTGCGCATCGCCCTCTTCACTCTGGTGACCACAATCGGCCTTAACTATCCGAACATCCAGAACATCGAGATCCCCTTCGACGTCGTCGGCAACCTCGATTACACCCCGCGCAAGATCGACAGCAACGCCTCGATCCACACCGCACTCGTGCGTAATCCACAGCTCAAGGCCCAGCGGATGAACATCCTGGTCTCGGCCAAGAAGATCACTGCGGCCATCGCTGGTTGGTTTCCCACACTTAACGCTAACGGTGGATACAAGATGCAGAGTTACAACTACGACAGTTCCCTCTCCACCGTGGTCGAAGGATGGTTCTTCGGAGTCACTGGCAACTGGGCAATCTTCGACGGCCTCGCCACCTACGGAAATGTGAAATCGGCAAAAGCCACGATGATGAACTACAAGGTCGCCTACGATAACGGCGTGCGCCAGGTCATCCTCCAGGTCCAGCAGGCAATCTCCAACCTGAAGCAGGCAAGCGAGACCATCGATAGCCAGAAGGCGACCGTCGAGCAGGCGGTCGAGGCTCTTCGCCTCTCCCGAGAGCGTCTTGATGCGGGTGCTGGCGTACAACTCGACGTGATCAACGCCCAGGTTCAGTTGCTTCAGGCCCAGACCTCTGTGCTCAACGCCTATTACAGCTATATCCAGGGACTGGCCCAGTACGATCAGGCCCTCTCGCTTAACACCCAATACGAGGAGCTCTTCAAGGATCCGATGAACCAATGGGAGCAGAAGCGCTACCAGAACATCAACGAAGAATATAAAAAACGCCCGTCACTTCCGCGTTCGCTCCGCAAGGAAGATCCCTTACCTCCCTCCGATAACTTCAACGATCTGATCAAGAGTTCCACGGTTCGGATGCAGGAGAAAACCTCCTCTTCCACCACCAAGGGCAACGACTAATCGTCCCAGTCTTGAGCACCACTCCCTCCGAGTCGGTTGCAGAACTCAATGGGATTCCTGGCATCGCGGCACACTTTATAGGCCGCATTCGCGACCTGCCTGTAGCGCTTGATCGCGCTGCAGCAATGTTCTTGCTAGCTCCTCATTATCACCGCCTACTTAAGGAGTCAGGTGTGGGAGATTACCCGCTGGTCACAGCCGAGCAGGTGCATGGAAGGGTGATCGCAGTGCTCATTGAGGCTATGGCATCTCCGATTCCGGGAGTGGATGGTCTGATCACACGCACGCGGGGACTCGCTCTGGGTATCACTGTGGCAGACTGCGCGCCGGTCTGGATCGTGGCGCGGGATGGTTCGGCGGGAGCTCTTGTCCACTCCGGAAAAAAGGGGACTGAACTTGGGATTGTTCCTCAAGCCATCCGACAGCTTCTTGAAGTCGCCAACCTTGCTCCGAGCGATCTTCGGCTAGTCATCGGCCCCTGCATTCGCCCTCCCTGCTATGAGGTGGACTTTGCGGCCCGGATCCGGAAGCAGGCCTACGAATCAGGCATTCGGGATATTCACGATAGTCAAATCTGCACGGCCTGTCATCCGGAGCGGTATTATTCCTACCGCAGAGAGCAGGGTCTGACCGGACGGATGCTGGCTACCCTTACCCTTCTTCCCTGATGATCCTGTGATGAAAAGGGTATTTGATCCGAATATTCCAGAACTGATGGATCTGGCCGTTCTGGAAAATGGGAAGCCCTCTGCGGAATTGGAACGAGACCTTGCCAATCTGCGTTGGCTTAATCGCCAGTTCGGCGCCTACTCGATCCTTCATCGTTTTATGAAACGCTGGTTTTCACGACGCGCATCCGGAGGGCCACCCCTCCGCGTTCTCGATCTGGCCACCGGGGAAGGGGACCTTCCTAGGGAATTGGTTCTCTGGTGCCGCAAGCGGGGCATTCCAGTCACTGTCGATGCAATCGATATGAATGAAGCCACTTTGGCCGTTGCCAGAGAGCGAAGTCGGAACTTTCCCGAGATTACATTCCATCAAGGAGATATTCGGAGTTGGGGCTCCCTCTCCGAATCGTGGGAGTTTGTTCTCTGCTCCTTGGCGCTTCATCACTTCAGCGGGGAGGATGCCGTTCTGGTAATGCGCAATGCCAAGAGGCTTTGCTTCCATCACCTCCTTGTGGCGGACCTGGAAAGAAACCGCAGCGGGGCCCTCGGCATTTGGCTGCTGACAGCTCTCGTACTGAGAGAACCGATGACCAAGCACGATGCCCGGCTCTCAATCCAACGCGCTTTCTCCTTTGAGGAATTCGGATCGTTGGCGCTTGAAGCGTGTTGGAACGACTTCGGACAGGCTCGATTTCCCGTCACCCGCCAGGCTCTCTGGATCGACCGAGTCGCATGATCAGCACTCGGTCAGTTGAATGCCGAAGAAACGGGTGTCGGCTTGGAAGCCTCTTTACCCTTGGGCAGGAGCTTGGGCCGCCATTTGGGATGTTTTGCTGATCCCGTGGATTCGTATTCGAAGATCTTGCTGATCAGGAAGGTTGCCAATCCTGGTAGCCCCTGAGCATTAAGCCTGATACTCATGTCCATCCTGTCATCAAGATAATGGATGTCACCATGCCCGATCATATTGAATCCCGTTCCCTCGATAAGCAGATCGCGAGTGGTGATAGTGCCGTCGGCGACACTAAACTCGGCGGTCGCTTTTTTGGCCGATTGGTAGCCTAAGCCGGGAATCACATCATTCATCAGGAGAGAGAGTGGGCCGAGGATCGGCATTGCCAGAACATTGCCGTCGCGAATCAGCAGGTTGCCCTTTCCTGACATCGCCCGATCATTCCCGCCGACTGCTCGGAACGCATAGTCACCAGTGAGCTTTCCACTCGATTCGTTGTAGTCAAAATAGAGTTTGGTGAGCGTCTTGAAGTCGACATTCTCCAGATGCACGGATGCCCCGTAACTGGGATCCCCCGGAAGGACGGAAACATTAGCCTTTAAAGCCACATCTCCCCCCAAGAGGTGAGACTGAGGAAGGTCGATCTGGAGTTTCTGCCCCTTCAGATGCACCGTGCCGGCTGTTGCGCCGAATGGGAGATCTTTGCCAATCAAGGTGTATCCAAGGCCAGCGGGAGCGTTGAGTTCGATTTGCAGGTCGTTTTTTTCGGGATCACGCAATCCCACTTTTCCCGTGAGACGGACATTGGGAGCTTTGATAAACCGATAAGCCGTAAGCGTCTGGGCAATCCTTGGATCGATCCAAGTCATCATTTTGACGGGATCAAGCGTGGACTGCACTTTCGGAAAGCGCCCCTCCCAGTTTTTATAATCATAGATGAATTCACCGCGACCGGATCCCTCACCCATCCTCACCAGGATATCCCGAAAGGTGACCGCGCCGTTGGCCACCCGCAATTTTGAACTCAGCCCGTCGATCCAGGCACCCCGCATGGCTGCTTTTCCAAGATCCAGGCTTCCATTTCCCTGAAGCTGCAGGGGATCAAGGATAGGGGCTCCCCCCTCGAAGCTGATCTGCAGGGGCTCCTTGAAATCCATCGACTCGAAGGCCTCCCGGGTTTTCCCTTCTGTCATCGGAGCAAACTTTGAAGGGAAGAGAGATGCCTTGAGACGCAGCCTGTTGTCACCGGGAGCAATCATGAGATCGGCGTCGATTGCTCCGGGTTCCCCGGACGCGTGGAGGTCCCGGACAAGAAACTTACCCTCCCGGAGCGCTACTCCCGCCGAGAGCGTGTCGAATATCACTCCGCGATAACCGAAATGCCCTGTATTGAATCGTGCTATGACGCCGAAGGAGGGTTTTCCCGAGAGCCAATCAGCCGAGAAATTCCCTTCGAGGTGGAGCGGGTCCTGGCAGGTCCATTCGGTCGCCTTTTTCGATGATAGGAGCAGGGCTGGCAGCACACCTCCCCTCAATGCTCCCGCAAACTCCAAGGACGCATTTTTTGCACGGAAATCTGCCTTTCCAGCAGCCTGAAAGATCCCTGCACCGTCATCTGTCAAAAGCCGATCCAAGGTCAACTTGCTATCCTGATAATGAAGCGCCATTCCGATCCGCCGAAAAGCTATCCCATGCCATTCTCCGGGCCCTGTCTGCAGCTCAGCCAGGTCTACCCTAAGGCTCTCGGAATCACCGAGATCACCCCCTGCCTGAATAGTGAGCACGGGCTTCCCTTCACTCCAATGAACGGACCGCAACTCGCGTTGAATCGCATCGATAGTCTGGGCCGTTTTCCCCGGTCCTTCTGAGGAGACCGGTTTGGGTGAGAACTTTTGTGGATTCAGGAAGGATCCGGAAACGTTGACCTTGATCCCGGCAATCTCAAAGGTAGCCGAACTCAATCGAAACTGAGACGGAGGGCAGATAATCAGGCCGCGGACATGATCGAGCCTTAGACGCGGCTGCTCGGAAGGCCCCAAGGGGATATCAAGGGTGGCATCGCGGAGAAAGATCCGCTCAAGCCGGGGGCTACGCCGCAAGAGCGAATCCATGTTCATAGAGACGGCAATCCTGTTGGCGGAAACGATCAAACGATGGGCTGGTGTCAGGTCGTGCATCTGTAACCGATCCAGAACAAAGCCGTGTGTCGGGCTGAAAAGAACACGTCCAATACTGACGCTGTAGAACTTGCCGCCAAGAAGTCCTTCCGCCTTCTCCCGCACGGCATCTCCGAGGCCATACGTGGAGGTGATTGCAAGGAGGATGGGAATTCCAAGAAGGAGGCCGAAAAAGAGGAGGCCGAAAAACGAGGCGGCTATGTACCGTAACAGATGGTCCAGCTTACCTCGGAAGGTGCGGCGATCCATGACTTCCCCCCTCCTTAGACGGGGAATGATCGTTGGCTCCGGATTGCTCATCACTCAACCTTCTGGATTGCAGAGCCTCTTGTAAAGCAGGGGAAGAGAGCGCCTACATCAATGAGTAGGGATCGACATCAATAGTCATGATGACCCCCTCGGGAAGTTTCAAATTCAAGGAAACCTCACGGACAAGACTGGCTAACACGACGCCCGATTTCGCCTTCAGGGTCACATGGAACCGATATTGCCCATGAGACCTTTCCAGGGGGGCAGGGAAGGCCTCGGATACCTCGACTGAAGCAGGGGCTTTCTTGCGAAAAATTGCGGCGATATGGCCAGCAGACCGGGTTGTTTTTTCGAGTGAAACACCGCGAATCTGAATCAGAACCATGCGTGTGAAAGGCGGGTGTCGGAACGCCTCCCGGAAGGAGATCTCCTGCTCGAAAAAACCGGCGTAATCGTGATGCCGGGCATGCTGGATGGAGGGACTGGCCGGCGAGAAGGTCTGGACGATCACCTCCCCCTCGGTCTCGCCGCGACCGGCACGACCTGCAACCTGAGTCAGGAGCTGAAAGGTCCGTTCCCCGGCGCGGAAATCGGGAGAGTGAAGGCCTATGTCGGCATTGATGATGCCAACAAGGGTGACGTTCGGGAAATCGAGCCCCTTGGCGATCATCTGTGTGCCCAGCAGGATATCGATCTGGCGGGATCGGAATTTTCCCAGCACTTCGGCATAGGAACCTCGCCGGGACATGGTGTCGGCATCCATCCGCGCAAGACGGGCCTTCGGAAAAAGTCGCCTGATTGTCTCCTCGACCCGTTGGGTGCCGATGCCGGAATGCTGAATGCCTGGATCCTTGCATTCGGGACAGCGCTCAGGAGGCTTTGCTCCATGGCCGCAGAGATGACAGGCAAGGCGGTTATCCGCGCGATGCAGGGTTAGGGAGAGGCTGCAATTTGGGCAGCGGCAGACATGCCCGCACTGTTGGCAGAGCAGGGAGGTCGAGTAACCACGCCTGTTAAGGAAAAGGATGGTTTGCTGGCCGGCCTCCAGACGCTTGGTCATTGCCATTTGTAACGGAGCAGAGAGCCCTCCCTCCGATTTAGCGCGCTTTCCCTGGAGTCGCAAATCCACCACCCTGATCAGAGGCATGAGTTGACCATCGGCACGGCGTGGAAGTTCCAGAAGGTTATACTTACCGCATTGGACATTCTGGAAGCTCTCCACGGATGGTGTGGCGCTTCCCAGAATCACGAGAGCCCCTTCAAGGCGCCCCCTCATGACAGCCACATCCCGGGCATGATACCGCGGAGTTTCTTCCTGCTTGTAGGTATTTTCGTGTTCTTCATCCACGATGATGATCCCCAGATTCCGCAGTGGAGCGAAGACAGCGCTGCGAGCACCGATAGCGATCCGGGCGTCGCCTCGCTGAAGACGCATCCACTCCTCGCGTCGCTCGGCATCAGTCAAATGACTGTGCAGAACAGCTACTCCGGCCCCCTCTTTGCCTGCGTGATCAAAGCGGGATCGAAAACGCTCCACGGTCTGGGGCGTCAGGGCGATCTCGGGTACAAGTACGAGGCCGCTCTTGCCTGACTCAAGGGTGCGGGCCAGAGCCCGGAGATAAACTTCCGTTTTTCCGCTACCTGTGACTCCATGCAGCAGATAGGGAGAGGGAGCCGTTGCATTTGTTTCAAGATCATTAAGCGCATGCTCCAGGGTCCCGACGACCACCTGTTGATCCGCGTTGAGTTTCGGAATTTTTCCCGGAAGGATTTCCTCCGCTTCGAATTGCCCACCCATCCTGCGCTCAAGCACAATACGAATCAATCCAGCCTCCATCAACGCTTTGAGCGAGGACTCGGAAGCTGCACATCGACTCAACAATTCTTGTGAGGCAATCGGATTAGGAAACTTCTCGAAATGCTTGAGGATTGCACCTTGTTTGGGAGCGCTCTTTTCAATCCGTTGCAACTCTTCGACCTCGATCCGTCGGACTAGTGAAACCATCCGGACTTTCCTGCCAGCGATGGTCTCGCCCCTCATCATCGGGGGAAGCATGGAGCGCATGACCGCGGCTATTGGCGCACAGTAATAATCGGCCATCCAGTTGGCCAGACGCATCATGACGGGCGGAAGACTTGTCTCTTCGCCAACCAGTGCCTCAAGCGGTCTGATGCCCGGAACAACGGAATGATCCAACAGTTCGAGCACAGTCCCCACTGCGCGTCGGTTGCGCACCATCACGATCACGCGTGAACCGATCGTGACCTGATCTAGCAACGCCGTAGGAACCGAGTAATCCAGTTTCCTGCCCTCGGACCGGTCGATCAGGATGCGGGCGAAGGAAGGCATGGAAAAGAAGAATGAAACCTGAAACTTGAAACCTGAAGGACTTTTATCAGCCTCGCCTCCTTACGTGCAG
>Ga0114958_10003484_pt1 | contig 11232 bp, 10 predicted proteins | sample C_130208_EF_Meta_FD_89577 | JGI IMG/M metagenome (GOLD analysis project Ga0114958, IMG submission 89577) | Freshwater microbial communities from Lake Croche, Canada to study carbon cycling - C_130208_EF_MetaG | ecosystem: Environmental > Aquatic > Freshwater > Lake | place: Lake Croche, Canada... | reverse complement strand
ATGTGCATGATCGGTGAAGATCTTTTGGACTATATCCGCACGCTCCGCGCTCGACTCGATTTCATCGCGCAACACGCCCAAGTCTGGGAGCTCGTGCTAGGCGGCGAGCCGGCCCACATTCTGTTTCTACCACGCACCGATCCTCTGCCGGAAGAGCCTTCTATGGGCATCGAACGCTACATCGAGGCCCAAAATCTCGCCGGCAAGATCGTCGGCACCGTCGCTCCAGATCGCCGTAGTACCGGCTACGGTTTATCCCGGTTTCAAGACAACCCGCGTCTCGATTTCACACGTATCGCGGAAGCTTCAGGTGTGCATTTTGCGCACGCGCGAGGTTTCGTCGCCAAAACTTCACTCACCGATCAGGCTCAAATTAAAGCCTTACTTGTGCGCGCAGGTGGATAATCAACCCACGACGAATCAGGGAAACCATTCAAGTAACGCAGCGCTCACCAAGGCGTGACCTTTTTCGTTGGGATGGTTGCGTTGCGACATTAGCGTCTCCGTTATTCCGCCGGACGCCGCGTGCCGCTGAAACAAAGCATAACTATCCACCAGCGCAACCTGGTATTCCCGCGCGAGCCCGCGAATTTGCTCAGCGTGCAGAGCCAATTTATCGGAGGGATCGGCCCATTTTGCGGCCGTGTCTGGTGTCGGCGTGAGCAAAATGACTTTAGCGCCACCGATTTTAGCGCGCTCGATCATTGCCCGCCAGGCTGATGCCGCCCGCTGCAGGCCCATCCCGCGGTCGTTAAGACCGTAATCAATCGTTACGACATCAGGATGCAGGCTCATGACATCGCGTTCAAAGCGCAGCAGCCCTTTTTCTGAATCCTCACCGCCAATAGCCGTCACAACGACGTTAATGACCGCGTGCGGATATTTTTCTGCGAGTCCAACGCGCAATAGGTGCGGATACGAACCAAGCGAGTTAACAACCGGAGTCTTGAAATAACCGGCCGGCACGCTGTGACCATGACACACCATCATGAGCGCACGATTTTTTGGCCAGTCGACCCGACTCAACGCGGCTACCTCCGCGAGGTAAGTTAACCGATCGACAGGTAATGTAAAACTCGGGGAACCGGGCTCCACGGCCAATGTTTCGAGGACCAACAGTAGCCAAAAAAACATTTTTTTCATCATAGTAAGCTCAACCCAAACTGGGGCCGCGGCATTCGTCGATCCACAACTAGCCCTTGCGCCGGAGCGAAAAATAAAACCTTCATAAACTCCTTCCATATATACCCATGACCGAACTCCCTGACTGTCTCTATTGCCGTAAAGATCAACGCCTCCAAGATCTCATGATCGAGATCGGGCCTATGCAGGTCTCCACTCTTTATCTTTTCAAAGAGCAAACGTATCGAGGCCGTTGCGTCGTCGCCTACCGCGCACACGTCAATGAGCTCTTTGAGTTACCGCCGACCGAACTCATGCTTTTTGCACAAGATGTCGCCCGCGCCGCGAAGGCGATGAAAGCCGCCTTCAATCCAGCCAAAATCAACTACGGCGCCTACTCCGATAAATTGCCGCATCTGCACATGCATCTTGTGCCGAAATACGTAGATGGCCCAAATTGGGGCGCACCGTTCGTCATGATGCCTGAGCCGAAACAAATTCTATCGGCGGCTGATTACACCGATCTTATCGCACGGTTGCGTCCGCACCTCGCTTAAGTTTTCAAAACAGACTCCAGCTAGTCGAAGGAACGGCACGCACCACAAGGATAGATTAAATTTAGGATCCCGCAGCAGATGCCGTTTCAACCGCAATTTTTGCCAGAGGCACTTTTTTGTCCGCTACGTATATCATATACGTCGTACTCTTGGCTGTCGCGTGTTTTTTGACCGGAGTGGGTCTCACGTCGAATCCGCTATGGGAAAGACGGCTTTCGAACGCCTTGTCAGCACCTGACGACCAGATGGCAACTCGTCCGCCGGGTTTGAGCGCCTGTCCGATACGCGCGATACCGCGCAGATCGTAGACTTTGGCGTTACCAGATTGGACCATAGCGGCGGGGCCGTTGTCGATATCGAGCAAGATTGCATCGTAAGGCTGGCTAGCGGAGCGCGCGATGATAGAGCGCACGTCTTCGTTGAGGATTTTCACACGGGGATCGTTCAACAATGCGCCGTTGAGTCCGCTCATATGCGTGCGATTCCAATCGATGACAGCGGACACCAACTCAGCAACATGCACCGTGGCGTGCGCGCCGACTTTGGCCAATACACCCTGCAAGGTGAAACCTAGCCCCAGTCCGCCAATTAGGATCCTCGCTGGGGCTGAGCGCGTGATTTCTGCCGTGGCTAGCTCGCCCAACGCTACCTCCGAAGCGGTCGCGGAGGAGTTCATGAGCTCCTTGCCATTCACTCGGATGCTAAAGCGTCCGTCATGGGAATGTAGGGTAAGGCGGGCGCCTTCGCGCGTGTGCGCTTCGGCCAGAATGATTTGCGGTTTCATACGTCTACCTAAAACCATGACAGGAACAGCACCAGAAGCCACGCCGAACGTTACAAAAATTTTTACCTATTGGTTTTAGCGCGTTTTGGGTTAGCGTTTCATATCATTCAAGATGCCCGAGTTCATCAATATTTCTGTCTATAAATTTGTCCCTTTAACCGGCCTGCCTGAACTCCGCGTCCGGCTGCTGCAGCTTACCAAGGCGCAATGTCTACGTGGCACTATTTTATTAAGCGCAGAGGGCATCAATCTATTCGTCGCGGGCAATCGTAGACAGATTGATGTGCTGCTCACCGCCCTACGCGCAGTCCATGGCTTAGGCGATCTTACGCCAAAAGAGAGTTTAAGCGAAGAGCAGCCGTTCAATCGCATGTTAGTGAAAATCAAAAAAGAAATTATTGCCTTCGGCGTTGAGGGCCTCGATCCGGCAGGACGTCCAACCCCAAAACTCCCTGCCCGTACTCTAAAACAATGGCTCGATGAGGGCAGGCCTGTTACTTTGCTCGACACACGCAACGCATACGAAGTGCGCATGGGCACATTTCGTGGAGCGCGTCCCGCTGGCATAGACCATTTCCGTGATTTTCCTGCGGCGGTGGCTCGCCTTCCCGACACTTTAAAAAATCAACCGATTGTTATGTTTTGCACCGGTGGTATCCGCTGCGAAAAAGCCGGTCCCTACATGGAACGCGAGGGATTCACCGACGTACACCAACTCGACGGGGGCATCTTAAAGTATTTTGAAGAATGCGGCGGCGCTCATTACGAAGGGGAATGTTTTGTCTTCGATCGCCGCGTCGGTGTTGACCCGCAATTAAGAGAAACGAAAACAGTGATGTGCTTCAATTGCCAGATGCCGCTAACACCAGCCGAGCAACAGCATTCCCACTATGTGGCGGACAAAACATGCCCCCACTGTTTTCACGGCAAACCCCCAAAAAGCTCAATCAAAATACCGGAACTTTAAACGGACTATTCCCTACCGCGTATCGTCAGGCTTGGTCAGACAATGCCCCACGCAAATATTTCCGCGTTACCTTTCCGTAAAGGCTACGTCATTTGAAGGACGGCCTTCGATCGACTGAGCTAATAATTTTAGTTCACTCCCAGACCAAAACCCTTCTCCCTCATTTTCCTCAAAGCACCCCTTCCACGTATGTCTAAAGCGCGAAGCACCAGCGGTCTCATCATAACCCTCTCCCTCATCGCAGCCGTCAGTATCGGCTCATGGTTTTATTTCCGTAATAGCGGTGAAAAGCCCCCTGAGTTTAACAGCACAAAAGTTTCTCGCGGTGATGTCCAACAGGTCGTCACTGCCACTGGCGGCCTAGAGGCCGTCACCAGCGTAGATGTTTCCTCCCAAATCTCCGGGCTAATCGTCGAAATCAACGTGGACTATAACTCCCCCGTGAAAAAAGGCCAGGTTCTCGCAAAACTCGATCCAGCGACCTATGAATCACGTCTCAGCTCCGCTAAAGCCCAACACGCTAATACTACCGCTAATTTTAACCTGATCCGACTTAACACAGAGCGCACCCGCGGACTGCGCTCCCAGAACCTTGTTTCTCAAGCAGAGCTCGATCAAGCCGAGGCCCAACTCGCCCAATCTCAAGCCCAGATGCTCATCCAGCAAGCGGCAGTGGACACAGCCAAAGTCGATCTCGCTCGCTGCACCATCTACTCACCCATCGACGGCATCGTGATCGATCGCATCGCCCTAGTAGGCAAGACGGTCTCAGCCACTACCAGCGCCCCCACTTTATTTACCATCGCTAACGATTTGTCTCAGATGCAAATCAGCGCTGCCGTCGCCGAAGCCGATATCGGAAACATTGAGGACAAACAAAACGTCAACTTCACCGTCGACGCCTACCCCAGTCGCCAATTCCGCGGTCGTATTTCACAGATCCGCAACGCGCCGAAGACACAATCGAACGTCGTAACCTATGAAACCATCATCGACGTCCGCAACGACGACCTGAAACTCAAACCCGGCATGACGGCCAATGTATCCATCATCATAGCCCAACGGACCGGCACCCTAAAAGTCAGCAATAGCGCCCTCCGCGTGCGTATGCCGGAAAACCTTTTACCTGCCCCCGCGCCCGTTGCCACCGTCGGCAAAACCAATGACGGCAAAGCCATTCCCACTACCTCCGCTAAAACCGAGGCACCCAAACCCCTCACCGACGAACAACGCCGCACTGCTATGCGTGAGATCATGCGCGAAGTTGGTTTCTCCTTCGGAGCCGGCGGGCCCCCATCAGCCGAGGTAATCGCCAAGATGGAAGCTCTGGCCAAGGAACGCGGCCTCGACCTCGACTTCAGTCGTATGAGCGGCGGCGGCCGTGGCGGTGGCGCCGGCAATCGCGGCGCCAATACTCCGGCATCCAATGCACCCGTCACGCGTACTCTATACAAACTCGTCGGCAGCGATCCGAAGTTGCTAAAACCTGAACCCGTCCAAGTTAAACTAGGCATCTCTGATGGTATTTCCACTGAGATCATTGAGGGAGTGAACGAAGGCGATCTGCTCGTAACCAGCGTATCGATTCCTGGCGTTACCCCTGCCGCCGCACCTCAAGCCGGCGCCCCAAGCGCACTTACCGGCGGCAACCGCGGCTTCGGCGGCGGTGGTAGCAGTGGTGGCGGCCGTGGCCGATAAAAACATACCGCCCCTAATTCCCAGCTCTCCGCCCATGCCGCCCGTTGTAAAAATCGAGGAAATCCATAAAATCTACGACTCAGGTGAAGTCCCCGTGCACGCTGTGCGCGGTGTCACGCTTGAAATCGAACGTGGTGATTTCGTGGCCCTTATGGGCGCAAGCGGCTCGGGCAAATCCACGTTGATGAATCTACTCGGTTGCCTCGATCGCCCCACCCGCGGTCGTTACCTACTAGACGGCATCGATGTATCCCAACTCGACCGCAACGCCCTCGCCGATATCCGTAATCAGAAACTCGGTTTCGTTTTCCAAGGCTTCAACCTCCTTGCGCGCACCACCGCTCTGGAAAACGTTGAGCTACCTATGCTGTACGGTGCCCGCAAATTTACGACTAAGCAAATCCGCGAGCGGGCCATGCACTGCCTCGACATCGTCGGGCTATCCCAACGCTTTGACCATTTCCCCAGCCAGCTCTCCGGCGGACAGCAACAACGTGTCGCCATTGCCCGAGCCCTCGTCAACGAACCCCAAGTTCTGCTCGCGGACGAACCCACCGGCAACCTAGATACTCGTACATCCGCCGAAGTCATGGGCGTGTTTCAGAAATTAAACGACGAGGGTATAACCATCGTAATGGTAACCCACGAGCTCGACATCGCACATTTCTGCAAACGAAACCTCATCCTCAGAGACGGTGTGATGGTCCGTGATGAAGCCGTGTCTAATCGCTCCTTCGCGGCGACAGAGCTCGAAAAACTCAGCTCCGCTGAAGCTGCAGCTAAACTTACTGGCGCTAAAAATTAAACCTTCGCGCCCTTCCCGCTCGCTCTATCTTTTTAAACATGCGCTTCGGCTCCATCATCAAAGTCGCCCTCCGCGCCCTCATGCGCAATACCATGCGCTCGATCCTAACTGCGCTGGGCATTATCATCGGTGTCGGCGCCGTGATCGCGATGGTCAGCATCGGTAATGGCGCGAAAGCTCAAGTAGAGGCCCAAGTCGCCAGTCTTGGCCAAAACGTCATCACGGTATTTTCCGGAAGCATGAGCTCCGGTGGTATGCGCGGTGGCTGGGGCAGTTCACCTTCTCTCACAATCGAAGACGCGGAAGCCATTGAGCGCGAAGTCACTGGCATCGTCGGTGTTAGTCCAGAAGTTCGCGATCGCAACCAAGTGCTCGCTAACGGGCTTAATTGGAATACTTCAGTTAACGGCGAATCACCAGACTACCCCGACATCCGCTCTTGGAAAATCGCTAGCGGCGCCATGTTTTCGGATCAAGACGTCCGTTCCGTAGCTAAAGTCTGCGTGATCGGAAAAACCGTTGCCGATCAACTCTTCGCGAATAGCGATCCCGTCGGGCAGACTCTGCGCATCCGCAACATACCATTTAAAGTGCTAGGCGTGCTCGACTCCAAAGGTTTCAACCTCTTCGGGCAGGACCAAGACGACGCCGTACTTGTGCCCTACACCAGTCACATGAAACGTCTTTCTCGGCGTTCATACATCAGTTCAATTTTGATCCAAGCCGCCAGCGCTGATGTCATCGACAAGGTCCAGAAAGACATCACTGAAGTGCTCACCCAACGTCGTAAAGGTCGTGAACCTGACTTCACCGTCCGCAACCAAGTCGAGCTCGCCCAGACGGCCACCGCAACGACTCAAACCATGACTCTTCTTTTGGCCGCTATCGCCAGCGTATCACTGCTAGTAGGCGGCATTGGTATCATGAACATCATGCTTGTTTCCGTCACGGAACGCACCCGCGAGATCGGCATCCGTCTCGCCATAGGTGCCCACGGCAGCGACGTGCTCATGCAGTTCCTCATCGAGGCGACCATCCTCAGCTCATTGGGCGGCGTAATCGGTATTCTACTCGGCATCGGTTCCTCACAACTGGTTTCGCACCTCAACGGCTGGCCCGTCCTAGTTTCCACTGCCTCCATCGTAATCGCCTTTGTATTTAGTGCAGCCGTTGGCATGTTCTTCGGATTCTACCCAGCCCGCAAAGCTGCTCAGCTCGATCCGATCGACGCCCTGCGTTACGAATAAGTACCGCGACTCAACGCGCGCTTGAAACTTTTATCCGCGCGCTCAGTGCTAGGAAAGATGCACGTTAGCCTACGCGTTTCCATCGTCACGCTCCTTTTTTTAGTCACAGCCTTTAGCGCCTATGCCGAAGCGCTCGAAGACGCCTTGGCGCTTTACAGGCAAAAACGTTACCCTGAGGCCCGCTCGGCTTTTGAAAAAATTACCGAGAATGATCCTAGCAATGCCGCAGCTTGTCATTACCTCGGTCTGACTTTGCGCCTTCGCAGCGACGATCGCGCGATTGAAGACGCTTTACCCTGGCTCGCCAAAGCCGCCGAACTCGCCCCCAAGAACCCCTCCTATCTTGCCTCATTCGGTATCACCTCTATGCAATCGGCTGGAAAAACCCGCTCCGTCTCCGCTGCCACTCGCGGACGTGACGCCGTCATCCGATCCATCGAAATTGAGCCCGGCAACCTCGATGCTCGCGAAGCACTACTTCAATTTTACGCCAGCGCCCCTTGGCCCATCGGCAGCCGCGTCAAAGCCAAAGAACAAGCCGAAGCCATCGCGCAGCGCGATCCAACTCGCGGGCTCTTTGCTCACGTTCTGATCAAAACCACCGAAAAGAAATACGACGAAGCCATAGTCCTGTGCGAAAAATCACTCGAAAATAACCCCGATTTTTATCCCGCCCTCGCCGAACTTGGGCGCCTTACCGCAGTAAGCGGCGTACAACTAGAGCGTGGGCTTACCGCCCTGCGACGTTGCCTCCAACTCGAGCCACCATTTGGCCAAGCCGCTCACTCTCTCATTCACTATCGCATCGGCACCCTCCACCTCAAACTCAACGACAAGTCCTCAGCACGGGCCGCGTTTACCTACGCCTTACAACTGGATCCCCAACTCAAACGCGCCGCTGACGCCCTCGCCAAACTCGATTCTTAGTCCATCGTTGAAGTCCATGCCGCTAACCACGCCAGCACCTCGCGCACGTTTTATCGCGCTCCTCGTCGAAAACATTACTCGCGGCACCTTCGAAAAACTCACTCTAGGAAAAGTCCGAGAATCCTTCGCGGACCCCACGCTGCAAAACGTTTTCGTACGTCCCATCACCCTTAAAAGCGGACCGCACCTTACTTTTGTTTGGCGCCACACCACCCGCGACATCACCAAGAATTTTTCGACACCCGAGGCCCTCGCTCAAATCGAGGCTCTGCTTGGCCCCACGTTTCTAGACGCCCATCTGTTTACCGCCTCCTCGATAGCGCAGCTCGAGACCCGTTCAGACAACACGGCCCGCCTACGCTTAAAAAACGTCTCCACTTCGCCAATTTCCAAACTTGCCTCGACTGCGACCCCCGCACCGCACGATCAACCCAAGCACCACCTCATTCCCGCTAACGCCGCCTGGCTCCGTACCCTTGGCGTCACCAATGAGCGCGGCCAGCCCCGCGAAGGCATGGCGGACAAGTTCCGGCAGATTCAAAAATTTTCAGAGCTCCTTTCGCATCTCTTAGCTGATAACTTTCCAGCAGAAACCACGACTTCGTCGAATCAGCCCCTTAGAATTATCGATATGGGCTCTGGCAAAGGCTACCTGACTTTTGCCCTCGCCGCGCTGCTCGCGCCACGCGCCCACATCACTGGCATCGAGGCTCGCGCCGATCTTGTAGAATTTTGCAATCGATCTGCCGCCTTACACGATCTCAGCAATCACCTAACTTTTATACCTGGGGCCATCAATGAAATCCCTGTCGCCGCCTGCGACGTCCTCATCGCCCTACACGCCTGCGACACCGCCACCGACGACGCCCTCGTACAAGGTATCTCCTCCGGTGCGCGCCTGCTCGTTGTTTCCCCCTGTTGCCAAAAGGAAATTCGCACCCAACTCACCGCACCAGCGGTTCTCGCTGATGCCCTGCGGCACGGCATCTTCCAGGAACGCCAAGCCGAATTCGTCACCGACGCTCTACGCGCTCAACTCCTCGAATGGGCCGGCTACAAAACAAAAGTTTTTGAATTCATCTCCACTGAGCACACCGCGAAAAATTTAATGATTGTCGCCCAACGCACCGCGCCACGTGGTCAACCCGACGATGCCCGAGCCCAACGCATACGCGCCTTCGCCGCATTTTACGGCGTCCAGCACCAAAGTCTCGCCGCGAAACTTCAGTTCCTGCTCTGATTTAAGTCTGTTATGCCGCCTCTTCGTCTATCGCTATGCATTATTTTTTTAGCGCTGCTGCACGCCTCGCTTAACGCACAGACGACCCTACTACCCTTCACTCTTGAAGACCCGCAGGGCATCTGGCGGCTAGCACCAAGCGAACGTGAACTCAACCAAGGCATTCGTCTCGTTGCCCGTATCGCCCCTCAAATCGGCCCCGTGCGTTTACTCGTTTTTAATTATACAGCGCCGCTAGGTGTACCGCGTACACTCGAGGAATTTGCCGATCTGATCCGCGGACAAATTATTGTCCTGCCTATCAGTCAGCTGACTTCAAAAACCGAGAATCACTTGGATCATGATGGCTTAACTCAAAATTTCGAGTGCGTCAGCGAGGGTGTCAAAATTCGTTGCTCTCTTTTTGTGTATGCTGACGACCGTGATTATTGGGCTTTTCTCGAAGTTACTCCGCCCAACTCCGCAACAGCCTCCCCGTTTCAAGCGCTTAAAAAAGCCAAACCCGCTCCCGCTGGGGCCGTAGCCCTCCAACCTTTTCGCGTTCATGAAGACGCCATCACCAGCTTCCCAATCAGCTTGCGCGTGGCCCGCAATCCGAACAGCGACAGCGTCTCGCACCTTGTCGTCACTGAAGTCCCGCCGAATTCCAGCACAGAGCTCGCCGGCGTCAAAGAAGGCGACGAAATCCTTTCACTAGATAGTCGAGCCATCACGACCTTCAAAGGCTCGATCAGCCGCCAAAGCGAACTAGGCAAACTGCTCATTGATCGCCGTCCAGGAGCAACGCTCGAAATCGAAATCATCTCACGCGGTGAAACCCAACCACGACGCGTTACCCTAGTAGCGGGCCAAACCTCGAATTATCTCCGCCGCTGGTAACGGCTGCTTTTATTTCATGACTTGGTCCCAACTCGACTGGAACGCCCTTGATCGCTTGCGCGCCGGATTTCTATCCGGCTCAGCCGCCGAGGGCCCATACTGGCAAAGCCCTTCCGATCTCGCTAGCTATGATTTTACCTATGGTACCCGCATCGGCTGGAAATGGGACGCGGTCCTCGCCGAACTGCGTCTGCGCAAATGGCGTCCGATTGCCCGCACCTTACTCGACTGGGGTTGCGGTAGTGGCGTAGCTGCTCGCCGCGTACTGTCCGCCTTCGGCGGCTCTGAGCACTTCACCCAACTCCACGTCTGGGACCATTCGGGCCTCGCCGTCGATTTTGCCGTCTCCGCCGCTCAGGCCGAATTCCCGAAGCTCAACGTCGCGCCTGCTTCTTCCGAAATGCTCCAAGGCGACGTGCCCATCGGCCTACTCGTTATCAGTCATGTACTCAACGAACTCAATCCCGCCGCCCGCACCCAACTCGATGGTTTGATCGCTCGCTCCGCCGAGGTGCTCTGGGTCGAACCCGGTACTCACGAGGTCAGCCGCCTACTCGGCGCTATCCGCGAAAGCCTCCGTGACAGCTTCAACGTAATCGCGCCCTGCACGCACTCCAGCGCCTGCGGCATGTTTCTAAGCGATCATACGCGAGACTGGTGCCACTTCTTCGCGCCGCCACCCTCCGAAATTTTCGCCACACCCGATTGGGTTAAATTTGGCCAACGCGCCGGCATCGACCTCCGCAGCCTCCCGTATGCCTTCTTCGCCCTCGATCACGCATACGACCCGCCGTCACCCGCCAATCTTTCGCGCATCATCGGGCGTCCGGAACACTTTAAACCCTACGCCCGTTTGCTCAACTGTGATTCAAATGGCCTCAAAGAACTCGAGCTACTAAAGCGCTCCGACCCCGCACTCTACAAACAACTCGACCGCGCCAAAGGCCCACTTCTTTACCGCTGGAACCGCGAAGCAGATAAAATTCACGGGGGTGAGCCACTCACT
>Ga0114958_10003483_pt1 | contig 11234 bp, 5 predicted proteins | sample C_130208_EF_Meta_FD_89577 | JGI IMG/M metagenome (GOLD analysis project Ga0114958, IMG submission 89577) | Freshwater microbial communities from Lake Croche, Canada to study carbon cycling - C_130208_EF_MetaG | ecosystem: Environmental > Aquatic > Freshwater > Lake | place: Lake Croche, Canada... | reverse complement strand
TAATTGTCTTTTTATTAATTTATAATATGATACTTACATTGCAGATTGAGCTGGCTCAGGTGAATGATGGATAATATATAAGACTATACATATATACAGCAGTGTGTATAATAGCTTGAACAGTCGTGGACCGGCCGCCGTTTTTTTTTTCCCGATTTCTATATAATAAAGCAATGATGCCGCCGTTTTTTACCGTCGCCGTCGTTTTTTTTAAGACGGTTACTGTATAACATTAACATCCTGGAGATTAATCATTTTAATTGTACGAAACATCTCTTTCAAAAACGGTTTAAAATTTTAGTTTTTGGTAACCACCCATTTTTTCAAACCACACAAAAAAAATCAAACGGGCAGAACGAAAGCTTGACGCGACGAAAAGCACAAAAAAAAACAAAAAACATATTTCAAAAACTAAAACAAATTAACTTAAAATGTCTGCCGGAAGAAAAACCTTTTTACAAGGATTGCAGGACAAGTATGTCCCTAAAAAAGATGTCCCTAAAAAAGATGCCCATAAAATGGGAAAAATAGATTCTGATTCATCATCATCGAGTTTAGAAAACAAAAAAACAAAGGTTATTTCATTTGAATATATACACTATATATATTAAAAAACATTTTGTTTTTAGATCGAGTCTCCTCAGTCTTCTGAATCTGAATCTTCTGTTTCATCTGTTTCATCGATTGAACCTGTTAAGGTAACAAAGTCGGTAAAAAAGTCTTTTAAGTCTGGGGCAAAGAAACGAGCAAAAAGATCCAAAGAGGTTTGTATACATAATATATAAATTATACAAAACTACATTATCATTTTGTTGTTAGATTGAGTCTTCCGAGTCCTCTAAGTCTTCTCAATCAGAATCTTCTGTATCTTCGGTTGAATCAGTTTTGCCGACAAAAGAGTCCACGAAGAATTCAAAAAAAGAAGTTGGCAAAAAGTCAACAAAGTCTGGAGCAGAGAAACGGGCAAAAAGATCGAAACAGGTTTGTTTAAATAATATAGTATTTGTTATTATCTTCCTAATGTTTTTGTTTGTTTTAGATTTGTTCAGACAGTTCTGTTTCTTCAGTGGAGTCAAAACCAACTCCTCAACAAACAACCTTTGTTCCAAATTTTAAGCGAACATCTATTCGTATTGCTCGGATTCCGATAAGCGCTGCAAGTGTTATTAAGGCAGCAGCGTTGAAGGAAGCAGCGTTGAAGGAAGCAGCGTCGAAAGCTCCTGTTTTTGAAGTCGTCGACTCTGAAGAAGAATTATTTCGATCACTAAACAACAGCGAAAAGCTAAAATCAATAACCGCTGATGTTGCAAAACATAAAGCCAATTTCAATCCTTTAATTGGGGTCTTAACTCGGCATTCTGCCGCATCGTTATTGACCCCGAATTCCTTAAATAGAGAAATTTTTGGAACATCCTCTGCCTCCGACGGATTTCTGTCTCCTTTGCAGGAGAGAGATAAAATTATCGCAGAGTCTCTTAAACCAGATTTATGGCTCGACGGCAGTGATACTGCGGTGAAATCAACTCAGAAACTAGGAGCCCCTGGACCTACCCCTGATTTTGCACCTGGACCTACCTCCGATGTTTCTAAGGCTGCTGCCCCAGCTACCGTGTCCACAAAGTCTGTCATTCCAACTTTTATGTCCGTGTCGGCTGCTGAATTTGGCAGATTTGTTCGACCTCATGTTCCAAAGGCTTCCGCGCCAGCTTCTTCAGAGTCTGATGCCGTGTTTATGAAGTCTGTCGTCCCAACTTTTATGTCCGTGACGGCTGCTGAATTTGGCAGATTTGTTCGACCTCATGTTTCAAATGCTTCCGCACCAGCTTCTTCAGAGTCTGATGCTCATCCTCAAAAGTCTGTCGTACCAACTTCCATGTCCGTGTCGGTTGCTGATTTATCCAGATTTGTCCGACCTGATGTTCCTAAGTCTCCAACGCCAGCTTCCGTTTCCGTGTCTTTAGCTGATTCTGTCAGGTTAGTTACACCTGACGTGGAAGAAGCTACGGTGAACCCATCGGTCTCCACCTGTCCAACTACGCCACCGGAAAACTATTTGAGCGCGAGGTTCAGACAAATCGATAAACACCTCGGAAATCAACGGCCTGTTTTATCCAAAGCCGTCTTAATCTACGTAGATGGCCCTATTATGATGCCATTGCCTATGTATATTTTGATTTATTTACTTAGCGATGCTTCTAATACGTCTCTACACGGGCTTCTTGATCCAAACACCACGAGATTACATGATCGCCATATTTATATGTCGCAAAGACCTGTGATTTATGATGAAGCTGCCAAATTAGTTTGTGAAAGACAGAACCTATTACCACCCGGTATTGCTTTTATCGAGAAGTATTTTTTGGGCGACCTCAACAGACCAATTTTGCTTCGAGTACCTACTCTTGCAACCCCTAAAGAGGTAAAAGAATGGACCGAAGTCGTTGACCACACAGTGGGCCGATTTTCGGCGTGTCTCGGCGAAAGTTCAATCGTGAAAGAAAGATTTCAGATGGAAGCGATGCCGGAAAAGTTGCGGTTACTTTTGCAGCCTAATGTCCTCGATAGGGGCTGCAACCTGAAATTTCAATCAAAGTAATTTATTAATTAGTTTTAGTTTAGTATAATATAGTTTTGTATTAAATTAAAATAAGTAATAAAATGTCGTTTTACTTTAACTTTAATTATATGTAGTTTTGAACCTGAATTATTGGCACGTGAATATGCAAGCATACACGCCGTAATGCTTTCTGTCTTTGAAGAAAAAAAATGCCATATTTCAATAGACGAAGAAGACAATTTCGGACGAGAAGAAGCCAAAATAGCTCAATTTTTGGCTTGGGACGAGGAAGAATTGGCTGATGCTATTGATTTAAGCGACGAAATGGAAATCATAAAAAAACAAGAAGAAGCCAAAATATCTCAAAATGAAGCATGGGACGAGGAAGATTTTTATGATGCTACTGATTTAAGCGAAGATGTTGATATTGTAAAAAAGTAAGACATCATGTGTATTAATTATCTTTTATAATTAATATTTTATTTACAAAAAGGGGCAACAATGTGTACTCTTCGAATGACCCTATAATCGCAAAACAATTCTTAAAGCGATTACTCAAAATCGACGATCAGCTTGAAGACTCGCTGAATGGTACTGACAGCGAATATGAGCTTGAAGAATGGGCTTCCTCCTCCTCCTCCTCCTCCTCCTCCTCCCTGCCGGCAGCTAACGAGGCGGTAATCGACACAGACAGCGATGTCCAACTTGAAGACTCGCCGTGCGCATTTCAAGAATCGCCGCCGTTAACACCTGCTATAGCATTATATTGGACACCATCAGAGCTCCCGCTCCCACCATCAACTTCTCTAGACATTTTTTCCAAAACCACTTTTGAGAAGTAAGCCGTTAATGTTATTTAATTTATTTTATCAGTATGTTACCGTTACATTTTATTAACTGTTAAAGTTCTTTTTACCTATTTTTTCATTCATGATATTTTACTTTGTACAAAATTGTTAGCTAATTTGAATTATTTTTGTCCACTGATAGTTCTTCAGCGCAGCAATTAATACAATTAGATCAAGTAATAAAATTCATACTAGAAGTTTTTTTTAACTATAAATATATAGCATGCATTACCAGCAACGCCATGCCAAAGATCGGTATACTACTCCAATCTAAATTGTACGCGGGAACCATGTCGCTGGATTATTAAGCGTCGTTATCGCGTAAAGAAATATCATCGAAAAAAAAGAAGTATTACTCCATTAATGAGTGCGATATTCCTATATGTTTTACTTGCAAGTAATACGACATTGGAGTTTTTGCCAATGCCACAACCGTTTCCTGATTTCACTTCTATAAATGACAACCCTGATCCTGGTTGTTATTGTATGCCGTCATCAAATAAAGAAGACAAGCCAGATCCAGACAATGTTTTTATGTTGCAATCAAATAACGTCAGAAGGAGACTATCAAAGACAATAACTTTTTCAAAATGTTTTCTATTTCTGTTGATGATCATCTTTGTTTGTTTAATACCGTGTTCTCAACCACCACTGTCCGACGCCATTTCACAAACTTGCTTTTTCAAAAACAATGTGTCATATGTCGATATCAGCCGACTAAAAAGTTGTTCGGGTAACAATCTCGGTGACGGTCCGAATCTGGGGTTTTCTTACGAAACTTCTGTTGGTATATCTCCCGTCGTTGTCACGTCAATTTATAATGAAGAGATTCTTCCCATCAGAACTTCTGTTGCAATAGACGATACACCATTTCAAGTGGGAAGCATATTGTGTTTTATAAACAATAAAAACATTTTGACGATGGCATCGAACAAAGCAGTAGAGTATATATCACATGCAAATGTTGTTAATCTAGCATATTGTAATAGCTTAAACACATACGATGAATTAAAAAGTAATTCATGTTTTGATTGCAATGTTGGTTTCTGCGCCTCGCCTGAAGTTGGTGGTTCACTAAAAGTTACATGGATATATAATAGAACACTTTTCCCTGTTATAGAACCTGAGATGATTCAGCATTTTGAGGTCGGAAGCATTATTACACATGTTAATAATAACAATGTCATTGGGATGGGATTTACCGAGTTGCAGATCCTTATTGACACAGAGGGTTTTAATAGTCTTAAATTTGTTGCCACTGAGACAGCCTGCATAGCTTTATTGCCTGAACGTCATCTAAAACGGAAACATGGAAAATTTGGCAAGTTATCTCCCAGTGAAATAATACTCGCAGTACAACAACGCCGTCGTGACGTAGAAACTCTCAAAATGCAAGAACAACATGATAATGATAATGCCGTTAGGAGAAACAACTTAACTCCTGAAAAGCGTTTTGCAATTAATGCAATCAGGAAAAACAACTTAACTCCTGAAAAGCGTGATGCACAAAATGCAGTTAGGCGAAACAACTTAACTCCTGAAAAGCGTGATACAAATAATGCCGCAAGAAATGAACGTAATAGAGCTAAAAAAATCGCAGCGGATCTTGCTATTTTGGAAGCTGCAAGAAGAGTTGCTACAGATTTTGCCAATGAAGCGGTCGAGGCGGTCGAGGCGGCTGCTGATTTTGCAAATGAAGCGCTTGACGCGGTCGAGGCGGCTGCTGAACCGGACGAAGTGCCTCATCATGTTAATCGACATGTCGCACGCACTTGCACAATCGACAACTTCAAATCAAATATAATGTTTTACGGGGTAGATATTGGTCCTTTGGGGAATAATGGTGTTAACTGTTGTAAGTATTGTGGAGCCCGTTACTGGATTGGTGAACTGAACACTAGAAAACAATTTAATAGGTGCTGCAGCCAGAACAGAATACGATTACCACAAATAACCCCTCCTTCAGCACTCATGACTGAATTATTTGTCGGCGACACACCTGCCTCGAAGGCATTTTTGAAACGTGCGCGTGCATTTAACTCAAAGCTGGCGTTTGCGTCCGTTAAGTGTGAGAAGGACAAAAGATTCAGTGAGACTCATGGTGTACCGAATTTTCGAATTAGTGGTAATATATATCATCAGATTGGTGCTTATAACGCCCCTCCTGATCGCGCACCATCGTTTTTGCAATGTTATTTCTATGACGGCGCACTGACAAATACCTTTTTCGATTTTTCAACTATCGAAAACAATATTGAAAAACAAATTTACGATGAAATCAGAGCAAAAAATCCATTTATTAGGTCGTTCAAAACAAACATCCATTTAATCGAAACTGCTCCTAATTTCAACATCATTATAAGCGATCGAGTTCCAAGTGGTCAACATGATCGTGTTTTTAACACCCCAGTCGTCACTGAATTGGCTGCCATCTTACTAGGAGATGAACATGCCGGAATTACGTCAAAGAGCCGTGACATTGTTTTGCGCAAACAAGGTGCTGGGTTGGATTTTGTTCCTTCGCATCATTCGTCTTATGACCCATTGGCATACGTTCTTTACCATATGGAAGCGGAGAGAGGCTGGAACTACGATCTTAAAACTTACAAGGACAGTAGCGCAGATAGTTTGTTAAGTACAAAAAACCTATCGACGATGGACTTTTATACGTATAGAAACCAGTTACGCGACCCCAAATGGGATAAAGATGAACCCAGTACGTGGAATATTAATCAGGATGTATTGTCGTTCGGCGGTTTGCTTTCTGATCAGTATTGGGTTGACCAGTGGGTGAAAATTGAAGAGCAACGATTAAAATTTATCACTCACAATCAACAAAAACTAAAGCAGGAAATTTACAGTGGCCTAGCAGATGCTGTGCGTGCAAATGAAGCCAGAGATGCTGGCAGTTATGTAGTTTTACCTTCTTCGCATATTGGAAGTCCGCGACATATGTCTATGAATTTTCAAGATGCCATGGCCATCGTAAGAAAGAAGTCAAAGCCTGATCTGTTCATAACATTCACTTGCAATCCAAATTGGCAAGAGATTTTGGACGAAATTCGTCCGAATGAACAAGCTTGGATGCGTAAAGACATTACAGTTCGAGTATTTCAGTTAAAGTTGAAATGTCTTCTAGATGACTTACTGAAACATAATGTATTGGGAAAAGCTGTGGCTCACATGCATGTCATCGAATTTCAGAAACGAGGGCTACCACATGCGCATATCTTAATCATTTTAGCAGCCGAAGACAAACCACGCAATGTCGATGATATTGATCACATTGTTTGTGCAGAAGTGCCGCATCCAATTTTACAAAAGGAATTATACGACATTGTCGGTGCGAATATGTTGCATGGCCCGTGTGGTGAATTGAACCCAAAATGTGTTTGCATGGAAGACGGAATGTGCACGAAACGATTTCCAAAAACTTGCCACTCAGAGACGTACATGGACGAAGATAGTTATCCTGAGTACCGACGACGTCAGCGACATACATTTCAAAAGCCAAATAAGCCACCAATGGGTGATGAATGGGTTGTACCGTACAATCCCTATCTTTCTCTTAAATACAAAGCTCATATTAATGTTGAAATCTGCAACAGTCTCATGTCCGTAAAATATTTGTATAAGTATGTTTTCAAGGGACATGATAAGCTGAGTGTTACTTTGGTCACTGATGATAGCTTGACACATCTTCAATTGCGCACACCGGAAGAAGAGCGGGAGCGGGCGAATAATGCAGTTCGTATCGATGAAGTCAAACAATTTGTGGAATCCAGATATGTGTCATGCTGTGAAGCCATGTGGAGACTAAATGGTTTTCATATGTCCGGAATAGATCCAAATGTCATTCGATTACAAATCCACTTGCCAGACCAACAAATGTTGACCTATTTAGCAGGAGAAGAACAATTAGCTCTAGCAGCCGCTCAAGTGAAGCTCACAACACTGACAGGTTATTTTAGCGCTGTTAGAAACGAACATCTAGCCCCACTATCTTCTTTTGCACTGGACAACCATGGCGTCGTGTTACCCCGCGCTTCAGGCTTAACGTATACTGACTTTCCAACTTATTATGCTTGGCGCGCAGACAAAAACGACTGGATACGAAGATCGAAACCAAAAAAATCCGACGCTGTTTCACGAATTTACAATATTCATCCTGATGCAGGCGAAAAATATTATTTGCGATTATTGCTGCTTAACGTTCAAGGAGCTACAAGCTTTGAGGCATTGAAAACAGTTGATGCAATTGTTCATCCTACCTTTTTGGAAGCATGCAAAGCAATGGGACTTTTAGCTGATGACGCCGAGTGGAAAAGGTGCCTAGAAGAAGCTTGCTACTATCAAAGTGCTCAGGCATTACGAACTTTATTTGTTGTGATACTTTTAAATAACTCGCCTACTAATGTACCTGAGCTTTTTGATTTAGCGTTTGAAAATACAACTTTGCAAAATGAAATGTCTGACGATTTCTTCTACCAAAGAAAAATATTAGCTGGAAATATGAATTTGCGGAGAGACGAAACAGACATTTATGAGTGCTTGCTTGAACTGGATTCGTCGCTGAAAGAATTAAGCAATGGTACTAAAGATCTAGAGTTTTTTAATCTGCCGAGCGTGCCCATGGATTACATTCGCAGAGGTGGTGCTTCTGACAATTCATTACTTCGTCAAGAAATGTTGTACGATGTCGAACAACAGCATGCGTTTTGGACCGAAAACGTGTCTAAATTGAATGACGAACAAAAACCTGTCTTCGAAACAATTACTTCCCAAGTTGAGTCTGGAACCCCATCTATTTCAAACGTTTATTTCATTGACGCGCCTGGCGGAACTGGAAAAACTTTTCTTTTCAATACTTTATTAGCAAAGTTCAGATCTCAAAGAAAAATATGTTTGGCTTTAGCATCATCTGGCATTGCTTCGATTTTATTGGCTGGAGGTCGCACAGCTCATTCGAGATTTAAAATCCCACTCTCTGTTGACGAAGCAACCAGCTTGAGAATTAACAAACGCACTATGTTAGGGAAGCTTCTTATCGCCGCTGAAATTATTATTTGGGACGAGGCTCCAATGACAAGCAAAAATATTTTATCAAGCGTGGATAGACTTCTTAGAAATTTAATGGGTCACACAGACCAATACAATCAGTTTCACCCACACCCTAAGCCGTTTGGTGGTAAAATATTTATCTTCGGTGGTGACTTTCGTCAAAACACGCCCGTTTTACCAAAACAAAATAGAGCCGGAATTTGCATGCAGTTGATATCAAGGTGCTCATGGTGGTCTAACATAAATAAGTTCAAATTGACAATTAACGAAAGAATTAGAAGAGTTGCTAGCTCTAATGAAGATTTGGACTCCTTTTCTGATTTTTTATCTAATGTTGGTAATGGAGCTATCCCAATACACAGAGACCTTGGGGACTTTATGATTCGCATTCCTGACGAATATGTGTTCCAGTCCAAAAAAATTGAAGATTTTATTGATTGGTGCTTCCCCAATATTGCTCAAAACCCGGACGTAGGAGACAAGGCAATTCTTACACCTTTGAATAAAGATTGTCACGAGTTGAATAGTATGGCGTTACGCAAAATGGCTGGCGATGTTTCTCTACATCGTAGCGTTGATTCTATTGATGGAGATGAAGCTGGTGAAGCTTTAAACTATCCAGTTGAATTTCTAAATACACTTGATCTTTCTGGAATGCCAGTTCACAATTTGGAATTAAAAATTGGTTGTCCACTAATATTACTTAGAAACTTAAATCCCCTAGCCGGCTTATGCAATGGTACACGACTTAAATTATTAGATTTCACTCCGCGTCTTCTTACTGTTGAAATATTGAACGGTAGCCATAAAGGCCAAAGATCGTATATACCAAGACTGGATCTTATCAACGCCGACAATGTGCTTCCTTTCAAAATGAAACGGAGACAGTTTCCTGTGAGATTAGGATTTGCTCTAACAATCAACAAGGCCCAAGGTCAAACGTTATCTCAAACAGGAATATATTTGCCAAATCCAGTGTTTTCGCATGGACAGTTGTATGTTGCTTTATCTCGCTCAGCCTCAAAAGCCAAAACAAAGATATTTATTTCTGACGTTAAAGGTAGACAGGGAACATTTCCTGACAAGCCAGGTGTTTACACAAAGAATGTTGTCTACGCAGAAGCACTTTCTGACAGTTAATTCGCCATATTATGTATGACTATATTTATATATATGTATAAGTTTATAAATTTATAGTACTAAATTTAATAGATAATAACGGTTAATTTACAATATTCATTAATGAGTATATTTATATTTATAAATTTATAAGTTTATGACTAATTATTATATAATATTGCTTATTTATACATATATATATTGTGTTATGTAGTTTCAAATAAAATCTTATAATATTAAAAATTAAAAATTAAAATTAAAACACAAATAAGAGCACGCTAGCGCTAGCACACCAGCAATATATCAGTTGCCTGATAACGTTACGGCTTGCCAAACAGAATTATAACAGTTTTCATTTCCTCCTATATACCGTGGGTCAGCGCGGTCCATTTTTATAAACAAATATTATCTATTTTAAAGCCGATTCACGTACATGACACTTTATTCCCATTGTATCGACTTTCTTTTGTGGCTCTCAGCAGTTAATCCGAAGTAACGCAGGTCAAGCGTAGAGATAAAGGCATTAAGTTTGCTTGCGTCCTTCTATTATAATACAAGAAATCCCACGGTTTTATGAAGTTGGTAATAAATTACCATTTTAGTACATTCTTTTACTAGACAGACAAGAATCGAATAAGACCAACATTAAATCTTTCAAAAGCAAGTGCAAATAATTAAATATCAAATATAAATTCCCTAAGTATACAAAGTTGTATCGAGTCGTGGTTCGATTGAAAGACAGTACACAACTATATATTACAACATTACAACTGTCATGTTAATATATATGTTTATATTATTATTTTTTATGTCTCGAGATATATGTATATTATAATCACGTACACGAGTAATAGCTTATAACTTATAACTTATATTATTTATTTTTGTTTTCTTCCGGAAGAAAACAAAATCACCGTGATTCTTGAGATTTTCTGGTGAAATCACGGTGATTATTTTTAACTTTTCTAGAAAAATCGCAAAGACAGTATTTTGCACAAAGCAAAATGCTTAAAACCAGCGCGTAGTACATCATAGCTAACCGTTTTTACAATAAAAAGTATATGGTCAAGGTTAGCGTAAATGTACGCATATCGCAAAGTGCTTTATAATTATGACCGTCGAAGCAAAAAAACACTCACGACAAAACAAAAAAACTCACGACAAAAATAACGTAACCATTTTTAGTTATGAGACTTTCGCGTCGCAACGCGAGCGTAGCATACTAGTTTTTATAATATAAAGACCCGGGGCGGCTGAAAAACGAGCCATCCCCAGTCGTCGTTTGGAAATAACCCAAAATAAAAAACGTAAGCGTCATACTTGAAATCGCTCTAGCAAACCACACAGTCGTAATAAAAAAATAAAAAATATATAAACTTTTTCTAAATAATTACAAATTCATATATTATATCAAATAAAGAGACATATTAATACATTCTATTTTTCAATATATCGATTATTACCTATCTTGTTATATGTTTTTTAGTGATTGGATTGCTTTGAAATTGTACATTAATGATGATATTAATATATATTAAAAATTCGCATTTTTCATTTTACTATGTGAGACAAATTGTTCCTCAGTTTACCTGAATTGTAGCTGAATTGCGAATGGTGAGTCTAAAGATGTTACGATGGGGTAGCTGCAT
>Ga0114958_10003482_pt1 | contig 11239 bp, 19 predicted proteins | sample C_130208_EF_Meta_FD_89577 | JGI IMG/M metagenome (GOLD analysis project Ga0114958, IMG submission 89577) | Freshwater microbial communities from Lake Croche, Canada to study carbon cycling - C_130208_EF_MetaG | ecosystem: Environmental > Aquatic > Freshwater > Lake | place: Lake Croche, Canada... | reverse complement strand
ATTGCGGCCTTCATAGTCTGTGTCCTTGAGGAAACTATCCAAGTCTGCTCGGCCTTCCCAGTCTTCAAAGTTGCGATTGATGTCATTGCGAAATAGGAAACTCATATACACTGCTATGATGGCAGCACAATGGTTGATCAGTGGTGTGTTTAGCAAGCGAGCATTGTATTCACCCGGCTGCTCCAGCACATAACGAGTGAGGTATGATCCTAATCTGTAATCCTGACCACCTACATAACTATCATAGAGAAAGGTCCAGCGTGGTCTATTGCGGCCATATTCACGGTTGGTGACTGACAGCCTGGCATAGTCGTTCGTTAGTGTTTGATTCGCCATTTATCGCGTTCCTATTTTATGTGACCACATCTTAACTTCTGGTTCCCGAACTGGCTGCCTTATGGGGAACAAATAATCCACACAATAACGCAAGGCATCTGCCATGTGATCGTAGCCACTATCCTTGTCTGGTTGGCTGGTGCCGGGTCGATAGGTCAGCCGCTCCAAACTGGTTATGGTATATTTACACTTGGGATCCACAAACAAGCGTGAAACACCACTGCTGCTGCGTAAAAGACCATTGACTGCGTTGATGCCATCACGCACAGGGTTATGACGGTTGGGTGCCAGCACACGGTATCCGGCTGTTCTCAATATGCTGTGATCGGTTCTACCACCGGCTGAAGTCTTGCGGGCCGAGCCGGCTGGATCCGGATACACCACTATGCTCTTACCGGGATATCTCGTATTGATTTCTTCTACTATCTCATCGGTGTTGCTGCCAAATATCACTATCTCATCAATGATGTGTAGGCTGTCCTTGAGACGCACAGCCACCACGGCACTACAAGGATCAATATTAAAATCCATGCCTATGTGTAGTTCGTGTGAGGGATTGCCGGACCATTCTCGTATATTGGTGGCACGATCAAATGCGTAGAACACACGACCACTAAATGTTTCAAAGGTGGCTTCATACTCTTGGCGGAATGTGCGTTCATCTAATGTGCGGCGTGCGGCTTCTATTTCGGCGGCATCAACCTGTCCGCCATCCAGTGTGGTATATTGAAATGAAGCCCATTCTTCTGGCTCGGTGTGGGTTTGACCATACAACTCATAGGCCCAGTTGAGTCCTTTGGGGGTCCCAATGAACATCGCACCGCCTCGGCGATCCGACAGAGTGGGACGCAGTGTTTCATACCAGGCTTCAGGTTCGATGTCTGCGAACTCATCGACGACCAAATAGTCCAATCCAACTCCTCGTAGGCTGTCATAGTTGTCTGCTCCTTTCAGTGATATGGTGCTGTTATTCTTCAGTTCGAGACTGAGTTCTGTTTCGTTGATCTTCTTTACCCAGCGTAGGTCAATAAGTTGATTGCGTAGTTTCTTCCAAGCAATCATCTTGGCCTGTCTGTAGGTTGGGGCACAATACCAGATGTTGCGGCCAGGTTCCTTCGCGTGCCAGGCCAGTTGGCGAATGCTTAAATGTGTCTTGCCAAATCGTCTGCCTGCTATGATGACCTTGAATCGCTGTGGGGCATCCACTATGGTCTGCTGGGGCACGGTGAGAGGCATTTACTCAAATAATCCTGAAGCGGTGATGGGGTCTTGACGAATCCAGGCCTCTATACGCTTACGGCTGATCTCCACATAGGCTGGGTCCAACTCACAGCCTATATAACGGTGGCCCAACTCCACAGCAGCACAGCCAGTTGAGCCTGACCCGTTGAAAGGATCCAACACGGTGCCACCAGCAGGTGTGATGAGTTTGATCAAATACTTCATCAACTCTATGGGCTTGACGGTGGGGTGGTTGTTGCCCTGAACTATAGGCATAACCCAACTTTTTGTTAGACATTTACATTCATTGGCTCGCATTTGTGGGATGCCGCAAGTCTCGCAGATTCTTTGAATGCCATTACCTTTTTTGTTAGTATATTGAGCAGGTTCAATATTCTCGCATCCAGTATGTCTCTCTCTGCGGCTGACTTTTGGGCAGTAGAAATACTTTTGGTAGTCTGGTATTGAACCTATGACATTTGATGGGAAGCGGCCAATCTCATTGGTCTCTGCTTTGATGAACTGCCCTTTTTCATAACTATCCACTTGTATAGTATGCCCACTCCAGGCTGCTGTTGGCACTTTATGATCTATGCTGTTCTTGTCTGCCTCGCTGGCATATGGCACACGAGTAGCATCAATATTGATGGCCCCGGTGCCCCAAGTTTGGACATTGTCCTTTATGCTGCCTGCCACAGGCTTGCGGGCCAGGGCTATGGGCTCGTGGGCTGGCTTTAAGGCGGTTCCCCATCCTGACCATTTCTTGGCTTGATCATCTTTTAATGGTGGATGTAATTCACAAGGATTATTTTTACAATCATATCTTGCGGCACTATCTTTGCCACAGGTATAACACCTAAATACATTTACACCAATATCAACTGGCTTATTTTCTCCTGAAGGATTATATCCTGCTGATTTTGTAATATCCAAGACTTCTTCAAATACGCATCCATAACCCTCGCCTTCGTGGCTCTTCTTTAGTCTGTCGCCATTTATGTCTGGCAACTTGCGATATATGGTATTGGTCTCTGGATGACGATAACGATCACCCTCAACACGGATCATTATGGCAGGATCAAATCTCTGCTTGTCTGGCTTGCCATAGATGGCCTTTTGGATCTGACGGCCCACATCTTGACTCTTGGGAAAGCCACTGCTGTAGATCCACATTATCTGATCACGGATCTCAAATCCAGCCTGCTCCAGCGTGACAGCAAGGTGGTGGTAAGTGCGGGCGGCACTGAAGGCCAGTATATGCCCACCTGGCTTGAGCACACGCAGACACTCACGATAGGTCTCCAGTGCTCCGGTGTTGGCATCCCACGATTTACCAAGGAAGTCTATGCCATAGGGCGGGTCTGTTATGATGGCATCTATGCTGTCATCTGGGATGGTCTTGAGGGTGCCCCTGTTATCACCCTGTAGTATTTCATATTTCATTTGTTTCTCCTGTAGCAAATATGATAATGTTATTTATATATTATACCACAGGTTGGCGATTTATCCTATGAAAATGGGCGATTATTCTGCCCAGGGTAGGGGTGCGTTCTCTTCTGAGTTGATTGGAGAGTCTGATTGACCCAACATGTTCTTACCAAGCCAAATCAACATAGTAGCGTTGCCTTTCAGTGCCAAACTGATTTGAGCCCGGCGTAGGCTTTGTTTTGTTTCGGCACGACCTTTTGCTATCTCACTGCTGAAGTTGTATTTTATGGTATTGACTGGCACGCCAAACCAATCGCTCATTTCTTCTGTCGTGCAGCCCAATCTGGCCAGTTTGACGATTTCTTCTGGTGGCACTACCGTTTGATTATCGCCTCGTCCTACCAAGTGGCCTTCGATTTCTTTAATGCCTTTTCTAACTTCTTTGCGGCGAGTTCTAATGGGAACTGGTTGATTCATTTTTTATTCCTTTTCGATATTTTTCATTGATTATGACCGGAACCGTGTTTTTCCAGTTTATCCTATGGTGTATTCTGGGATTGGTGGTATTGAGAATACTGACTCGAATACCGCTGGGATGATACAAAATACTATAGAAAGATTTAACATAAGTGCCAGACTCCAAATACATTTCGGTCAGTCCTCCACTATTCTGTTGTGTGGGCTGTTGATAGATACTAATGGTCATAATGGTTAGAAATAATCCACCTCGGCTGCCGTGTATGGTTGGAGTATTGACATCATCATTCATTCGGCCTACAAAATAATAAGGTCGATTTACGCTACAAAAATGTGTGTTCATACATTTTCTTTTGGGTTTAAGTGATGATTCAGTTCCGCCGATAAAATCACCACCTTGTGCCATTGCTATGCTGAGTGCTGGAATATTTTTATAATATTTTACAAAAGCGTTGAATATGCCATCCAGGTCTCGAATATAATCTACTCGACCGGTGATCCATTCGCTGTCCTGATCGATCATATGTCTAAAATTAGTATAATCATCATCTAACTGAATAAAATATTCATATCCTAAACGACGGGCTATGTCGAAACTGGCATTTCTGGCGTAGATGACTGATCTATAGTTGTCAAAGTTGTCGCCTATGTCAAAATGTTGTGCTATGTCGGCTTTGGAGAATACTTCTACTTGTGATTTATATCGTTTTTGATAAAGATCTAACTGCGGATCTTGATCATCTACTATGAGATGAACTGGTCCGGTATAACCATTTCTCTTTAGTGTATCATAGGTATAAACACGATCTGAACGATTGTGTGTAAGAATGAATACAGCAAAGTTTTCTTTAATCATCTTGTGTTTCTGTATATGATCTTAGATATACATCTTTGAGTTCTTCGTTTAGTGTCACATAGCCTTGTTCGATGGCCTGATTAAAATCTATAATGACTAAAGCCGATTGTTCCATAAGTTGTTGAGTAATAGGGTCGGCGTGGCAGTAGTATTCGGCTATGTTGTGATAGTTGAATACCGTATGTCTCAGTGCGGCGGCCAATAAGAACTCTTTGACCGGTTCTGGTATGTCGGCTGCTATGATTGCTGTGCTGAGCCGGCGTGCTGTGCTTTCATCATAGAGATCTTTTATTTCTGGTTTATGGCCTTTGGGTGTATAAACTGGGGTGTCTATCTTTTTGGTATAAGCAGTATGTTGTTCTTGTTGAGTTTTGCCTAATAATTCATCTAACTGATCTTGAGTAAATCCTGTGGATTCTATACTGCCTTGTGTCTTTTCTATTGTAAGTAGTTCTTCTAATAATAAAGAATCGTCCCATTCGGCATTTTCATTAGATCTATTGTCCATAATGCGATAAGACTGAACTTGATCTTCGTCCAGTTCTGCTGCTATGACCACAGGCACGGTTTTCATTTTGAGTTTTTTGGCAGCACGATATCTGGTATGACCTACTACAATGATATGATTCTTATCTACAACTATGGGCTGCTGAAATCCAAATTGTTCTATTGATTTGGCCACGGTATCCACAGCACGATCATTCTTTCGTGGATTGCGATCATAGGGTCGAATATCAGTGATTTTGATCTGTTCTATTTTCATTATTGTTCCTGGAAATAATATTTAAGTTATCCCGCTCGACAAGTGCGATTTACAGGTTGATTTGGGCAAGAATAATCACTACACAGGATGGAAGTGGTTTCACCAGTGAGTAGATCTCTGGTATTATAGCGTGTGGTGGTGTAAGAACAGCCATCATCCGCACAGGCCGACAATATTAGGACAAGTATGATGGCTGTGAGTTTCAAACTGCGTTTCCCTTTAACATCCATATTAGCATATATTTTTTACGGCTCAACTTTTTCCAACCTGCTTCATCAAAATAGAATACCACATCATTGCCTTGATAATCACGCCTATCTGAATAATATTCAAACCAACGATATTTTTTATTATATTCAGATGTGCCATCATCAATATCAACATCCATAGCGACGAACCAAGTGTTGGGCCAATATCTGCTTTTACCGTATGTCATTCTGCGGCCTCCATATATTCCCATTTTGAATCTACAACACGCTGGCCACCATTACGACGAATCTCTCGCAATAAGGCCTCTAACCTAACTGATTCTGGCACTACGGATGGATCGCAATAATCTATGAACTCTCGTCCATTTTCATATTTTATCCAAAGTTTTAACTTCTTATTTTTCATAGTGTGGCCTCCTTTGAATGGACGAATGCCACCAATGGATCTAATCTAAACTCAAAATCCTTTGTCATTGTTCTATATTGAGATGGACATTTCCAATATCCATCTGATTGGATATTCCATTTTTCAATACTATCCCATCGTTGAATCCAAATACTTTTATTTGTTTGGCGAATAACTTTTCCCAAACAATATTCTGCTTCAGCACCTTCTGAACCCCAACGATCTGGTTCCCAAACTTCTGCTCCTAATAATATTTTTTTCATCTTGTTCAACTCCTTATGTTGTGTATCTATTATACTATTATATTTAGCATATGTCTATAGAAGTGGGCAAATACTATCTAAATATTTGCCCTGTTTGTCTTATGTTGTTGGTATCCAATATGAGTATGCCAATCTGTCTCTACAATCCCAAGTGTCGTTGAGATCACCATTCAGTATAGCAGTTAAATGAGTTCCATATCCTGCTCTACAATAAACAACGGCCTGTGTAAGATCTAAAGTTCTTATTTGGGGAAATGGTTTTGAACATTTGATATTCTTCCAACCACGATTTTTCAAGTAGATTTCAACTACCACATTACTATTTGGAAACTGGCCTAATGGTTTGCTAATATCGCATAGTTCTTCCCAAACCAACTTGTAGATTGTTTTTGTGGCTATGGCAATAGCACGAGGAACGCAATCACCTTGTTTAGTTGATTTATAATATAGTTCTCTTTGACCGGTATTAGATATATAGTTCATCTTGTATAACTCCTTCTTGTTATGTTCTATTATACTATTGTATTTAGCATATGTCTATAGATATTTGCTCAAAAGAGATTATTTTTATGCTGCGAGATGTGGGTTGGGAACTCGATTGAGACGAATAGTTTTGATTGCTTGTCCGCCCAGGTTCATAGTAGCACCCAGTTGATTATAATGTGTTTCAGCCATAGCCAAATCACTATAATAAAAATCTGCTGTTTTGTCATTGGTCAGTGTCATAGCAATGTGATGTTGTTGTGTATTCTTTTTCATTGGATTTCCTTTTGTTGTTTTCGCCTACCCGGTCTGGCGTGTGGTCTGGCCAGTTGAATGGCTCGTTCTACTACTTGACAATTATCTCGACTCCAAGGACCTGATTGATCTATTCTGGTCAAAATAAGATCTGTAGGCCGGGTCCCGCGACGATTGAATAGTTCTGGTGTGTGCCAAAATACTCTAAAGTCTAATTCGCTCAATGTGAATATTTCTTTGCGAAATCTGGCTTGACACTCCATACGCTTGAATGCCAAACGCACAGCAGTGTCATAGTCATTGTCATAGATTGTGTATTTTTTACTTCGCATATTGTGGGTCTGGTGGTGTTCTAATAGCAACGGCAATGGGCCAGCCGCGTGTGATTCTTTCTCTAAGTAGGCAATAATCTACTCCATAATGTTCTGCGAATCGTTTAATGGTCCAAGTGCGATTTCTATAAGTGATATAACGACAAGTCCGCATAGTTTGGCCGATTTCTTTGCGAGTTCGCCAGGCCAAGTTGCCCGAAACCCAACCCAGTTCTTTGCGTATTCTGGCCAGTTGTTGTCCGGGTTCGGGGCAGCCTAACTCTCTAAAGATATAGTTTTCAAAATCTCTATAGCGATCCCATTCTAAGGGCAAGTCTCGGCATTCAGCATAATGTCCATTACTGGGTGTAAATTTGGCACCGCGAATATGCCGCCATTGATTCCAAAATGGTCTATTTTTACGCATTATACGGTGTCCTCTGCTAATTCAACTGGGGTCTCTACAAATAGTGATCCCAATAGTGGCTGCTGACAAAATAAATTATATTCTTCATATTTGATAGCCTCACAGATGGCTATGGCAAATCGGCCTAACTCACTGCGATTCAAGTTGCCGCTGTGATTGATTTGATCTTGTATCCATTCTGCTATGTTTTTGGTAGGATGATTGATGGTGATTGTTCCTCGGCGAATCTTCTCAGCGGCATCCATATAATAATCACCGGTGATCTTGTGTTTGTCCATTTTAATTCTGCTGAGTTTATAATCGCAACTGGCTGCTAATGTTTCCAATAGCACCAGTTGATGTGTGCGTTTAAGTTGAATAGTATATGACATTTTTGTTCTCCTTGTCAAATACTATTTAGTCATTTCGATAAAGTTTTCCTCATTTGGCTATGTCTTCGCTGTAGTTCTATAGAGAATACCGTGGCCCAGCCAGAATCTTGTAGATTGAGAATACCCCATTTAAGATAATCATCTGGGACATCTCTCATCATTTTTCCACGATGGCGGCCGAATGTTATGCGAGTCCAAGCGTATTCTTGATAGTTCTCACGCACGATTGGCCTCCATACGCTGTGCCCAGGTCAGTGGTCTGGTTCTGGTATCATATTGAGGATTTCTCCATTGATCTTGACGATGAAGATTGTTTTGTTTTTGTCGTGCTGTGATTGAGTCATCTGAAAGTTCTCTACCTAACAATGCGAACTCATACATAGACAGCGAATAGAACCAAGATTTTGTTTCGGGATTAAACCATACAGCACACTGGCACCAAGGTTCTACTTGTGTGATAGTTTTGCGACCTGGTCGATAACCTTGGGATTCGTGAAACTTACCTCTATAGGCCTTTACTCCCAATGAGTCTCTTATTTCTTTAATCCAGGTATCGCTTTGTTCTATAAACCATTGCTCGCAGCCTGGTGGGTTATAACGCTTGAAGTTTCTTCTATCCAAGGTCAGCGGTGCTATAAAGTCTGCGTCGATTTCTTTGTGATCAATAACAAGATTTAATCTTATTTTGAGTTTGTATCTGTCTTCGTTTTTGAATAGTTGAACTATGCTTCTATGAACTTGATCAGTGCGTATGGAATCGGCTGCGGGTGCCTGAGGTGTAGGGTGTGCTATCGCACTGAGACAACCTTCTTCTTCTTCGGACTGGCTGGCTTCGCCGGACCCGTTGGCTACGAGTTCTTCTGGGGCGACAGCCCCGGGGGAAGAAGAAAGAGACACAAAATCTCTTTCTATTATGTTATCTTTTTGTTTTCTTTTTGTTATCTTTATGTTATATTCTACACCCCTGACCGTAGATTCTGCCTGAATATTTTGCTGTGACATTGTAGTTCCTCCTGTTTGTTCTACAATATTATTTAGTATATATGAAAGAAAATGGTGTGTAAAGTGATTTTGGTCAGAAAAAAGCCCTGAATTGCTCAGGGCTTCCAAACTGGGGTATCAGTTTGTGGATTGGGGGAAATGTCACTAAACCCCCAATACTCTCGGATTAAACCAGCCTTGCCTGCCAGGAGAATACCGAGTTTGTCAGCGTTGTTTGTAGAACAAGAAGGAACTGAGAAGGAGTTGTTTTGCTGACTATCTATTTAGCAGAAGTTCAACTATCTGATATTTTTTATTGATTTTTCAGGCAGTTCCCAACTCAATCGCCTACCAGTTGAGCCGGGTGGCCTACCTGGAGGTCGAGGTTGTCCAAAGGCACCTATCTCCATCACTTGTCCATTTCTAATCATTAAATTTTGATATTGACGATTGACGGGTTGCCAACGCGGTTCATCTTCGCACTCACGCTTGGGATTTAATGGTCTGGCTGTGCCACTGCGATATACTGGCTTACAGGTAGCCAATACAAATTCTTCAAATGTTTTCTTATCCAATCCAGACCTTTAGAATTTCATTAATATGGTGATTACTAAGCCGATAAGACTGCCGCTAATACCCAAGGCACTGGTGATTATTGTCCGGGCCAATTCACCACGATTTTGTTCTATTTTGGCTGATAATTCTTCTAATTTAGCCTCGATTTTGTCAAATCTCACGCCGATTTCAGCATATCTTTGAGCACAGAGATCTACATGGGCTGAAAGATTTTCCTTTTCTATATCAATCACTTGAGTTCTCCTGTTGTGGGCTTACGAAAATATCATTGACTTGATCATATGTATCACCGATACCGGCATATTGTCCTCTTATGCGGGCATTATAACTGGTCTTGATCCAACGACCACCCAATAGGTTTTCACAATAGGCGATACCTGCTGCTTCAGTGGGTTCTGCTTCATTGGGTATTACGATTACTCGTAATACGGTATTGTTGAGATCTAATTCTGCGTAATGTGCCATAATATTATATTGTATAACGAATTGCTGCGTAGCCTGAACCACCAGGACCACCATCGCTAGCAGCCCTTATTCCGCCACCACCACCTCCACCTAAATTAACGGTTCCTGCTGTAGCAGTAGTAGTCCCGGTGGTCGCACCGCCACCGCCTCCACCTAACCCGCCTGATCCTGGTCTGCCACCAACCGTGCCTCTTCCACCACCACCACCACCACCATAATAAACACTTGTGGCTGTAAATGCTATCAGTGTTCCAGTTCCTCCGTTTCCTCCCACATTGGTTATGGCAATGGTTCCTGAATTACTACTACCACCACCACCGTGTCCAGCATTACCGCTTAAATATGGCCCGCCACCACCGCCAATTCCTGTGACAGGATTACCTGCTGTGCCTGGTGTTGTGGTAGCATTGTTTAATCCACCACCACCTGGAAATCCTGAATTAACAAAAGTGGAAGTATTTCCAGCAATACCAGTGACGCCAGTTCCCGCTCCGCCACCTGCTCCAATAACTATGGTATAACTGGATACGGTCATTGTGTTTGAAGTAATGAATCTAACACCTCCACCTCCACCACCGCCTCCTGCGTGAGAAGCACCACCACCCACACCAGCCGCACCACCGCCTCCACCACCCACTACGAGTATGTCTGCCAATCCAGTGCCAGTAATATTGGTAATGGTAAATTGACCAGTCGCATTAAAAATATGTTGTTGATATGTAATACCACTGACCACAATGGTGCTGGTTGTGCCACCCACAGCCGTAATGCCACTGACACTGGCAGCATTAGCCAAATAGTTGCTCGCTCTACCTAATCCAAACCACATTATGCGTATCCTTTAACTAAACTGGCCAAATAGTTTGTGCCATCATAATATATGGTGATCACATCTATGCTGCTGGCTGCTGTTGATAGTGTCTTACTGGCTCCAGCAAATTTCATAGTGCTGGTCAATAATCTACTGCCAGTGCCATCTTGTGTTAAAATAAGATTTACACTGCTGCCAGTTGTGGCATTGGTTAAAGCACTGATAGTGACATTACCAGTCAGTGTCATTGTTTGAACGGTGCCACTGCTGACATCTGGAGTATAGGTTCCGGCACCAACTGATCCCCACGAATATTGAGTTTCTTTAAGACCTTTAATGGTAATAGTGTCAGTGAATACGCCGCCACCAAATGGATTACCAGTGGCTCCAGTTGGTCCTTGTGGTCCAGTTGTGCCTTGAACGCCTTGTGGTCCTTGTGGTCCAGTATTACCAGTTATGCCTTGTGGCCCAGTTGGTCCTTGTGGTCCAGTATTACCAATATCTCCTTGTGGCCCAGTTGGTCCTTGTGGTCCAGTATTACCAGTTATGCCTTGTGGCCCAGTTGGTCCTTGTGGTCCAGTTGTGCCCTGAACGCCTTGT
>Ga0114958_10003474_pt1 | contig 11253 bp, 5 predicted proteins | sample C_130208_EF_Meta_FD_89577 | JGI IMG/M metagenome (GOLD analysis project Ga0114958, IMG submission 89577) | Freshwater microbial communities from Lake Croche, Canada to study carbon cycling - C_130208_EF_MetaG | ecosystem: Environmental > Aquatic > Freshwater > Lake | place: Lake Croche, Canada... | reverse complement strand
CAAATATAAGAAGCAGATGTGAGATGCTATGTTTCGTATTGAATGAATGGCGTAAAAGTTCAGGATAATGGTTTCGGCTTAAACACCTTCAACTCTTCCTGCAAATCTAGATAAGGATATTCGTCCATTAGTACTGTACAAAGTTCGAAATGCTCGTGTACGAATTTTTGGTGCGCAAGACTTCGTGTATCCTTTGCAATATGATGCATCGCTTTATGAAGCTGCTCCATTTTTTTCATCATTGGCAGACAGGCTGGATCGATACAATGTTCAATAAATTTCTCCCACACAAATGCTGTGGCCTGATAATTTGGATGCACCATATCGAGGTCGTAAAAACGATAGTCGCGCAGCACATCAATCACCAATTCATACGCAGGAAAATAATACACATTTTGCAATGAATGTATGGCTTCAAGTAATCGGGCTTTACTGCGGTTGTTTTCAATCACACCATCCCGACTATGACGCACAGGACTTACAGTAAAAACAAGTTTGATGTTGGGATTGAATTGCTTCAACCGATGTTGAATAGTGTTTAGTTCGTTTCGAATGAATTCAATATCCAATAAGGTCTTTTCGAACCATTGAGCGGGTGCTCGATGATTATTGCTCACAAATGTATCTAACTCGATATGCCTGTATGCAAAAGCCGAACCCAAGGTGATGAATACATAATCGGCCTGTTGGAGAAAATGATGTTGTTCGGCAATTGAATCATTCATTTTTTTAAGGGCTACCACTTTATTCATATCCGAAAAATCGGAATGATGATACCAACTATGCCAATATTCATTTAAATAAAACAGATCATCGTCGTTGTATACTTTTTTTTCAATGATATCTGACAATGATTTACATACACTCAATGGATTAAAAATAATGCCATGCGAGTTCTGTACTGTTTGAAATTTCGCCCTGCTTAAAAACCGTGTCATGTGCTCGGTAAAACAAGAACCTATCAGCACTATCTTAGACTGATGATGAATGCGTGGTTCAAGAAAAGGAATTGTTATATCGAGTTGAAAATTCATACGTTAAGAACAAAGATAGATGCAGAAACCGGGAATTGAAACCTTCCTGAATTTTCAACCACTGAATTTAGATACCGCCATCTTCAACACTGGCTTTATCGCCACGAAGACGTCTAAAACTTTTTCGCGCTTCATTGACAAATGTTGAGCCTGGATATTTGACAACAAGCTGCTCATAAAGGCGCTTGGCTTCGTCTACATTTTTAAAGAATATCTCGTTAATCAGCGCCAAATTAAACAAGGCATCGTCCGCTAAGACATCATCACCATAGGTTGTTACGATTTTCTGATACAACATTGCAGCTTCATTATAATCTTGACGCTTCTCGGCAATATGTGCCCTCACCATCAGAATATTATCCATCAGCGGATGTTTTGGGAAGTCAGTAGCGATCGTATCAAGCGTCGAAAGCGCCTCCTCATCCTTGTTTTGAAACTCAAGAAAATCTGCTTTGGCAAACATCATCAACGGCGTCGCATTGCTATCAGCCGGCGGATTATTTTCTGTAATCAACACAGACAAGTTTAATGCATCATTGGCAATCAATTCTGACGTTGATGCCTTCAATACATCCAATTGTCCTTGCGCCCATTCAAAATCGCCTGTAAAATAAGACAACTTCGCATTTCTAAATCGGGCTTCCTCACCAAGCATATCTTGTTTAAATTCTTTATCAACTTGCGAAAAAAGCAAGGTGGCGTCCCAGATATTATTTCGCACCAATTCATAGTCGCCCATTTCAAGTTTGCATCGGCCTTTAAATGCTTGTTGCACATTGTTGGCTTTCACTACATTATTGAGCAACTCAATGGCCTTATCGATATCGTGTGCATAGCGAGCTTCCAATTCGGCATATTCGCGTAGTGTTTCCCTTTGCATAAATTGGGGGAACTCATCAAGGAACGAGGCATATTCAACACCTAATGCGTTTACTTCTTCCTTTGTATACATTGGATTACCTTGCAACTGTTCCTTCATACAACTTAGCTTCTCGCTGCGTGCAATCTGATAATAGGGTTGTTCTTTCCCCAACGCCGCTACAGCATTGTAGGCCGATATAGCGGCTTGATACTGTAATTCTCGGAAACAGACACGGGCAAAGCCAATCATTCGTCTGCCACCTTCATTAAGTTTTAAATCAATAGCTTTGATTTGTTCGAATGCTTTATCATACTCTTTTAATTGAATATACATCCAAGCCATCAAATCGGGATATGCTTCAATATCAGGTTGCTTTTCGATTCGCTTCTGCACCTTTTGCTGTAGGCCTTTCAGCTTGTCAGGTTTATTCATAATGCGCTGCAGCGTGGCCTTGATTTCTTCAGATTTTTCGGGACGGGATACATAAAAATCGAGCAAACTTTCTGTGGCCTTTTCAATATCGCCTTTTTTGTTGTATAACAACGCCAACTCTTCGGCATAGAGATACGGATTTTCTTTCTGATAACTCTTGCCCTTTTCAAAGACGGCTATTGCATTATCAGACAATCCATCTTTTTCAAATAAATCAGCTGTTGCTCTGATTTCCTCATCATTATTATTTGTGCGGTCTATGATTTTACTCGTTAGTTTATCGGCTTTCTTATCTTCTCCTGTGCCTCGATAGATTTTCACAAGCTGAAAATTATAGCGAGCATCCGCAGCGTTAGACTTCAATAATTGTTTTACCACCTTCTCTGCAGTCTTATACTCCTTCAACCCCATAAGGCTTTCTAGATACGCTTTCTGAAGTTCTTGATCCTTAGGTGAATAATCAAGCAATTGCTTATAGGTGGCTGCCGCTTTTTCATAATTGCCCGCCAACAAATATTGTTTAGCCACGTTCACAAGTTGTTCTTGGCCGATAGCGTTTCCTGCAAGGAGCACGAAAATCAATATGTAGAGTATTTTTTTCAAGAAGACAAATATCCGAAATAAATCAGATTGCCCACAAAAAATATGTTAGGGAAGGTCTAAATTTTCGTCCCACATTGTTTACTCCTTGCACGCTAGAAACGATTTTATCTGCAACATACTTTTACGGCTCTTGTTGTCTGAAGAATAGATTTTATGATACGTTGAAGAAAAAGGTTCAATTAACTTTTTATTAGACTGATGTTTGGGAATGTGAGGGTATCTTCGTCAACATCACTCATTTATCAGCAAGAGCAGTTGCAGATAAAAAAAGGATACTGTATATTAGACCATTACTTCTGATTGCAGATGAACGATTGTGAGGGTAAAAATTAATTATGTATGGGAAAGTTAAAAAAGGCAGATAAGTTCGACTTAAAAAAAGCACTACAAGAACATTTTGGTTTTGATTCATTTAAAGACGAGCAGCAAGAAATCATTGAAAGCGTCCTTGAAGGGAAAGACACCTTTGTTATCATGCCTACTGGCGGAGGGAAATCGCTCTGCTATCAACTACCTGCATTGATGAGTGAAGGTATTGCCATCATCGTTTCGCCGCTCATTGCACTCATGAAGAACCAAGTGGATCTACTCAGAAGTTATAGTGATATTGAAAATGTAGCCCACTTTCTGAACTCTTCTCTCAACAAAGGACAAATAAAAAAAGTAAAAGAAGACCTACTTGCTGGCGGCACTAAAATGTTGTACGTTGCGCCTGAAACCCTTACCAAAGAAGAGAATGTTGAGTTTTTAAAGCAATTGAAAATTTCATTTATTGCTGTTGATGAAGCGCATTGTATTTCAGAATGGGGCCATGATTTCAGACCTGAATACAGAAAAATAAGAGATATCATCAATGACATCGATCCCAAATTACACATCATCGCCTTAACAGCAACCGCAACACCTAAAGTACAAGATGATATCAAGAAAAATCTGGTATTGAAGACCCCGAATGTCTTTGTGTCTTCGTTTAACAGACACAACTTGTATTATGAAATAGTACCCAAAGGGAAGAAAGATCAGACCGTCAAACATATCGTTCGCTTCATCCAACAAAACAGAGGTAAAAGCGGAATCATTTATACCCTCAACAGAAAGACCACAGAAGATCTTGCGCAATTGTTGGTTGCCAATGGCATCAGCGCAGTCGCGTACCATGCAGGTCTTGATAGCAAGACAAGAGCCGACAGACAAGATCAATTCTTAATGGAGAAAGTAGATGTCATCGTAGCTACTATCGCATTCGGAATGGGCATTGATAAACCGGATATTCGTTTTGTAATGCACTATAATATTCCGAAATCAATCGAGAATTATTATCAAGAAACAGGTCGCGCAGGACGTGACGGCATGGAAGGAAAATGCCTGCTTTATTTTTCATATAAAGACGTGCAGAAACTGGAGCATCTTATGCGCGACAAGCCCCTCACCGAAAGGGAAATGGGTGCGCAGCTAATTGGTGAAACAGTGGCGTATGCCGAAAGTGCTATTTGCCGAAGAAAGGTCTTGTTGCATTATTTTGGTGAGGAATATCAGGAAAGCAAATGCAATTGCATGTGTGATAACTGCCTGCATCCAAAAGATAAAATTGATGTGAAAGATACGGTCTTCACTGCGTTGGAAGCCATTCGTCAATTGAAAGAAATGTTCGGTATTGATTATGTGATTAATGTGATATTAGGTCGTTTAAACACACAAATTCAATCGTTTAAACACGACAAGTTGAAATGTTTCAGCATGGGTGCGCATTTTCAGATGGATGATCATTTTTGGTTTTCCTTATTACGTCAAATGATGGTAGAAGGATTGATACGAAAAGACATCGAAGAATATGGTCTCCTGAAACTGACTGATAAAGGTAAGGCATTTTTAAAAAAACCATATTCGATTAAACTATCCTTAAATCATAAGTTTGAAGATGCAGATGGCGACGATGATGATGCTTCAGCCGGAGGCGGAAGTAGTACGAGTGCATTGGATCCTGTGTTGCTGGAAATGCTGAAAGAATTGCGTAAAGAAGTTGCCAAGCAACATAATGTACCTCCGTTTGTAGTGTTTTTAGAAAATTCATTGGAAGATATGGCTACCAACTATCCGACAACACTCGCTGAAATGGAAAATATTCAGGGTGTAAGCAAAGGGAAGGCCATTAAGTTTGGGAAGAAGTTTGTCGAATTAATTGCGGCCTACGTCGAAGAGCATGATATCGCTAAGATGGATGAGTTTGTGATGAGAAGTGTGATGAACAAAAGCGGTATCAAAGTATTCATCATTCAGAATATCGATAAGAAGATTCCATTGGAAACCATTGCGAAGATGAAAGAACTGAATATGACTGAGCTTCTCCACGAAATGGAGACCATTGTTTCAAGCGGTACTAAATTGAATCTTGATTATTGCATCAACGATTATGTGGACGAATACGATCAAGAAGATATTTATGAGTATTTCCAAACAAGTGATAGAGGAAACCTTGATGAAGCATTCGAAGATTTGAAAGAAAATAATATCACGTTAGAGCAGTTGCAGCTTGTACGTATAAAGTTTATGAGTGAATACGCGAACTAATCACAGACAATATTATTTTACACCAAAAAATAATTGGGGATTTGCTTATAATTGTTATTTTTGCACCCCGCTCGACGTTAGAGCACAATTGGTGCGGTAGCTCAGTTGGTAGAGCAATGGACTGAAAATCCATGTGTCGGGGGTTCAAATCCCTCCCACACCACAAAAAAGCCTTTCAGCGTATATCTGAAAGGCTTTTTTATTTGATACATCAAACAAAAATTAATCTAATATTGGCCTCAACCATTTTGTTGCTTCTTCAAGCTCCATACCGGTTCGTTGCGCATAGTCTTCTAATTGCTCTTGTGTAATTTTTCCGACACCAAAATATTTACTTTCAGGATGGGCAAAATACCAGCCGCATACCGAAGCAGCCGGATACATCGCAAGCGATTCTGTGAGTTCGATGCCGATTGAATTTTGCACGTCGAGCAAATTAAATAATGTTATTTTTTCTGTATGATCAGGACAAGCCGGATAACCCGGTGCAGGACGAATACCCTGATACTCTTCTTTAATCAAATCATCATTGCTAAGCGATTCATTGTTGCTATAACCCCAATATTCGGTTCTCATTTTCTTATGAAGCACCTCTGCAAAGGCTTCCGCTAATCTGTCGGCTAGCGCCTGCAACATAATCTTGTTATAATCGTCGTGCTGTTCATCCAGACGATGCAAATGTGGTTCAATACCCTTGATAGTTACAGCAAACGCACCAACATAATCTTTGTCTAAAGGCGATATATAATCGGCCAGGCAATAATTGGGCTGACCTTCGGCTTTCTTAATCTGCTGACGAAGAAAATGTAATATCGTCTTAGATTCTCCGTTCATAAGTTCTATATCATCAGCCGCTATTTTTTTAGCTTCCCAAATACCATAAACGCCTTCGGCCTGTAGCCAATTTTCGTCGATGAGTTGTTTTAATAATGCATTGGCATCGGTAAAAAGCGTTGTGGCTTCCGCACCAACTTTTTCGTCGCTGAGTATACCCGGATATTTGCCGTGCATTTCCCAAGTGATAAAAAAGGGCGTCCAATCGATATAAGGGGCAATTTCTGCAAGAGGATAGGAATGAAACACTTGTGTGCCCATTGTTTTCGGCGTTGATGGCTTAACGTTATTCCAATCAATCTTTACATTATTTTCTCTTGCACTCTTCAGCGACAAATAATCTTTACTGGTTTTTCGGTTTAGAAAATCTTCCCTGAGCTTCTGATATTCATCGGTGATCTTATTCAACAATGCATCTTTATTCTCATTGAGTAAATCACTCACGACAGTTACGCTGCGCGAAGCATCAAGCACATGCAATACACCATGATGATAGTTTTCGGCAATCTTCACAGCGGTATGCATACGAGACGTTGTAGCACCTCCAATCAATAATGGAATTGAAAAATTTCGACGTTTCATTTCGTGGGCAATGTGCACCATTTCATCCAACGATGGCGTAATGAGTCCGCTCAATCCAATCACATCCACCTTATGGTTGATGGCCTCTTCTAGTATTCTGTCGGCAGGTACCATCACGCCTAAATCAATAATTTCATAGCCATTACAAGCGAGCACTACGCCTACAATATTTTTTCCGATATCATGCACATCACCTTTGACAGTGGCCAACAGCACTTTGGGCGCCGCGCTTGTTTCCTGTGTGATGTTATTGGCTTTTTCTTCTTCAATAAAAGGGGTCAGATAGGCCACGCTCTTCTTCATCACTCTTGCACTTTTTACGACCTGCGGTAAAAACATTTTTCCATTTCCAAACAAATCACCAACCACATTCATACCTTTCATCAAGGGACCTTCAATTACGTCTAATGGTCGTGCATACGAAACTCTTGCCTCCTCCGTATCCTGATCGATGTATTCGGTGATACCATGCACGAGCGAATGCACCAACCTTTCTTCTGCGGTGCCGTTTCTCCATTCGTTATTCGGGCCTGCGGCGGTAGTTCCTTTTTTATTTTTTAAGCCTTCGGCATATTCAATTAAACGATCGGTGGCTTCGGGACGACGATTAAAAAGAACATCTTCAATCAGGTCTTTCAATGCGACGTCAATCATATCATAAATCGGCAAAGCCCCTGCATTAATTATACCCATACCCATACCCGCTTTAATCGCATGGTATAAAAAGATACTATGCATCGCTTCGCGCACATAATTATTTCCTCTGAAGGAGAATGATAGATTGCTGACGCCACCACTGATATTGGTTTCGGGAAACTTCTGTTTGAGTTGTTTTGTTGCCTCAATAAAATCGATGGCATAATTAAGATGCTCTTCGAGTCCGGTAGCAACGGCAAATATATTTAGATCGAAAATAATATCGGATGGCTTGTAATGGAGTTTTTCGGTGAGAATCGTATAGGCTCTTTCGCATACGTCGAGTCGTCGTTGCAAGGTATCAGCCTGCCCTTTTTCATCAAACGCCATGACAATCACGGCAGCACCGAACATCTGACAAATTTTAGCCTGCCGAATAAACGACTCTTCCCCTTCCTTCAACGAAATAGAATTCACCACACATTTGCCTTGCACACATTTTAGCCCGGCTTCGATGATACTAAACTTACTGCTATCAAGCATAATAGGCACCTTAGCAATGGAAGGTTCGGCCTGCACCAAATTTAAAAAAGTTACCATCGCCTTTTCGCCATCGAGTAAGGCATCGTCCATATTGATATCAATAATTTGCGCGCCGTTATCAACCTGCTGAAGCGCCACAGAAAGGGCTTCTTCATATTGGTCGTTCCGTATGAGATCGGCAAATTTTTTTGATCCGGTGACATTGGTACGTTCGCCTACATTGATAAAATTACTCCCTTCAAAGATTGGAAGTGGCTCAAGTCCGGCTATTTTTAATTTGTTCATATTCAGTAATAGAGAAACAAAGGTAAAGTAAGATAAAGAAAGATGTGAGATAAGGTGCCGCGTTAATTTGTGCTGCCTATCGTCGCTCGCTTCAACTCGTACCTTTTGCGTTTTTTCGCTTTCTTCATAACCTAGTCCTTTAAGTTTCGTGTTTACGATAAAGGTTCTATATTTGTGTTCAAATTTAATATCTCAACAAAATGAAGTTTATTGTTTCGTCCGGCACCTTGCTCAAAAACCTGCAAAGCATTAGTGGAATTATCTCTACAAATAATGTGTTGCCTATCCTCGAAGATTTCTTGTTCATCCTAGAGCAAAATAAGCTTACATTGGTTAGTACTGATCTTGAAACAATGATGAAAGTAAGTATTGAGGTACAATCGAAGGAAGAAGGAAGTATCTGTATCCAAGCGAAGGTATTACTTGATTACTTGAAAAATTTACCTGAACAGCCGATCACATTTGATATTCGCGCAACAGATTTTGGCATTGATATCACAAGTGAACAAGGAAAATATAAGATTGTTGGTGAGGATGCGAAAAGTTTCCCGTCTGAGCCTAAAGCCGATGACACAACAAGTTTCACTATGTCGGCTGCTGAGCTTAGCGACGGTATTGCAAAATCAATCATAGCTGTCAGCACCGATGATTTGCGCCCTACAATGAGCGGTGTCTACTTTGAATTAGGTAAAAACTCGCTCACCTTTGTGGCCACAGATGCACACAGACTTGTACGATGTGTAAAAACCGATGTTCATTGTCCGCATGAAGATACCTTTATCGTGCCGCGAAAAGCATTGAATCAATTAAAAAATAATCTGAATAGCTCAACCGAAGTGACTATTTCATACAATAAAAATCATCTCTTCGTAGCCGGACAAGATATCCAGTTGAGTTGCCGATTGATTGATGGAAAATTCCCTGATTACAAAGTGGTCATACCAGCAGACAACCCATTCCGATTGGTTCTCAACAAGAGCGATTTTGTTAGTGCGCTCCGACGTGTGAGCGTATTTGCCAATAAAACAACCAATCAGGTAGTCTTAGATATTGTCGGCAACAACCTTCATTTATATGCGCAGGATGTTGACTTTTCTTTTGAAGGAAACGAGCAAATGGCTTGTCAGTACACTGGCGAAGACATGAAAATTGCATTCAATGCTCGCTTATTACTTGAACTAATACTTGTACTCGATGGGGATGAGGTATTGTTTGAATTAAGTACACCAACTCGTGCAGGTTTAGTAAAACCAGTTGAGAAGAAAGAAAACGAAGACTTATTGATGTTGCTGATGCCGTTGATGATAGGCGCGTAGTATCATCAAGACTCCTTCTTGCTGTTTTTTTGTTTGTCAATGATTCAACCGATTGACATAGATTCTAATGCTCACTTTTGCTGATTCGCTTGAAAAGAAAATCCATTTCACAACCTTCGTTGACGACGTGACGTTTCCTTTTAATCCAATTGAATGGTCTGATGTAACTCAGGTGCCATGACATTATCAAATCCTTTATTGATAAGGCGCTGACTAAACTCATCCTGCACATCAGATTCGCCATGAACCACAAACAATTGCCTAACTTTCGCCGGATCTTGACAAGCTAAAAACTCGCATAAATCATTATAGTCGCCGTGTGCACTCATACTTCGAATACTTGCAACCTGTGCTTTTACATCAAATTCTTCTCGATAAATTCGAACTTGTTTTTCGCCACGCATCAGTTTGGCGCCTAAGGAATGATATTCACAAAAACCAACCATCAAGATCATATTTCTTGGATCGCCAATCGCATTAGCAATATGATGTTTTACCCTGCCGGCTTCCGCCATACCCGAAGCCGAAATAATAACCATCGGATCCTTGCGGTCATTCAATCGCTTAGAATCAGCGGCCTCAGTGATAAATTCGAGCCCTTTAAAATCAAAAGGATACTTGTCCATTTTCATCAAGTCTATCACACGATCATTAAACAGCTCACTATGCTTTTTTACAATTTCTGTTGTTTTTGTAGACAATGGACTGTCAACATAATAGGGCAGATTAGGTAAGCGTCCCTGTGTTTCTAATGTATTCAATGCATAAAGAAGCTCCTGGGTTCGACCGACACTAAAGGCAGGGATAATCAATCGTCCGCGGTTTTCGATACATGTTTCTGTAATGTATTTCAGCAGGGCTTCTTCTGTATCCACACTTTGTTGATGCAACGAGTTGCCGTAGGTACTTTCAATAATAATATAATCAGCTTGCGGAAAGGGTTGAGGGGCACGCAAGATAAGGTCGCTATATCGTCCGACATCACCACTAAACGTAATCCGTCTAGTTTGACCGTTTTCATTAATCGTGAGATGAATAGCGGCGCTGCCTAGAATATGGCCGGTATCGGTGTATTGAAATGAAATAGTTTCATCGATTTGGCAAGGCTGATCATAGGGGATTTCAATAAAACGTGCTACTACTTCCTTCACATCAGCTAGTGAATACAAGGGTTTCAGCGCGGGGAGTCCTTGCGAAATACGACGTTTATTGACAAAATTCACATCAGCTTCTTGAATAAATGCCGAATCAAGCAAGAGAATCTCAGTGAGGTCGGCAGTGGCCGGCGTACAATAAATAGGACCTTTATATCCTTCTTTCACCAATTTTGGAAGCAGGCCAGAATGATCGATATGCGCATGGGATAAAATCATGTAATCAACTTCATCCGCATTAAATCCAAACTGTTGATTCAACGCCCTTGTCTGCTCGCCCATGCCTTGAAAGAGGCCACAATCGAGCAATATTTTTTTACCGTTATCAAGTTGGATAAGGTGTTTCGAGCCGGTTACGGTTCGTGCAGCACCATGAAAGGATATTTTCATTGTTTCAATTTTTT
>Ga0114958_10003472_pt1 | contig 11256 bp, 13 predicted proteins | sample C_130208_EF_Meta_FD_89577 | JGI IMG/M metagenome (GOLD analysis project Ga0114958, IMG submission 89577) | Freshwater microbial communities from Lake Croche, Canada to study carbon cycling - C_130208_EF_MetaG | ecosystem: Environmental > Aquatic > Freshwater > Lake | place: Lake Croche, Canada... | reverse complement strand
TTCCAGCTGTTAACGTATGCGTTTGTTATGATTAGCGAAGATCCGTCATTGACAAAAGTCAGGACAAGCTATATCATGCTAAGGCATGATTTTGAGTATATTACTGAAGAATTTAAAAAAGAAGATATTTTAAAAATAAAACAAAAATATATAGATTATGCTGAAAAAATCTTAAAAGAAGATCAATTTTTAGCATCGCCATCTCCTCTTTGTAAATATTGCGATCATCTTGAGCGATGCGAAGAGGGGCTTAGGCGCACATCTAAAGATAAAAGCAATTATAAAAATAATTTTTTTGGCGAAACTAATTGGTAATTTTTATTATAAAAAAAGAAATTAAAAGGAGATAAAATGGAAATTCAAACAAACGAAATAGAATATTGTAAGCTTAATGTTATATGCTCTTCTTCTAAAGAAGAATTAGATGCCAAGACAACAGAGGTACTAGACGCTTTTAAGCGTGCGCCTGTTCCAGGAAACAGGAAAAACAAAGCCTCTCTGGAATCTATTAAGTTCCATTATAGAAACCAAATTAGCGAATCAGTTAAACGTGCAATGGCAGAGGCGTGCTTCCATGAGACTCTATTTCAAAAAAATGTTAAGCCAGTAGTGTCACCGCAGTTTACTTCTTTAAATATTACTGATGGTTCTTTCAAATGCGAATTTACACTTTATACAAAACCAAATTTTGATTTAGGAAAATATAAAGGTTTTGAAATACCTAAACCTCATATTGATGAAACGCCAGAAATTATTGCTGCAAAAATGATGCAGGAACTTAGGGAAAATGCCGGAACATCAGAACAATTTACTAGTGATGATATTGTTCAATTAGGAGATAATATTATTATTGATTATGATTGCTTTGATGGAGACGTTATGATTAAAGAGGCTTGCGCTCAAGGAGATATTATACTTGTAGGCAAGACATCATTATCAGAATTTGATAATAATCTAATAGGCATGAAGCTTGGTGAAGTTAGAGAATTTAATTTCTCTGTACCAGAGAATGCAGTATCAATTATAAAAGGCAAGGTAGTAAGATTTGTTGTTACTTTAAACTCCGCATCTAAAACTGTTCCTCACGCACTTAATGATGAGTTGGCTCAAAAATTTGCATCAGAAAATATTGATGATTTGACATCTAAAATTAATATGGCGGCATCTAAAAGATATGAAGATTCTTTACTTGTTAAAAAAATAGAAAATATTACAGGCATTCTTCTGGATGGTTCTAATATAGATGTACCATCTTGGCTTTCTTTGCAAGAAGCGCAATATCTTTGCTCGTCTAATAAGGGTGACTGGAATTCTCTTACTGAAGCAAATAAACAGTCGCTACTTGACGCTGGAGCAAAGAATGTTAAATTATCTTTGATTCTTGAAAAAATAAGAGAAGAGGAGCCTGATTGTCAATTAAGCGACGAAGAGGTCGTTCAAATTATTAAAAATAATTTGTCTAAGGCAGACCTTAAAAAATCTGTTGAAGAATCTTTAAAAGATTTAAATTCAGGTGGTTATTTACAAGTATTAATTAATCGTGCTCGTGATGAGCACACAATGCAATTTATAATTAACTCAAGCACAATTGTTGAGTGAATAGGAGAGAAATTATGACAGATGAAAATTCATTTCCGGATAAAATTTTAAAAAAATTACCAACAGGATTTGCTGATGATGCAAATAGCCTTAGTAAGGAAGAATTAAAAAATACTATTTATCAGTCGGAAGCTAACGTTTATACTATTGATAAAGAAAAAGAAGATGACCACAAATTAAATGGGGCAAAAGATCTTATTAAAGAACTTTCAGCGCCATATCGTGAGGCAAAATCAGCTCAAATGGCAAAAATAAGATATTGCTTATGGCTTCTCGAAACCAAGGGCGAGAACTTCGGCGGAACATCCGAATGAAATGAATTTTAAAAATAATTCTGTAAAATCATGTTGTGGATCTAGTTCTCACGTATATAAATTAGATAAAATACTACATAAAGATTTTTTAAAATTATTTGTGATTCATGGTTTTACGGAACTTAAACATTTTACGGACGTCAATATTCTATATATTGAAAGCCCACAGTTAATAGTGACTGGGGCTTTCGGGTCTGATAATTTACAATTAAAATGCAAAATTAAAGAATGTCAGAAATATATTGAGGAGTTTGATAATATTCTATTAAAACTGGGGTAGTTATGAATCAGGCGAATTATTCTGTGACAATAAAGAAAATGTCTCATCAATATGAGATGATTGCTTTGATATACCATGAAAGTGGTCACGCCATAACTGCATTATTAAATAATATGCAAGTCCCATCGATCATAATTAAGCCCGCTAATGTTAGCGGGCTTACTTATTATAACTTAGCTGATTATGATTTAGAGGATGAGGCACTACATAAAAAAATTTTATTATCTGAAATTTCTGTATTTTATGGCGGGCTGACCGCCGAAAAAATTTATTATAAAAAAATGACAGGATCAGACAAATTTCCAAATACATTAAAAAATGGTTCATGGTCTGATATTTCAATTATTTCAGATATAATCACACGAAATAAATTGGCTAGTGCGGGCGCAGCGCGCCGCGAGCTTAAAAATAAAATATTTAAAGACACTCATGCCCAGCTTGATAAATACTGGGAAGATGTGCAGCTTATAGCACACACGTTGTATAAGCGTAAAAAGCTAAAATATAAAGATATTAAAAAATTATTACTTATCAAATCAATAAATAAAGATTTTTGGAAAGAAAAATTAAAAAATATTGATTTTATATTTAAATCAAATAATTTAATGTCTAGTAATCAGTATAAAACTTTTATAACAAATTAAATTAATATATTCAATGTTGTGATGTGCCAAAAATTACAAGTTAATTTTTGAGATCCTTATTGGACGATGCATCATAATAAAATATATAGGAGAAATCATGAGTTACGTAAGCCTGCATAATTATACGCACTTTTCTATTCTTTATTCTTTAATTTCTCCTAAAGATATTTTTTATAAAGCCAAGGAGCTAGGGCACACCGCCATAGGTATATGTGATCTTGGCACTATGGCAAGTGCATGGGATTGTTTAAAATATTCTAAAGAAACTGGCGTAAAACTTATAATTGGATGTGAGTTTAATTTTGTAAATAATACCGCCAATAAAGAGTCAGAGAGATACAGGAATATAATCCTTTATGCAAAGAATGCCAAAGGATATTTTAATTTATTAACAATAAATAAATTAGGCTTTGATAACTCCGCGCTTTTTACTAAAAAAGTTTATCCAATTATTGATTGGAATATATTGCAGAAATACAGCGAGGGTCTAATTTGCTTAACTTCCGGCGGAACCGGAATAATTTCTCAGCTCATAATGAGTAGAAATTATGAAGAAGCAAAAAATCAAATTCAAAAATTAAAAGATATTTTTGGAGAAAATCTTGCACTTGAAGTTCAGGCAAATAATTTTACCAGAAGATCATCTGCATTTAATGATAATATTGATCAAAAAACAATTAATTATCAATTAATTAAATTATCAAAAGAATTCAATGTAAAAGTTGTAGGTACTTCTAATTCTCTTTATCTAAATAAAGAGGATGCAGATAAGCATGACGTTTTATTAGCAATAGGTTTGCATCAACCCAAATCTTCTAATTTTAGAACAAAATATGATCCGGAAAATTCAAATTTTTATTTTAAAGATGAAAATGAAATGAAATCATTTTTTAATAGAAACTTTCCTGAAATATCAGATGAAATCTGTGACAATACAGAATTTTTCTCTAATATGTGCGAATATCCTGCATGGATAGATCCTAAATTTTCAAATCCATCTGGCAAAGAATTGCCAGTCTTTCCAATTAAAGAAGAATCAGATTATGAGGAATTTCTGGCGTGGAAAGAAACCAACAAAGATTTTATTAAAACTATTGATGAATACAAGCTTGATGAGGATAAATTATATCTTAGATTTAAATGTAAGTTAGTACTTGAAAAATTAACTTTTAGCGACAAAAAAGTTTATGAGGATAGGCTTGATGAGGAGCTTGATGTTATTGAATATCGCGGCTTTTCAAGCTATATGCTTATTGTAGCCGATTATGTTCATTGGGCTAGAAGTAATAATATTTCTGTTGGTCCAGGTCGAGGCAGTGTGGGAGGCTCTTTGGTAGCCTATCTTTTGCGTATTCACCAAGCTGACCCAATTAAGTATGGATTGATTTTCGCAAGGTTTCAAAATAAAGAAAAAACAGCTTACCCCGATATTGACCTTGACTTCTCTCCATCAGGCAGAGAATTGGTTCAAAATTATTTGCGACAAAAATATGGCAATGATAGGGTAGCCCACGTTAGCAACGTAATGACAATTACGCCAAAAGTTTATGCGCGTGATATTGCTAGGACTTGTGAGTTTGGAAATTCAAAAGAAGATGCAATTAAAATTGGTACAGAAATTGCTGACTCTATGCCTAAAGAAATTACAAGCATAACATCAGCACTAGATAAAGTACCATTGTTTTCTGAATATGCTAAAAGATATCCGGCATTAAAAGACTACTCAGATATTAATGGAAAATATCGCGCATGGTCTACTCATGCCGGAGGAATTGTTATTAGCGAGAGACCTCTAGCCGGATTAGTACCAATCCGAAAAGATAAAGATGGTCTATGGGCGCTAGAATATGATAAAGACCGCGCAGAAGAGAGCGGATTAATTAAAATGGATATTCTGGGTCTTAGTACGCTAGATATTATAGATGAAACTCATAAGCTTATTAAACATGCCGGAAAAGAAATACCAAACATTGATTTTGCCATATATGATGATAAGACATACGATCTAATTAGTGCCGGTGATACTTTTTGTGTTTTCCAGTTGGGCACAAGTGCCGGTACAATTGATTTGTGTAAAAAAATAAAACCAAAAAGTATTGAAGACATTTCTCATATCAATTCGCTGGCACGCCCTAGCGCCAGAGATATTAGAGAAGATTTTATCGTTACTAAAGAAGGCAAAAAACAAGTAGCCATGATGCATGACTCTTTGAATAGGGCATTTGGTGAAACTTATGGTTTTGGACTATATGAAGAAAGTCTAATGTATTTGGCGCAAGATGTTGCCGGATGGAGCTTGCACGAAGCTGACCGTTTAAGAAAATTAACAAAAGAGAAGGGATCAAAGGGATCCAAAAAAGTTGAGCAATGGAGAAAAGAATTTATTGAAGGCGCTGTAAAGAATAATATTCACGAATTAATAGCTACTAAAATCTGGGATGAGGTAATTTCAAATTTCAGTGGATATGGTTTCAACAAATCGGTGTCAGTTTTTGAAAACGTTAATATATATAGTCCAGAAGGAGATTTTCTACATTGCAAACAAATAGGAGATGTTGTGCCCGGAGACTATGTTCGTTCAAGAGATGAAGAGACAAAACAGGATATCTTTTTGAAAGTTAAAGACAAGCACGATCACGGAATTCTCAATCTAGTAGAAATTGAACTAGATACCGGAGAAAAAGTAAAATGCACAATCGATCATAAGTTCAGAACGATAGAAAACTCAGAGATGCTACCATTGTGGCAAATACTTAGAGACAATTTATCAATTGTAGTAAACAAAAATGAGCAACCCACATAGGTAGCGGTTACTTTATCTTGTAAAGCAGGATTAGTTTTTTATAAAATTGAGGAAGCATATAAATGCGCTGTACAACAATCAGTAGCGTAATTATATTGCCTCTACTAGAGGTTTATTATGTCAAATATTAAGTCAGTTAAATTAATTGGTTCGCAACAAACATATGATTTAGAGGTAGATCACCCAGATCATCAATATTATTTATCTAACGGAATGTTAACATCTAATTCACACTCCATTCTTTACTCCATGATTAGCTATCAAACTGCTTATCTAAAAGCGCATTTTCCAATTGAATTTCTTATGGCGAATTTAATTGAAGAACTAAAATCAAATACTCCGGATGCACCGGCTAACATTGAAAAGATTAAAAAAGAAATCAAGAAATACAAAGTAAAAATTCTTCCGCCAAATATTAATAAGTCTGATCTTCATTATAAACTTATTGATAATAATAAACTTTTAACCGGTTTAAGTGCGCTAAAGTTTGTGTCAAATGATGCTATTGAAGATATTATATCTAAAAGACCATTTAATTCATTTTTTGATTTTATGGCAAAAGTTGATAGCAGAAAAGTACGAGCCAATACAATACAGGCTCTGGCTTCCGTGGGCTGTTTTGATGATTTTGGGATTAGTAGAAAACTTATTTTTTATTATTGTCAAGATTTCAGAAAAAAACTTCAAACATGGATGAAAAAACATGATGCTACCAAGGAAATATTTGAGTATCCTTGGACAGAAAATGAAAATTGGTCGCCAAAAGAATCGTATTCTTTAGAGCTGCATTATTTGGGAGAAAGTTTTACTTATAAGAAGCACAATATTTACCCTGATTTTTTTAATGATCCTAACACTACTCCTATTTTAAAAATTAAAAAAATGAATAATAAAGACAAGGTAAAATCAGTTAAAGGCGAAATAAAAAATTTCATTGAATTAAAAGTTAAAAAACAAGAAAGCAAATATTACGGCAAAGCGATGGTTAAAGCCGTTATCGAAGATATATATAGTAACCAATGCTATATTACAATATTTCCTGACAAATGGGAAGAAGTACAAAAAAGAATTAAAGATTTAAATAAAAAATATAATTTTGACATAGGTTGTATCATACACATGTCTGCAACAGTGAATAATTATGAGGATGATAATAATCTTATATTAAATGGTCTTTATAATTTTATTCCGCCTCCAGAATTGCCAATCGATCTAAAAGCGAGAAAGGTTTCTATGAAAAGAGAAAAATCTCTGAATAAATCAGAAATTAATAGTACTGATTTATTCTCTAATATAGAATCTGACTTATTAGATGACGGTTTAATCGAAGAGAGCGAAGAATTTTAGAATCATTTGATATATTAAAATTAAAGGTAAAACCATGAAATGTATGTCATGTTCAGAGCAAATAAATTCAAAATTTAAATATGCAATCGAATCAAATACTTGCCCGTTTTGTGGTTCCGTTATTATGGAAGAAGAGCTAAGAAATCTTCTTACAGAACTAAGAGTAATTTTTGATAAATTACAAAATTATCCCGAAGAGCTAAAAGATTTTTTACAAACTAATTTTAGTTTAATTAATGCCTCGGATGTAAAGCCATTATTATCAAGCAAAGTTATTAGTGATAATTTTGATTCATCACAAGATTCAGGTTCAAAAAATTCTGCAGAGCCATTATTAAATCAAGAAAAAATGAATATGTTGATGCGCCGTGCAGATACCATTAAAATTAATGGCAAAGCAAGTCATCTAAAAGATTTAGTCAGTCAGATAAAATCTGGAAGAAACATAACTGAATCTAGTGATGATCTATCAGATGTAGAAATAGATGCTTTAGATAGAAACGAATTATCAGAAATGCAATCTTTTGTTAGCTCACAAGCCTCTGCCGGAGGCTTAGATGAATTTATGACTGATGCACCTAGTGCACAAGATTCTGAATTTGATGATGAAATACCGGCACATGTATTAAATTTTGCAAATAAAAAAACAAGATCATCAGATCATAATTCAAAAGATTTGGCAAGATTACAGAACATGGTTAATAAAGCTAGGTCAGGCAGCGGCATAATAAACAGATCAGGGTAATCATGTCTAAAAGAATAGTTGATTCAAAAGTCATAGATATGACTGATAGTGAATGGCAGCTCTACCAAAAAATTTGTTTATCTTATACTAAACCAAATTTTAAAGGAGACGATCTATTTAGAGGTTTATTTCATACGGATGAAGAAACTGGTTTTATTTTATTTTTAATACCACCAACAACTTTCACGTCTTTTGAAATATACTTCTTTTTATCATCATTAATGATGCAGCAACATTTGCGTCAAATGCATGCCCAGATTGATGATATGGTAACTCAGGTCAAAGACAAATTAAAAGAAGTGAAATAATTTCTTTTAATTTGCAATCGCACGAATAAGATATATATTACACACCAGAAAGAGAGGCGTGAATATGTCACAACATACATTAGGCTCATTAATTGGCGCAGACCTAGAAGAAAAATTTCAAAATTTTGATTTAACTGAAGTTCAAGAGCTTTTATCTGAATTGCAAAGCACAGACGTAATAGATCTTGCTCATGCGGAAAACTTGCAAAGATTATCTTTGCGCGGAGCCGACATTCTTTCAGAATACATGGGCAGAATGATTAAAACAGTTGGGTATTTAGAGAGTCAACTTAATAAGGTAAAAAATAAAGTTGCTCTTGAATACAAGACTGCCGATGGCAAAACTACTATGGATTTAAGAAGATTTGCCGCAGAGGCTTCTCCTGAAGTAGAAGAAATTAATATTAAATTAGCGAAAGCTAAAGCTGGCAAATTAGTTTTAGATAAAAAATTTGATATTTTAATTAGAAGCCATCACTATTATAAAGATTTAGCTTCTGGATACAAAAAGACAATTGTGGGTCAATCAAATATCAATCCAACTAGAGAAAAAATGCCCGAGGGCTGGGAGTAGATCATGTCTAAATTACAAGAATTTTTTAAAAGTTTCGCAGAGGCTGATGATGAGTTGGGATTCCATATTGCATCGGACGTTGTAGATGAGCTTGTAGATACCGTTGGCACAGGGTCTATATTACTTGATGATGCGCTATCATCTGGCGGCTTGCCTTGCGGAAGAATAATTCAATATTACGGTCCATCAGGATCAGGTAAAACATTGCTTAGCCTGTGCGCAATAAGAGAGGCTCAGATAAAAAATCCAGAATCTATGCAAGTATTTATTGATGCCGAACAAACGTTTTCTCCAGCTTGGTGTGAAAACTTAGGCATCGACGTTTCTAAAGTAATAATAGTTGACGGAGACCTAGCTTCAAATGGAAGAAAATGTTTCCAGATGCTTTTAGGAGTACCAAAAGAAGATAAATCAAGTCATATTCTTGTCGGCAAGAAAACAGAAGGAATGCTTGATAAGATTAGGAATAATGAATTAGATATTAATCTAATTATTTTAGATTCACTTGGTGCAATTATACCACCAATAGAAGATGTGGCTATTATAGGCAAATCAAACATGGCTACTCTTGCTAGATTTTTAACTAGCGTTATGAAAAAGCTCTCACTAGAGGTTAAAAAAGCAAAAATACCATTTATTGTTATAAATCATAAAAGAGAAAATATGGATCCATATGGAGCAGATCACACTTATTCTGGCGGAAATTCATATACTCACTTCTTAAGTGCAAATGTTTATTTCGTAGCTCCGCAAAGAAAAGACGCTCAGATAACTGATGAAAAAGAGCGTCGTACAGGAACTATATTAAAAGCTAAAGTTGAGAAAAGTAAATTTGGACCATGGCCGCGAGACTGCGAGTTTAAAGTAGATTTTTCTCAAGGAGTAGTTGACAAACATGAAGAGGTAGCTAAATTAGCTCTTGAGTACGGAATAGTTCAAAAGCCCAACAATGTTTCCCATGTTTATGGGGATCAAAAATGGGTTGGAGAATCAAAATTCTTTGAAGCATTAAAAGAAGATCCTGCATTAATGCAGGAAATTAAATCAAAAACAATTCAAGCAAGAATTTTAAAAAATGAAGAAAAAAGAAAACGTCAAAATGAAGCGAAATCTTCTATTGAATCTGACTCAGAATCTGACTCTGAATCAGAGTCATTTTTAGAAGGATTAAAAACAAAAAAGAAAGCCAAGGTTTAGTATGACTGATATAGCAGTAAATCAAACATCTATAGTTTTGCCTAGTGTAATATCAGCCACTAAGCCGCCTTATCTAATTGATTTAGTAGACGGCAAATCTACCAAATATTTCCTCACATTAGAGCCACCTGTAATAGAGGAAAATTTTGTAAAGGTTAAGGGATTATTTATAAATAATAAAGAAGATTTTATAAATGTACTATCAGACATTGACAAAACGCAAGTAGTAGAAATATTATTCCCGTGGCACAGGATACTTCAAATAAAGAACTTATCGTTCAAAATGAAATAAAGAAAGAAAGAACAAAAAAATGCAAACACGACGAACACACACAGACACACAGACGCGCGTACACAGAATGAACTCCATATTTAATGGAGTACTTCAAGTAATTCGTAATTCAAAAAATGGAGAATGGGTTGGTACAATGACTCAATTACGTAAACAAGTTTCAAGGCTTGTTGGAAGTACCACTGTACCAGGATCGCCTTCAGCAATGAGAGTTACAGTAAATAATATTCTGCGACGTATTCGTAAAGCCGGAGTAAGCGTAAAGTTTGGAAGATCATCTGATTCAACCAGAACTCGCTATGTTAAATTCATAACGCGCTGATACTACTAATTTAGCATATTAATAGGGCTAAATTAGCCTTCTCAAAATGATTGCTCGCGGAATTACCGCGAGCAATTTTTATAAAAATATAATTAAATTAGTCAAAATAAAATCTTTAATGATTAAATATATGACAGAATAGGAAAAAATAAAATGAGTACATATGGTGAAATTTCTTGGGATGATGAAGTTAGTACAGAAAAGAAAAATAGCAAAGATACCTTTCTAAGATTAGAGGAAGGCGCGAATGTATTGCGCTTAGTAACTAAGCCATATCAATATCTTGTGCACAGATATAAGAAAGAAGGCGATCCAGGATACGGTCAAAAAGTTTATTGCTCCACTCCATCTGACGGCAAATGCCCTTTGTGTGTAGCTGGCGATAAAGCAAAACCACGCTGGTTTATCGGCGTCCTTGACAAGAAAAGCCAGTCGGTAAAAATTCTAGATATATCTTTCTCGGTATTCTCTCAGATTAGAAATCTTGCTCGTAATACAGATGTATGGGGAGATCCTCAGAAATATGATATTAATATCTTTGTAAATAAAAATGGTGGTGCAACAGGATATTATTCTGTTCAACCAATTCCTCATAAGCCTCTTGCTGTTTCGGAACAGCAACTAAAAGATAATTTTGATGTGGATGATTTGACTCGCAAAGTAACTCCTCCTACTTCAGATCAGGTAGAAACTAGGCTTGCAAAAATTAATTCTGCAACAATTGGTAAGCCTGCATTTAAAACTGCTGCAACCAAAGTTGTGAAATCCACTCCAGTAGTTGATGTTTCATCAGACGATGATGGAGATGTATTTCCAGAATTTAATGAGTGA
>Ga0114958_10003469_pt1 | contig 11259 bp, 12 predicted proteins | sample C_130208_EF_Meta_FD_89577 | JGI IMG/M metagenome (GOLD analysis project Ga0114958, IMG submission 89577) | Freshwater microbial communities from Lake Croche, Canada to study carbon cycling - C_130208_EF_MetaG | ecosystem: Environmental > Aquatic > Freshwater > Lake | place: Lake Croche, Canada... | reverse complement strand
TTCCTCTTCCATAGTTTTGTGGTCTGCATACCCAAACTATAGGAGAAAACGGCCCAAAAAAGCAACAACAAAGCAACAAGGTAAAAGCTACAGAGAAAACCATTCCCCTTTTACGGTATTGGTTCTGGGTTCGAGTCCCAGTCAGCCCACTCTTCCCTCAAATCGGCGTGCAACAAAGTGCAGAGTGCTGTATCCAACAGGTTCATGAAAATCGTTGTTGCCTACTCTGGAGGTCTTGATACCTCCGTCATTCTGAACTGGATCAAGGAGACCTACTCCGCTGAGGTCATTGCCTTCTGCGCAGACATCGGTCAGGAGGAGGAGCTGAAGGGGTTGAAGCCAAAGGCGCTCCGCACGGGTGCCTCTAAGTGTTATGTGGATGATCTGCAGGAGGAGTTTGCGCGCGACTTCATCTTCCCGATGATGCAGGCCGGCTCCCTCTACGAAGGGGAGTATTTTCTCGGAACAAGCATCGCCCGTCCGCTAATCGCGAAGCGTATGGTCGAGATCGCGACTGCCGAGGGTGCCGATGCTGTGGCCCATGGTGCTACGGGCAAGGGGAACGATCAGGTCAGGTTCGAACTAGCCGCCGCCGCCCTCTCCCCAGATCTCGAGGTGATCGTCCCGTGGCGAGAGGAGAGGTTTCGCTCCGAATTCCCAGGCCGCGCTGAGATGATCGCCTACTGCGAGCGTCACAAGGTGCCGGTCGAGGCCAGTGCCAAGAAGCCCTACTCGATGGACCGCAACCTGCTCCATATCAGCTATGAGAGCGGCATCCTGGAGGATCCTTGGTTCGACGCCTTTGCTCCCGCAAATCGGGGAATGTTCAAGCTCTCGGCCAGTCCCGAAGAGGCGCCTGACAAGTCCGAGATGGTTACGCTCGATTTCATTCAGGGCAACTGCGTGGCCGTGAATGGCAAGCCGCTCGATCCGCTTGCCGTCATGAAGACGCTTAACAAGATCGGCGGCCGTCATGGCGTCGGTCGCGTCGACATGGTCGAGAACCGCTTTGTAGGGATGAAGAGCCGAGGTGTCTACGAGACCCCCGGCGGCTCGATCCTGCACTTCGCCCACCGCCAGATGGAGTCTCTGACTATGGACCGTGAAGTGATGCACCTGCGTGACGGACTGATCCCAAAATACAGTACCCTGATCTATAACGGATTCTGGTTTGCGCCCGAGCGTCTGGTGCTCCAGGCCCTGATCACGGAATCCCAGAAGAATGTGACCGGCACTGTTCGTCTGCGTCTCTACAAGGGGAATATCATGGCAGCCGGTCGTAAGAGCCCTGTCAGTCTCTACCGTCCGGACATTGCCACGATGGAGTCGGATCCGACCCAAGCCTACGATCAGGGGGATGCCACCGGCTTCATCCGATTGAATGCCCTCAGGCTAAAAGTTGCTTCTAAGGTTGCAGCAAAAGTTGCCTCTGGCGGGAGGAAGTCCGTGGTTAAGAAGGCTCCTATAAAAAAACAAATAAGAGGTGTCTTATCCAGGTGATGGTTTCAAAACATGCGCACATTTCTGAGTCCTTATTTTGTGAGCTGATCCGCTTCATTGCGGCGGATCTTTCCTCATTACCGCTGCTGAGTTGACTGCTCTGAACTACTGGATAGCGCAGTGTATCTGCTCCCTCAAGAGTTTCGCTAAACACCGCTCCTGAAAATGCGCATCATCTGAAAGGAAAAAATCCTCGACCATCCCAAAGAATGTGAGTGGCGTTGGAACCACAGATATCGTAAATTTCCATCCTCTTCCAAGATCTCCGTCATTACCCTCTCTCAACTACATAAGACCCCCTTGTCTTACCCTACTATCATGAAAACCCTACACCTGACCCTTGTTGCAGCCGTTGCTGCCCTGCTACTGATTCCTCAAGCCAAAGCCGAGTCGGCTTCGGAACTCAGGCATCAATCGGAGAAAGCACTCCACAGACTGTATCGGAACAACCCCGGTGCTGGGGCGATCGGTGAGAAATCGATCGCGGTCTTGATTTTTCCAACGGTCTACAAGGCGGGATTTATCGGTGGAGCGCAGACTGGCAACGGAGTTCTTTTCAAGGGAGGTCAAGTCGCCGGATACTTTAATACGTCGGCCGTTTCCTATGGTTTGCAGGCGGGTATCCAGAAATTCTCCTACGCCCTCTTCTTCATGGACGAACACTCCCTTCATTATCTCAACAAGAGCGGAGGATTCGAGCTTGGAGGAGCACCCAGTCTTGTTGTTGCCAATGAAGGATTCACCTCTTCCATGTCCACCACCACCATGCAAAAGGGAATTTTCGCCTTCTTCTTCGGTCAGAAGGGACTAATGGCGGGACTCGGCGTTCAGGGGACAAAGATCACCCAGTTTACTCCTAGCGAGTAGGTTGCGGATCCTCTGGGTGTAGGATATTCCGATCGCACGATCGGTTCATAAATCAATGAATGAAAAGGGGCGGATCCGTAAGGATACGCCCCTTCTTCATTAAATTATTGAGGCGATCAATAGAAGCCAGGGCCCCATAATCCATCGCCGAATCCCCCGTAACCACCCCATTCAGCTGCATCGGCATTCAACGATGCGGCCTCGACTTGATCCTGCTGCATCTTGTACTGAAGTGCGTACTGCTGGAACACGGTGTACTGCTTCTGGTTGCCAATCAGCAGCATATTATGGGTGGCATCAGCAAAGATGAAGTAGGTTTGGCCCTTCTTGACAACCGGGACGACCTTCAACTGGGGAAGAGTCTTAAGTTTGGCGATCTGCTTGGGAGTGGTCGGCACGACTGTGCGGAATCCGGCAGCACTCAGCAGCGTCTCCTTGTTCTGGCCTGACGAGCAGGCAGACAAGACAAGAGCCGCCAATAAGAGAGATAAGAGGGGAAGGGTGAAGAACTTCATGAGTTGTGATGTATCGTTAGTATCCGCGGGAGGCGAGAAAGAAAACAAAACCCGAGAAGGCGATGCAGTAATAGCCGAACCATGCCCAGTGACCTTTCTCCAACCAGGAGGAGAGAAGCCGGAGAGCGAGCAGGCCCGCCACAAAGGCACCGATCATGCCGAAGAGACCTGGACCGATTAGATGGAGAAGGTGATGTGGGGAGGCCGCCTCGGCGTGGGACTTGAGCAGTCTCATGAGCTCCTTGGCCACGGCGGGTGGAGTGATGATCACCGCCAGGGCGAAGCTGAATTCCTCGACACGTTGGCGGTTGATGCCCTGAAGCATACCCACGGAGATAGTGGTGCCTGAGCGTGAGAGTCCACGGAATGGTAGGCAGAAGCCCTGTGAGATACCGATCCAGACCGAGGAGAGAATCCCAAGCGAGCGGGTGCCCCGACTTCCGCCTAGATATCCCGCTATCAGGATCAGCAATCCTGCGGTAAGAAGTGCTCCGCCGACCAGGGGAAGGTGCCCGAAGAGATCTTCCATCTCGCCCTTGCTACTGCCCTGGATGAAGACCTTTTCGATGAGAACCTTCAGAGCCAAACCGACGACCAGGGTCGCGACAGTAGCCACGATGACATTCACTGCCGTCTCCCGGAGACTTGCGGCGTTAGCAAAGAAGGTCCTCTTCCAGGCATTCCAGAAGTAAGCGATTACCGCGACCATGGTTCCGGTGTGAAGCATCACAAGAAGGAAGGTCATCGTTGGACTGGAAGGATCCAAACCCATGAGCTTTTCAGCCACAATCACGTGGGCTGAGCTCGAGACCGGGAGGAGTTCGGCTGCTCCCTGAACGAGGCCGAGAAAGAGAATCTGAAGAAGGTTGGGTTCCATGATGAGTGTTGTGTCGGCGTTGGGTAATTATGAGGTAAGGGAAGCCTTTGGCAATCGCGCGAAGCAGTACGAGAAGCTATTTCTTCCTTTCGGAGAGAGTCGTGAAGACCATGACCCAGAACGATTGGGCCACGATAAAGAACGGGACTCCGAGTGCCGCAGGCAGCGAGTAGATGATGGTGACAAGCGGTATCCAGACTATCCAGTTTGCCATCAGGACAGGAAAAATTTTCAATGCATAGAAAGCCACTGGATGATGGTCTCTGAATCCGTGAAGCGTGAATCCGTGTTCTCTCCAGAGGCAGGCACAGACAGCCTGGGGAATCGCTAGAAGAGGACAATAGAGGAAGGCATCGACAAGGACCTTTCTCGTTATCACAAAGGCCGTATCCGAAGGGCCGAAAAGGGCATATTGCAGACGATAAAAAAGATCGACCTGCATGCCGATGAGTCCCCAGAAAGGAATGGCGAAGAGAAGACGTTGTCCGAGAGTGCTAGAGTTTCTACTGGGTTTTCCCGGAAGAAGGAGTCGCAGGAATTCGGGCAGGAGCGCCGAGGCCGCTGAGGTGCCGACAAAGGAAAAAAGCAGTCCCCAGTGGGAGCGCAGAAGCGTTAGCCTTTCGAAGGCGGCTCTGGCATCGGGATTCAGGAAGTAGGCTGCGGCCATGAAGGCCATGAGGAGTTGAAGGAGCAGCCCGGGGATCAGGTTCGCACGGAGCGCAGTCAGGGATTCTTTCCATGCGGCACGGATCACGTGGTTCTGATGACGATTCATGTCTCGGGAATTATCTTCTAGGCCTTGGCTATAAAGAAGAAGAGCTTCCTTTGCAGGAAGCTCTTCTTGAAAAGTAGCACAAAAACCGTGCCAAAAGTAATGGGCGAATTAACGCTTGGAGAACTGGAAGCGTTTGCGGGCACCTGGGCGGCCTGGCTTCTTACGCTCACGCCTGCGGGAGTCGCGGGTCAGGAGGCCGTCTGTTTTGAGTAGGGGACGGTTTGCTTCGTTGAATTCGTTGAGAGCCCGGGCAATCGCAAGGCTGAGTGCACCAGCCTGACCCTGAAGACCACCACCGGAGGTCTTGGCTTCGACGTCATAGGATTTGATGGCATTCACGACCTCAAGAGGCTTGAGAACGGTGTTTTGCATCGAGATGGTGGTGAAGTAATCCTCGAAGTTCTTGCCGTTGACGCTGATCTTTCCGGAACCGGGAGCGATATTGATACGGGCGACAGCCGTTTTGCGGCGTCCTGTGGTACCTGTGGTAGGTGTTTTAGCGGTGGCCATGAGATGTTATATCTTTTTTGGAAAAATGGAGTTACTTGGCAGGCTGAGGATTCTGAGCCGTGTGAGGATGCTCGGAACCCTTGTAAACCTTCAGCTTCCGGTAGACAGTGCTTCCGAGACGGTTGTGGGGAATCATTCCCTTGACTGCACGCTCGATGAGGAGTTCAGGTCGGCGTTCGCGGCGCTGGCGGAAGGTCTCGGACTTATGACCTCCGACGAATCCAGAGAAGCTCATGTAGCTCTTCTGGGTCTCCTTCTTGCCACCGATTTGGATTTCAGCCGCATTGATCACCACGACAAAATCGCCGGTATCCACATGGGGCGTCCAGATCGCCTTATGCTTGCCGCGGAGCAGATTGGCGGCTTGCACGGCAACATGGCCGAGGTATTGGTTCTTGGCATCGATCACCCACCACTGGCGTTTAACCTCGGGGGCTTTAGCGGAAAAAGTCTTCATACGGATTTCGGGAAAGGAGATGAAGAGTAGGGAGTGACGCGATAGGTGTCAAAGAGTAAAAGTGTTTTTTTACTCGAGACTCCTTTACACTCGCTTTTCAGTCGAGTCGGACAACCTTCTCCACTCATGCCATCCATCAGCTTTCTCGGTACAGGTTCCGGTTTTCCTCAGGCCGACCGCTTTTTCGCAAGTTCTCTTCTGCTCCTGGAGGGGAAACATCTGCTTATCGATGCCGGCGAGCCATGCGTCCACTCCCTGCGCGATCGGGGAACCTTGATTCGGGATCTCGATGCCGTCCTGATCACTCACGGCCATGTCGATCACATCGGAGGCCTGCCTGCCCTGCTTCAGGGGGCGATGCTCCTAGAACGAATGAAGCCTCTCGAGATCGTTCTTCCTGAGGAGATGATAGCACCGATTCGCGCATGGATCAGCGCGATCTATCTCACGGAGGAGGGGTTGGGGTTCCCGCTCGTCTGGCTTGCCTGGCAGAATAGGGAGTCGCAGATGCTGGCCGATGGGAGCATCTCCGTGTCTCCGTTTTCCAACCGTCATCTCGAGCGTTGCTATCGTTCTCTTTCCGGTGCGGATGCAGCGCTCCCGTGCAACGCCTACTCGTTGGAGATCACTGCTGGTGATTTCAGGGCTCTCTTCAGTGGGGATCTTTCCTCTGCTCACGACCTTGTGGAGTTGGTGTCAACGCCTACGAATGTACTCGTGTGCGAACTCTCCCATGTCAGCAAGAACGAACTTGCAGGGGTTCTCCGCGAGGCCAACCTGAATGCGCTCTGCCTGATCAATCTTTCGCAAGATGTGGCAGATGATCGGGAGGAACTTCATGGGAAGATGGAGGAACTCCTGCCTCTCATCTCCGACATTTTTATTCCCGAGGATGGTGAGATCCTCGATTTTTAGCATCCTAGAATGCTAGGCCTTAGTAATCGCCCGGTGGTAGGGGGGCTTCCATCTGGAGCACGGGTACGGGGATTCTGAGCTGAATCTGATCGTCTATTAGGACCTCGACATGGTAGGTCCCGTATTTCTGGAACTGAACTCCGCCAAAGAAATGCACATTGGTGGCGTGCGCACTCAGATCGGAAAGGCTGAAGGGAACCTCCGCCTGCACAATCGCCTGATCCTCCTCCGGATCATAGATGAGGCACTTCTGGATGAAGTCGCCGCTACCGCCACACCAGCGGGTCCAGAGGCAGAGCTTGAAGAACGCGATCGGCAGCGTGGGCGTCGGGATAGCCCCAATCACGCCGATGAGTGTCTGTTGGCCGCTGATTTCGGCCCGGACATCCTCGCAGAGTATTGCGGCCTGAAGATCTGGAATAATGGAATCAGCGGTCATAAGAGACCTCATGCTGGTACAGGCTGAGAACGATGGCAAGGAGAGCATCATCTTACGATGTGGTTATTGGGATCCGAGCAGGTGAGCTTTTGAGGCATTGCCGAGCGCATCCGATTGAGGGAATATTCATCCAATCCTTTCTTCATGATCTATCTCGATCACAACGCAACCACACCGCTCTCTCCCGAAGCCAGGAACGCCATGATGCCCCTTCTGGGGGATCTGCTCGGCAACCCGTCCGGCATCCATGCCTCTGCCAGGCTAGCCCGTGCAGTTGTCGACGAGGCGCGTGACCGGATCGCCGCACTGCTTGGGGCCAAATCCCATGAGATTATCTTCACCTCCGGCGGTACGGAGAGCTGCAATCTGGCGATCCTGGGACTGGCAAGGCGCCACCGCACCTTTGCGAAAAACCACTTGGTCACCGCCTCCACCGAGCATCATGCCGTGCTTCATACCATGCGCTCCTTGGTTGAGCGGGAGGGATTCGAACTGACCGAGGTTCCTGTCGATGCTCAAGGAGTGATCGATCCGGATGTTTTTGCTGCTGCCCTGCGGCCCGAGACTTTGCTTGCTTCGGTGATGGTCGCCAATAACGAGACGGGTGTCATCCAGCCGATTGCCGAACTCTCAGCTCTCTGCTGGGAGAGGGGTATCTTTTTTCACAGCGATGCCGTCCAGGCTTTTGGCAAGATTCCCTGCAAGCCCGTTGATCTCGGCGTCGATGCACTCTCGGCGACCGCGCACAAGTTTCATGGACCCCATGGTGCTGGATTCCTCTGGCTCCGCTCGGGGGTCTCCATCGAGGCGATCCAGCACGGGGGCTTTCATGAGAACGAACGTCGTCCTGGCACCGAGAATGTCCCGGCCATCGCCGGCATGGCCGCCGCTGCTGAAGTCGCGGTGAGAGGGGCTTCCGGCACGGAGAAACAAGCCCGCGAGTCAGAGCTTCGGGATCGTCTTTGGCAAGGCATTCGGACCATCGACCCCTCGGCATTCCGGAATGCCGCCTCGGCGCCCTCTCTTGCCAACACTCTCAATGTCAGTTTTCCCGGTTGCGATGGGGAGACCCTGCTGATGGGTCTTGATCTCGAAGGGGTTGCCGCCTCCAGCGGGTCCGCCTGCATGGTGGGATCGATCCAAGCTTCGCACGTGCTGCTTGCCATGGGGGCATCCGAGGATCTAGCCCGCGCGACAGTCCGCTTCTCACTCGGACAGGAGACAACGCCGGAGGCGATCGATGTAACTCTTACGGCACTGAGCCGTGTACTGAGACGTCAATCCCGGCCGCGGCAGTTATGACATCACTCGTGGGTCAGTTAAAAGGTCAGCTAACAGATCAGCTGAAGCTCTTGTTCGGACACAGCGCTCCCGCAACATTGAATCCTTTATCCTCCCGCAAGCCCCCCTCTTCGGGGAATTCCCGGAAACGCGATCCGTTCCTTGAGGAGCAGGCTCGGGCACTCCTTCATCCGATAGCTCCCAAGCTCTCGCCTCTGGTCATCGTCGGCTGGAATTCTCGGATGAGGACGACTGCAGGCGTCGCAATCGCTTCACTCTGGGAGGTCTGGCTGAACCCGGCCCTTAGGGAAATCTCCGAGACCGAGGTGGAGAAGACCCTGCTCCATGAGCTGGCCCATTTGCTGGCCCAGCATCGCCATGGGCGTCGCCGTCTTGCACCTCACGGATTGGAGTGGCGAGAGGCCTGCTGCGATCTTGGGATTCCCGATGAGAAGCGGACCCACCAGCTTCCCTTTGAGAGTCGTGGGATGAGTCGTCGTTATCTGCTAAGCTGTCCGGGTTGCGGAGTTAGCCACTCCCGCGTCCGCAGGCCTAGGAAAAGGATCGCCTGCCTTGCCTGTTGCCGTACGCACAACAACGGTTCCTACGACGAGAGATTTCGCTTCCAACTCTTGGAAAGGGAAATTGGAGAGTGATGAAGTGTAGGTGTAGGTTATCCTTTTTCTTTTTCGCTTTTTCTGATGAAAAGAGGATTCGCTCCGCAGTTTAAACTCTTGCCCCCTTCATAGAATGCCAAAAAACATCGAATCCCATCTTGTCGAGAACCGCGTTTTCAAACCCTCCGCCGAGTTTTCTAAAAAAGCGCGGATTAAGAGTATGGCCGAGTACAAGAAGCTCCATGCCGAGTCGGTGAAGAGCCCCGACAAATTCTGGGCCAGGGAGGCCAAGGAACTCCACTGGCTAAGGAAATGGACCAAGGTCCTCGACTGGAAGCTCCCCTATGCCAAATGGTTTGTCGGAGCTAAGTTGAACGCCTCCCAGAACTGTCTCGACCGCCATCTCGAAACCCCGCGTGCCAACAAGGCCGCCATCATCTGGGAAGGGGAGCCTGGTGATAAAAAAGTCATCACCTACCGCCAACTTCATCGCGAGGTCTGCAAGTTCGCGAATGTGCTCAAGCGCAACGGAGTCAAAAAAGGGGAGCGAGTCCTCATCTACATGCCCCTGATCCCCGAGGCCTCCATTGCTATGCTGGCCTGTGCCCGCATAGGGGCGGTTCATTGCGTCGTCTTCGGCGGCTTCAGCTCCGAGAGCATCAAGGATCGTCTTGCGGATTCTGGGGCTAAGCTCATCGTCACTGCCGATGGAGGATACCGCCGCGGCCAATTCGTCACACTTAAGCAGAATGTCGACCATGCGATTGAGGGCGATACCTCCGTGAAGAAGGTCATTGTCTTCCGCCGCGCCGACAGCGAGATCCACATCGAGGAAGGACGCGATGTCTGGTGGCATCGGGAGATGGAGTATGTCACCGCCGACTGCCCTCCCGAGCACCTCGACAGCGAGCACCCGCTTTTCATTCTCTATACCAGCGGTTCGACGGGAAAGCCGAAGGGGATCCTCCACACCACCGGCGGCTATCTTGTCGGCACCTACGCATCGACAAAGTATATCTTCGATATTCGGGAGGATGACGTCTACTGGTGTACCGCCGACATCGGCTGGATCACCGGTCACAGTTATCTTGTCTACGGACCATTGACCAACGGAGCCACCTGCTTCATGTACGAGGGGGCACCTAACTGGCCTGAGCCCGACCGCTTCTGGAAGCTCATCGCGGACTACGGGGTCAGCATCTTCTACACCGCGCCGACCGCCATCCGCGCGTTCATGAAATGGGGTGACGAGCATCCTGCCAAGCATGACCTTTCCTCACTGCGTCTACTCGGCACTGTCGGCGAGCCGATCAATCCCGAGGCCTGGATGTGGTTCCACGAGAACATCGGAGCCAAGCGTTGCCCGATCGTCGATACCTGGTGGCAGACTGAGACAGGGGCTCACATGATCACCCCTCTCCCTGGAGCCACTCCCTGCAAGCCCGGCACAGCGACACTGCCCTTCTTCGGGATTGATGCCGCGATTGTTGATGATCATGGCAACGAGGTTCCTCATGGTCAGGGTGGTAAGCTCGTTATCCGTAAGCCCTGGCCCTCCATGCTTCGGGGGATATGGGGTGACAAGACCCGCTACCGTAAGCAGTACTGGAGCGAGGTCAAGGGAGCCTACTTCACCGGAGACGGGGCCCGCCGTGACCAGGCTGGTAACTTCTGGATCGTTGGCCGCATCGATGACGTGCTCAATGTCGCCGGCCACCGACTCGGCACCGCCGAGCTCGAGAGCGCCCTAGTCAGCCACCATGCCGTTGCCGAGGCCGCCGTGGTCGGTCGTCCCGACGAGATCAAGGGGCAGGGGATCGTCGCCTTCGTGACCCTGCGTGAGGAACACAAGCCTAGCGAGACACTTAAGAACGAACTTCGCAACCATGTCGGCAAGCTCATCGGCCCCATCGCCAAGCCTGACGAGATTCGCTTCGCTGAGTTGCTTCCGAAGACCCGCTCTGGCAAAATAATGCGTAGACTGCTTAAGCAGGTAGCCAGTGGTCAGTCGTTGACGGGGGATACTTCCACTTTGGAAGACCTCAGCGTCCTGACAAAACTTAGTAAGGTAGAAGAATAATCCCTCAACGCTTGTAAAGGAACGCCCATCTCCTGCATCAGGGATGGGTAATTCCTTTCTGTACAAACGAGTCCTCAAAAGTTCTGCTTTTTCTGGATGAGGAGGGTGAGTAGTTAGTCGATCCTTAAAGATGTCTTAAGGTATTTATGGTGAGGATAATAGGCATAGTATTTGCTTGATTGGATTGCGAATAAAGGGCCGTGAGGCCTACCAAACCCCGTAAATCGAGCTCGATGAAATCCAGATTTCAACCAAGCCAACAAGGGAACTTTTTACTACCGGAGCTCACAAGCGTCCGGTTATAAGTCCCACAGCATCAACTGGTTATTTTTGTGAGGCATATAAGATTTGAGGTCTTCTTCTGTAAGTAGCTCATGGATAGGAACTTTCTCAAACGGATGAACACTCAAAAGCTGGAAGGTTCTG
>Ga0114958_10003468_pt1 | contig 11261 bp, 6 predicted proteins | sample C_130208_EF_Meta_FD_89577 | JGI IMG/M metagenome (GOLD analysis project Ga0114958, IMG submission 89577) | Freshwater microbial communities from Lake Croche, Canada to study carbon cycling - C_130208_EF_MetaG | ecosystem: Environmental > Aquatic > Freshwater > Lake | place: Lake Croche, Canada... | reverse complement strand
TGAGTCATCCGCTCAGCGACCCTGCGGTGACGGCGGTGGCCGCGCGACTTGGTGGCCTAACCACTGCCGAGCCGCGGCACGCCCGCATTCTGGAAATTGGCTGCGCTTCCGGGCACAACCTGTTGCCGCTGGCCCGGCGCTGGCCGCAGAGCCAGTGGGTCGGTATCGACCTGGCCGTCCCGGCGATCGCCGAAGCGCGGCAACTGGCCGCGGAAGCAGGCATAGCCAATGTGGAGTTTCATGCGGTGGATCTGCGCTATTTTGATCCGGGTGACCGACCCTTTGATTATATCATTGCCCACGGGGTATTTTCGTGGGTGCCTGACGAGGTTAAATTCGCTTTGTTGGATTTTTGCCGACGTCATCTGGCACCCGCCGGTGTCGCCACTATCAGTTTCAACCTAGCCACGGGTTGGGCTCATCGCTTGCCGGTCATTGCCATGCTGCGCTCCTTGCAGGCCGCCACCGGCGGCGAACTCATCGCCACTCTCGAACTGCTGCGCGCCACGCTGGATCCGGCCACCCCACACGGTGCCCATCTGCAGTGGATTCTCGATAACATGTTAGCCAAAGGCGCGGACCTTCTACTGTTCGACGACTTCGCGCCAGTCAATGACCCTTGGCCATTCGAGCAATTTGTGCAGGCGGCCGCAGGTGCCGGCCTGCGCTGGCTTGGCGAATGCGATCCCGCCGAAAACCTCCCCTCGACCCTCGGGGAGGCCGCTCGCGCGGCTCTCAGCCCGCTGGCGGCGCACCCGCTGCATGCCCAACTCGCCGCCGATTTTGCCGCCGGCCGCACCTTTCGATCGGGGGTGTTGTGCCGCGATGACGCCGGGACCCTGCCCGGTCTAACTCGTGACGGAGTCTTTGATCTCGCGGTGCGCGCGGCTGAGGGAGTGGCACCCAGCAGCGACCCGCTGGCACTTGCCTTCTCTCAAGCGCTCGCCGCCACCGCACCATCCTGCGTGCCGCTGCGCGACATCCTCGCCGCCATGCCGGGCGTGGACCGCCCCGCGCTGGCCCGCCTGGTTTTCGATGGCATCACCCGCGGCTGGCTGCTGCCACGCATCGAGGCGCTGTGCTTCGACCCGCTGCCACCGCCGCGCCCATGCCTCAACTCCTTGCGCTTGGCCTGCGCGCGGCGGGGACTGGCGCTGGCCGATGCCTGGCACCAACCCTGTAGATTTCCACCCGCCCACTACGAGGTGTTAGTCGCGATGGACGGCAGCCGCAGCCAGGCCGAACTCGCCACTATCTCACTCGCCCGCTGCCCGGATCTCGCCTTCGAGCCGTGGTTGCTCTATCTGGCAGCGCGCGGGCTGTTCGAGGCCGACGTGCAGGTGTGACACTGGGAGTCACTTGGGCGCGATGAGGAGCCACCCCATGAGGAGCCACCACATTCTTGTGGTGCTTGCGGAAGCGCGGCCCTGAATGAGTGCCGAAGGCTCAGTTCATGGTCTATCCTTCCGCACGACGACAGTAACGTCGTCGCTCCCTAGCGGTACGCATTCGAGTCAAGTTAGCCAGAAGAAGGATTAACCACTGAACTTCGAAGTTCGCGCTCAATGATCACCTCACCTGACACGAGCTTTTAACATCGACATATCCAGGTTTTTCCGATTACTTTGCGCTTGTCCCAATCAACTCGCTAAAAAACATGAAGACCTATTTTACAGTCGCGTGGTTCATCGTAGCTTCGATAGCACACGCTGACGAAGGAATCGCAGTGAAAGCGGCAAGTGGCCGCTTCGTAGTCACCCAGGAATATCAGGGGGATAGGGCCAAGGGGGAGGGTGAGTTTGTCGAGGCGATCCGATATCGTGATGCGGCGTTTCCCGTCGTGCGGTTGTTGGGCAAGCCGTGGCCAGGAGACTACTACATCTCACCAGACGAGTGTTGGATGGTCAGAATTCAAAAAATAGCTTCAGGTGAAAGCATTGGCATACTATATCGACTCGAAAACAACGGGCGCGTCTCTGAAGTGCTCGGCTTTGACGAATTGCTTTGGAAAATCTCTGACCAGACGTCCGTTTTAAAGAAAGCGGCACTTTTTCATACCCAAGTCGCTGCGGTTTATTGGTCGAAGAATAGTGACGTCCTGGAGGTCGTTTTACACGGAAGCGCTGCTGCTAGTCGCGATGGAAAACTTGAGTCCTGCGTGACATACAACCTTGAGACTCACAAAGCCTCCATCAAGAAAACTAAAGTGATCCCCCCAGAGGGACCAGGGGCAGGCAGATCTTAGCTATGGATCGCGTGAGGGCTGAGATTGCGCTTGTTTGTTAGTTGAGTGTTTTGCCTTTGGATATAAGTCGTTTACTGGGTTGCGCAGCGAGAATTGAACCCAATTTGTTGCCAGTGCCTAACGATACCATCGAGCTTTTCACCTCTACACAGCCCAGTCTTTCAGCCACCTTGCCGGCGGTGCTAATTACACTGTTAGGCATCAGCCCCTAACAAGACCGATCCCCATGGCCCAAGCCGATTTTCCAGCTCCCGTCAAAGCCCTCATCGGCGAATTGAAACGTCTGCCGGGCGTCGGCCCGCGCAGTGCCGAGCGCATCGCCATCTGGCTGCTGCAAAGCCCAAAAGCCGATGCGCTCGCGCTAGCGGCCGCGCTCACTCATGCTAAGGCGAGCATCGTTGCCTGTCCGGTGTGCGGGTTTTTCGCCGTCCACGGCTCCTGCCAACTTTGCGAGGATCCCAAACGCGACGACCTCACACTCTGCGTGGTCGAGCAAGCCACCGACGTGCTGCCGCTGGAACGCTCCGGCGCGTTCCGCGGACGTTACCACTGCCTCGGCGGCAAACTCTCGCCACTGGATCGCGTGTCACCCGAGGACCTGCGCATCCCCGCCTTGCTCCAGCGCATCGATGCCGCAACCACTCAGATCGAAGTGATCCTCGCATTGGGTGCCGACGTCGAAGGCGAGGTGACCGCCAACTATCTCGCCGGCCTGTTGCGCGGCCGCAAGTGCCGCATTTCCCGCATCGCCCAAGGCCTGCCGGCTGGCGGCGGCCTCGAGCACGCCGACGAGCTCACTCTGTTGCGCGCCATCGAAGGCCGGCGTGATTGCGGCGGTCTGTGACCAACGAGTGCTCAATTTTACCAATTTTTAATGGTGGCGAATCCGACACGTAAGCGGTCGGCCCAAACATTGAAGCGATGAAAGCGGCCTGATTGCAAGCCACATCCGCCAACAAGGCAATTGCCGCCGCCAACGCCTTCCATCAAACAGCAGTCGGTTGAATCGTCTATGCCATCTTCAAATGCGACGCCCCGACTCATCGTTCCGGTGGCGTAGCTCGATTGGCTAGAGAGGGTGTCGCCAGCAACAGGCCACCGCAGTCTAACGCGATTTAGGATGACTTAGAATTTTGTTCTTGGCATTTACGCTGCTCTGTGTGCTTCTCAACCCGTCCGCCCCGACGTATGAGGACTTCAAAACCTCTCAACTAGCGGTCGGCATCGACCGCAACCATGCCGCCAAACCGACCCAAAAAGCCTGGGAGGCGGCGGCGCTTGTCCAGGCCGACTCTTCGGGGGAGGCTAAAGGCCAACGCGGTCGTCTAGTTGCGACTTTTGAACTCCCCGTCCACCAGGAAGGACAGCCGTCCCACCTTCCCCATGAAACCACTCCCCCTCGTGTGTGTCGCCGTTATGGCCATGGCGGCATCCGTCCGCTCGCAGGACGAGGAAACCACCACATCCGGCAGGCCCACCGGCCGGCCGGTTGTCGCCACCACCACCGCCCGCACCTTGATCCCGCATTCTCTGGAAGTGCCGGTCTTTACCCCACCGACACCGGCAGTGGTGAAAAAAGTTCCAGCCATGCGGGTGGATTCATCCATAACAATTCCCACTAAAAACTCCCGGACGTTGACCCTGCTCCGTGGCGAAGCCTCGACACTTCCAGATCTCCCTCTACCGCCGCCCCCACCGCCCTATGTCGAACCGCATGAACCCACCCCGGAGGAAATCGCGCAACGCATCTGGCAGCACCGCCACACCCTCAACCTCGGTGCCACCATCTACGACCACAAAATCAGCGTCGTCAACTGGACCGATCAGGAATCACTTGTTCACTATGAGGCCGTTTGCGGCTTTGACATTGGACTGTTAGGTGGTGTCGGCAACTTCGTTCACAAGGGGGAGGAATACAGCCTTTTTCAGATGCATTCGGACTTCGACACCACCCTGCTGCGCACCATTGCCAGCGAATGGTTCCTTGAAATACCGAATGTGGCCCCCGGTCAAATTTTTATTACCCAAGGCGATGTGAAGGAGGCCGCCGCCATCGCTCCCATGCAAATCATCCGGCAAATCATCGAGGTGGAAAAATCCCGGCTCATTTCCTACCAGGCTGCCCGACTGCGCTATCAGGAAGCCTCCGCCGCCTGGCACGCCGCTCATCCTCCGATTCCGCGAGACGAAACATTCTGGATCAAACCCCATCGTGGCAGCCGCTATCTCAAACCTGCCACCAAAGGAGGCGACTAATGAAGCGCCTCGCATTCATGCTGCTGATTCTTGGGGGGATCACATCGCTCCCAGCCCAGGAAAACGGAATAGACCAGGATCTGGAACTTGTTACCTACCCCACTGGTGAGCATGTCATCGTCTGGTATGGTTATGTCGGACGGAGCTATTTTCTCCAAGTTTCCGATCCCGTGGATCATCTCAATAAGTGGCATTGGGCGAACATCATCGAAGGGGGTGAAGACCAGGACATCAGCCATGAAGTCGGTGGCACCGGAGACAAGGGCTTCTTCCGCCTCAAATACACCGATCAAGTTCCCGGACCTAGCGAAACCCTCGACACTGCCGATTTCGACGGCGATGGCATCTCCAACTGGGACGAGATCAACACCTACCAAACTGATCCACTGAATCCGGATACAGATCGCGACGGAATCCCCGATGGCTGGGAGGTCGCCCACGGACTCAATCCCACTGACAGCTCTGACGCCGCCACGCTCTTTCCCGGCAGCAATCTCACCAACCTCCAAGCATTCCAAGCCGGAGTGCAGGCGAATCCAAACGCGACTCCCACCGACAAGGACGGCGACGGCGTCGCAGACACAGATGATGCCGATCCTAATGACCCAGCCATTAACTGGAAGTGCACCGCCGAGCCTAACTATGTATTCTACAAAATCGAAGGATACGACGTGCAAACTCACGGCGCTCCCATCATGACCAACAATAACGGCCAGATCCTCTGTAGCAAAGCAGCCTGGGACAAAGGGACATGGACCCTGATCGAAGGAACCCTCGACAACTTGGTTTGGAGAGCAAAGAACGATGGAACTGGCGAAAATAGCTTCCAGCCGATTGGAGGAATCTCTGGTATGGGGCTAACCATCGCTGATAATGGCTGTATTGCCGGCTATACGGGTAGATGCGACCCTCAGTCGCAAATGGGAGCCCATGCAGACTTGCCAGTGGTCTGGAGTTCTGCCGGGGCCAACCCTGTGTCGCCTGGAACACCACACGAAATCACTGACGAAGAATACCATTATGGCGGATACGCGTATGCGGGTCGAAATTTCGTCAACGTGATCCCAACAATATACGAGGAATGGCCATGGCCAGCGGGGAGGTCATACGAAGTGTCCCGCTATAGTGCCGGTAATCTCACAACGGCTATCTCCTGTGTGGCGCCCAGTTACAGCGATGGTTATGTACCAGGTTATGTACACGGAGGCTCCGCAACATCACGGGATGGCACCTGCGTCGGTAGAACTAATCCCGGTGGTTTCATGCTTCCTGATGCCGGTGGTGTGCCCTGGGCATGGATTTGCAATAGCGACGGCAGCGGCGCGCTGCAAGCCATTAACGGCTCGAACACGTCGGTGCCCACGTATTATCCAAATATCTCTCAAGGCGGTATCGACTTCAGCGGGAACATTACCTGCATAGGAACGACGCCACCCACGGGCGTGGGCTCCAATGCGCAGGAACGTCCAGTGATAAAAATCGGCGACTCGATCCTCATCCATGATGGTACCAAATGGGTGAAATCCAAATCCCTCCAAGACGCCTGCTTCAGCTATTGGGAATACTGGCCCTACCAGAAATATGCCGCCATCAGCAAATACGGAACCGCCCTCTGCATCAAAGAGAACGAACCCGCTATCTGGAGAAACGCCAAAATCACGAAAATCAAGGATATCTGCCCAAGCCTGAGTGCCAATGGCATCACCAGCTTCTCTTGCTATGACATCAACGACAAAGCTGTCATCACCATCAACACAGGGTCCGACCTTGGGATTCTCCTCCCGGTGGAGGTAAAGGATATCAAAGACCATGCTAACACCAGTGATGATGTCACTATCGCAAACTGGGATACGGTGCGACAGATTGCGGACAACAATATCGCTTGGATTGAGGCGCATACCTCCGCGACAGATCCCGCGCCGCGAATGCCACAGCTTGAGTTAAAGATCAACGGATTACCTACCACCACGACAATACAAGCCAGAATTGAGGTTCAATACACTCGCGGGAATGGTGCTAGAGCAGCTCGTAACCAACCCGAAGATCGCGTGAGAATTCCCGCTGACGGCAGCTTCCAAACTGTCACTGGAGACACATGGAAAATTTGGGAAGCTTGCGCTTCAGAAACCTTTTTCGGAGGAGAGGCTACGTTAACCTATAAGCTGATGACGGGCACAACCGAGACCCTCGGGCCACAGATCATAAGGTTTCGAATCGGTGGCAAGAACCCTGATTCTGCAAGAGCCAGAACTTATATCGAAACCCTTACGAACTGTAATTCGACCGGTTCGCTTTGGTTTGCTTACGCAATCGCTAAGTCGGAATCCAAGGACTACAACGGCGGAGGAACCCGATACAACCAGTTCTGGCAACTACCAAGGGATGCAAACGATACTGCATACCGAGCGGCTAGGCAGACCCACGCAGGTAGGCCAGTTTGGGGTAATGACGGCGGCACGACTCCTGGGGGCTACGGCATGTTCCAAGTGACTGGTAACGTCGCTGACTCTACTTCCAATATCCCACGTCAAGAGATTTGGAACTGGCAGGAAAACGCTCGTGCCGCGCGGACGATCCTAGAAAGCAAGCGCACAACTGCGGACACTTGGATTACCAGGCAGAAGAACGCTGATAACGCCAATGGCGTTGCGTTGCCAAGTCTCACAGTGCGAAACCTTACGTTCGCGGAAGGCGGCAATCACACCATGAACAACGCGGTAACAATGAAGGCATGGAATGGAGCAAGCGCAGCTCCAGCGGGCTTCACCGACCCTGACGGCGCTGCTACTGGATTTATCATTGATCCACAAAATGGCGGGCATTTCTGCTATTGGAAGAACTCAGCTACAATAACGAACAAATGGGCCTTGAGCCGATACAATAATCCACCCGGAGACATTCAACCCTTCAACTACGTCGATCGAGTATGCCAAGAAATCGAATAGCTATTTTGGCGGCGCTTCTAGCGTGGCCGCTGACTGGCTCAGCAAAACAGGTCAGTGCTATCACTGATTACCTGAAGCCAATCGTGTCGAAGATTGCAAGCGATCCCAATGCGGGCGGATGGACTTGGGAAACTAACGGCAACGGCGGGTATCTGCTGCGCATGGCAATAGATGTGACAGGTGATGGCGTTCCTGAGCTGTTCCTAACAAGTTCACTTACCGCAGTGAAGCAAGTTGCAGAATGGACGGTTTATGACCTGAACAAAGCTGGGGAAATGCGCCCCTATTTGCGCTCAATCAGACTGCCAGCCGATAGTGTTTGGCCTGCATCCAACGATAGCGATCCTTCACTTGTTTATGTGGCTGCGCCTGATCGTGAGCGCGAGTTAGCGAGCGACGAACCGTCGTATCCTGTGCATCACTTCAAGTTCACCTTCCCCGAGATAAACAAAACCCTTGCTTATGCCAGCGCAGATGATGTACTCAAAATCCGTCCTTCTGACCCGAGCCAGTTGCCAAAGTTGCAAGCGATCCTACTGGCCGACTATCTCACGAAGCCAGATGCGAAGTGGGTCGACGTGACTGAGTGGAAGCTAGATGCAAACGATTGCTTCTTCCGCCCAGAAGACACAGAGAGAGCTATGAAGAATACGGACTTCACACCGCAAGCTGCCTTGGTGATGCTTGGCCTAGCTCAGCAGGCGCCTCAAAATGGCAACTCTGTAACACCGCACACTTCCACGCCCGAATCCTTGCCTACAGCGGCGCAGCCAAGACCGCCGAAAGCACACGAATCGAAGCCCGCTCTCCCAGCAACAAGCGGGAAACCAATCACATCAACGCCTTGGGACGTGATCTTGATCTTGATGTTGATCGTGGCGGCAATCGGTCTTGCATGGCTGTTGCTCAAAAAGCGCAACTAATCGTCGCTCCGCACCTTGAAACATCCCGCTGGCGTCTGATCACGCGAGCTGCTAAGTCCTGCGGGTCCGTGTGACGTGCGCGGGGTAATGCTGCATCTCGGTCCGGGTGGCCGAAGGAAAACGGGGTCAGTGTGCAAATCTTGACAAAACCTTGATGTGTCGAATCATTACAGGGTGACAGATAAATAGTAGAGAATCATGCCGCAATCACCGAACTCGAAGTGATTCTCGCACTGGGTGCCGACGTCGAAGGCGAGGTGACCGCCAACTATCTGGCAGGCATGTTGCGCGGCCGCAAGTGCCGCATTTCCCGCATCGCCCAAGGGCTGCCGGCCGGCGGCGGCGTTGAGCACGCCGACGAGCTCACCCTGTTGCGCGCCATCGAAGGCCAGCGTGGGCTGTAGCACGGTCTGTGACCCGAGAAAGGAGAATAGAAACCACAACCGAGCAAAGCGAGATGGCCTGACTGACTGCAATTCAAATAATCAGGCAAATTTCACGGAATGCACGGATGATGAATGATTTATGAATTTTATAGTACTCACCTCTTGATGCAGCTGAGATTTGATAGATTAAGGGCATCTTTTCCGTGTAATCCGCGTAATCCTTGTAATCAGTGGTTACTCTAACCAACTACCAGGATCAAACTTCGGATTTTGCTCTCAACTCTCAGTAACGACAGGCTGGAAGCCCGTCGTCCATGACAGGCAGGATGCCTATGCTCCTCACCTCACTCCTCGAGCCAGCGGGCGAGTTCGTCTTCGAGTTCGACGCTGCGTTTCACGTTGAAAGCGCTACCCAGCTCGATGGAGACGCGGCGGCCGGCACTATTTTGGAAATGCAGGTGCACCGGGGTGTGGCCGGGATAACCTGCGATGATGAAACCGATATCATCCAGATCGCGCTCACTGTGGCGAGTGGTCCACAACATCAGCTCCAGCGGCCCCTTGCCATTGGCCAGGGCACGCTTGGGTTTGAGCTCGGCGATCTCATAGCCGGTGAGGCGGCGGCCGCCGGTGCGGTCATCCACTTGAATCGCACACTTGAGCTTGAGGATTTTCCCCACTTCTAACATACCAGCGTCGCGTGCGGGGACGAACGTTTCGCCCCACAGCATAATCTCGGAGCTGCCGGTAAAGTCCTCTAACACCAGAACCCCGAACGGCTTGCCGGTCTTAGTCATCTTGCCCTCCAGGCTGCGGACCATGCCCGCAAACGGGAAGCGGTCGCGGGCGTTGGCCAATTCCAAATCTTCGATGAGACCCAGCCGTCGATAGCGGTCCGAATCAATCACACTGCGGAACTTATCGAGCGGATGGCCGGTGACGTAGAAACCTAGCAACTCTTTCTCATGTCCGAGGCGTTCGTCCTTCGACCATTCCTCGGCCGCCTTGCTGGCACGGCCGGCTTTAGCGGCTGGGACCGGTGCGGCAAAGTCCATTGCATCGAACATCGAGACCTGGCCCGAGGCGCGGTCGCGCTGGAGTGATGAGGAGGCGGAGATGACTTGTTCGAGCCGGGCGAACATGCCGGCGCGGGTTTCCTTAGTCCAGTCGAAGGCCCCGGCCTTAACCAGGTTTTCGAGGATGCGTTTGTTGACGACCTTGGAATCGAGCCGCGAGGAAAAATCCTCCAGCGACGAGAAGGGACCGCCGCGGGCGCGTTCCTGAATGGCGGCGGCCATCGCGCCCTCGCCACAATTTTTGATAGCGGCGAGGCCGTAGCGGATGGCGGGCTTGCCGTTGGGGCCGATTTCCGGGGCGAAGCGCAGCAACGAGGCGTTGAGGTCGGGCGGTAGGATTTCCAGCCCCATGCGGTGGCACTCGGAAACGAACACCCCGATTTTGTCGGTGTTCTGGATTTCGTTAGACAGCAGCGCCGCCATAAACTCCACCGTGTGATTGGTCTTCAGATAAGCCGTCCAATACGAAATGTGCCCGTAACAGGCTGAATGCGATTTGTTGAACCCGTAGCCGGCAAACATCGCAATCTTATCGAAAATCTGGTCGGCGAGCTTGCGACTGATGCCGTTGGCGGACTCGCAGCCCTCGACAAATTTGGCGCGCTGCTGCTCCATTTCCTTGGCGTCCTTCTTGCCCATCGCGCGGCGCAACAGGTCGGCTCCGCCGAGGGTGTAGCCGGCGAGCATCTTGGCGGCGTTCTGCACCTGCTCCTGATAGATCATCACCCCGTAGGTGTCGCCGCAGACCTTTTCTAACAGAGGGTGCTCGTACATGGCCTTTTTGCGGCCTTTTTTCACGTCGAGCATCTGGTCGATGAACTGCATTGCACCGGGCCGATAGACTGCCAGCAAATCGATGATGTCATCAATCTTATCGATGGCATACTTGCGGCAGGTTTCCACCATGCCGCCGCTTTCCAACTGGAACACGCCCATGGTCTCACCGCGGTTGAGCAAGTCGAACGTCTTGGTGTCGTCGAGCGCCACGGTCTCGATGGCAAAGTCCGGCGTGTGCTGGCGGATGTGCTGTACGGCCTCTTGGATGACTGTTAGGTTTTTCAACCCGAGGAAGTCCATCTTGAGCAAGCCCACATCGGTGATGGCCTTCATGGCATACTGGGTGACCACTTCACCCTCGTTGCCGCGGGTCAGCGGAACGTGTTCATCGAGCGGGCGGTCGCCGATGACGATGCCTGCGGCGTGGACGCCGACGTTGCGATTGAGGCCTTCGAGTTTGAGGGCGTAATTCCACAGTTCCCGATAGGACGCGCTACTTTCGATGAGGTCGTGCAGTTCGGCGTTCTTGACCCATTCGCGCGCCAGAATTGAGTCTTTGTAGAGGTCCTTATCCTCTTTTTCGTTAGGTTTGGGGTCGATCAGTTTGGAGAGCCGGTCGCCGTCGTTGTAGGACATGCCCATGACGCGGGCGA
>Ga0114958_10003466_pt1 | contig 11262 bp, 8 predicted proteins | sample C_130208_EF_Meta_FD_89577 | JGI IMG/M metagenome (GOLD analysis project Ga0114958, IMG submission 89577) | Freshwater microbial communities from Lake Croche, Canada to study carbon cycling - C_130208_EF_MetaG | ecosystem: Environmental > Aquatic > Freshwater > Lake | place: Lake Croche, Canada... | reverse complement strand
TCTTCGATTCTGTATCAACTCAATTGCGCTGCGTCACGAGGAACAGGCCATTGAGCAGCCATAGCAACGGCGAGTCATAGGGCCTGGCTTCCACTACAGCGCAATAGCCTGTATTTATGCGCACCGTGACCGCTCAAGACCAGGCTTTCGAGGCCGCTGTCGCGCGTATCCGTCTCGTTAAGGCCCGGCCGGAGTTCGATCTGGACGAAGCCCCTGCCCCAAACCGGTTGGCTCCCTTTGCCCTAGCCATCACGGCTGACTCCTCTGGTGAAGACGACATCGCCAGTGGCCGGTTCGTTCTGTTGCATGATCCAGATGGCGTGGATGAATGGGAAGGCACCTTCCGAGCAGTCGTGTTTATTCGTGCATCTTTGGAAGCCGATCTCATCGATGATCCGCTGCTGCACGAAGTGGGCTGGAGTTGGCTAACCGAGTCACTCACCGCAAGCGGATGTGAATACCTGCAACTCGGTGGCACCATCACCCGAAATGCTGGACGTTCGTTTGGCACGATGAATGAACGGCCAGCCGACGGCTATCTCGAAATCCGCGCATCATGGACGCCAGCGAGCGTCAACGACGATGTTGCCGAACAGATGGATCGTCATGCCCGCGCATGGCTGCGCCTTCTTGACCATGCAGCCGGGCTACAACCAATGCCAGATGACGTTTCCAATGTTTTGCATTCACGGGTGCGAGCGCCGCGTTAGTGGAAACTGAGAACACCACACCCATAGATCGTGAACCGCGTGATGGGGTACCGGAAACCATTACAACAACGGCGCAGCTCAATGCTTATGCGGCGCTACTGAATTCGGGCACTGGACCTATCGCGCTTGATGCTGAACGAGCATCCGGATTTCGATACAGCCAACGTGCCTATTTGATTCAAATACGACGTGAAGGTGCCGGCATAGCGCTAGTGGATCCGATCACGATTACTGATTTCACCGCTTTGGCAGCTGCTCTCTCGAAAGCTCCTTGGATCTTGCACGCTGCATCGCAGGACTTGCCTTGCTTAAATGAACTCGGTCTATTTCCAAAACAACTTTTTGACACCGAACTTGCAGGTCGGTTACTTGGTCGCGAACGAGTCAGCCTCGGCGCACTCGTTGAATCTGAATTGGGAGAGATTCTTCAAAAAGGCCATGGCGCAACTGATTGGTCGTTGCGGCCACTATCAAAGGCGCAACTTCGGTATGCAGCTTTAGACGTTGAACTGTTGGTTGAACTTCAAGATGTACTTGAGGCTGAGCTTGAAACATCAGGAAAACTTGAATGGGCCCGTCAAGAATTTGATGCGCTACTCACCTTTAAGCCCAAGGATCGCGGATCCGAAGCTTGGCGCCGCACGTCTGGGATGCACAGATTACGCAAGGGTCAGCAACTGGCTGTGGTGCGCGCTTTGTGGAACGCCAGAGATGCAACGGCACAGCGTGAAGACATAGCCCCTGGCCGCATCTTGCCCGATGCTGCAATCGTTGCCGCGGCCACAGCCTTACCTGCATCGGCTGATGAGCTTGGTGCTCTTCCTGAATTTTCCGGGCGCGGGCAAACTCGTCGACGTAGTCAATGGTGGTCTGCGATCAGTTCCGCTCTAGAACTTCCCGAGGAATCATGGCCAGCAAGTGCAGGACCCAGCGAAAGTTTGCCCCCACCTCGCACCTGGGTGAATAAAAACCCATCGGCGGCTGCGCGCCTTGAGGCGGTTCGCGAGGGATTAGCCGAGATTTCAGAACGTGTAAATGTACCTGTTGAAAATTTGCTCACTCCAGACATCGCGCGACGCCTGTGTTGGGAACCGCCCAACATTCTTGATCACCAGACCGTAGACGAGTTCCTTCGAAACCACGGCGCCCGTCCTTGGCAGATCACGTTAACGTCACCTGTTTTTGTGACGGGGCTGAGCGTTACGGTTGAACTTGAGCAGTAGCGTCGTGCTGCTCGCTTTGGCTATTCACCGCAACTGATTCGACAATTGAACGCGAGATTTCTTGCGGAGAAAGACCGAATTGCTTCAATAAATCAGCACGTTTTCCATGATCCAAGAACTGGTCCGGGATACCGATGTTGCGAACCAAAACTTCAACATCCGCGTCACGCAACGCCTGACTCACTGCTGAACCAACACCCCCTGTGCGCATGCCATCTTCAATGACCACGACCAACTTGGCATTCCTTGCAAGAGTCACAATCGCCTCCGGCACTGGCTTCACCCAACGGGGATCTACGACAAGACTTCCGATGCCTTGCGCTTGCAAACGTTCAGACACCTCGCAACTTAACTCAGCGAAGGCTCCTACGCTGATGATCAGCACATGTTGGTCACCGTGTTCGGCCAATATGTCTACGCCTTGAATACTTCGAAGCGCTGGACGAAGTGGCGGCAGGGCTCCTTTGGGATAGCGCAAAACGGTTGGCGCGTCACTGACCAGTAACGCTTCAGCAAACTCAGCGCGCAATGTGGCTTCATCTCGAGGTGCTGCGATGCGAAGTCCTGGCACGATCTGCAGCAGCGAAAGATCCCAGACGCCGTTATGAGTGGCGCCGTCATCACCTGTGACGCCTGCTCTGTCCAATACGAAGGTCACGCCCGCTTTGTGTAGTGCGCAATCCATCAAGACTTGATCAAATGCCCTGTTTAAGAAGGTGGCATAAAGTGCAACTACCGGATGCAGCCCGCCGAATGCCATTCCGGCTGCGCTCGTGGCTGCATGCTGCTCAGCAATTCCCACGTCAAAGGTTCGGTGTGGAAAGGCCTGAGCAAAAGCATTCAAACCAGTGGGACCGAGCATCGCTGCTGTGATCGCAACGACATCATCGCGTTCGCGACCAGCTTGCAACATTGCATCGGAGAAAACACCAGTCCAGGTAGGTCCAGCAACAGCAATCGGAATGCCCGTATCTGGATCCACGATTCCCACTGCATGAAAACGGTCAGCATCGTCTGCTTCAGCCGGACCGTAGCCGCGACCTTTTTCGGTAATCACATGCACAATCACCGGACCGTTGAATTCTTTTGCACGCTTCAGTGCATGTTCAACTTCGGATTCATCGTGACCATCAACGGGACCGATGTATTTCAAACCAAGATCTTCGAACATTCCCTGCGGAGCCATGATGTCTTTGACACCCTTTTTCATGCCATGCAAGGTGCCATACAACGGGCTACCTACAAGAGGGGTGCGATGGAGCAAGCGCTTTCCCCACTGCATGAATCTTTCGTATCCACGCGTCGTGCGCAACGTAGACAGGTGATGAGCTAAGCCACCAATAGTGGGCGAATAAGAACGCTCATTGTCATTAACCACGATGACCACTTGGCGATTAGAGCCCGCAATATTATTTAAGGCTTCCCAAGCCATGCCGCCAGTCAATCCCCCATCACCGATGATGGCGACAACATGCTGCTGCCCGAGTAGTCCGCGAATTTCCCAAGCCTTCGCCAGTCCATCTGCGTATGACAAGGAAGTAGAAGCATGTGAATTCTCGACGATGTCGTGCGCGCTTTCAGCACGACTCGGGTAGCCCGACATTCCGCCCGGTTGGCGCAATTGATCAAAACCCGCAGCACGCCCAGTGAGAATTTTGTGCACGTACGACTGGTGACCCGTGTCCCAAATAATTGCATCATCTGGCGAATGAAATACGCGATGCAAGGCGATCGTGAGTTCGACGACGCCCAGGTTGGGTCCTAGATGGCCGCCGGTTGCTGAAACCTTGGCGACAAGGAAGGCCCGAATCTCTGCGGCTAAGACCGGCAACTGAGCCGGCGTGAGCGCGCGAACATCACGAGGATCACGAATTCGCGCTATCAAGCTCACGGCAACCATTCTAGGCCCTTACTTACGGCCGATTGTTTCCTGCAGCGCCGCGTTAACGAGCGCTAGCTCCCTGGATAAGGCCACTAAGCGGGCACCCTCTGAAGCCAAGGCCTGTTGGACGGTCTCAAGCTGGGAAGCCTCTAAGGATCCGCTCAGATTGACGCGTGTGGTGCTGTATCCACGCCGCACCCCTTCAATGGCGCCAGCGATGAATGACTCCACATACATGGCAAGAGCCAGCGGGTAGAGCCGCAATGGTGACTGGCGCAATTGCGCAGGCCCTTGGTCAAGCAGCCATTTCACTGCGTTATCCAAGAACTCCTCGTGTTCTGGGGATACCAGCTCACGAGGCCAGCCAGGCACTGCCATTTAGAGCAGGGAACGCAAGACGTATTGAAGAATTCCGCCATGACGGTAGTAATCCGCTTCACCAGGCGTATCAATGCGCACAAGCGCATTGAATTCAATAGTCGTGCCGTCTTGTTTCACTGCTTCAACAGCTACATCGCGTGGAGTCGAACCTTCGTTAAGTTCAACTACACCCTTAACAGTGAAGGTCTCTTCACCGGTGAGTCCAAGTGCTTGAGCTGTGACACCGGCTTGATACTGCAAAGGCAGTACCCCCATGCCAATCAAGTTCGAACGGTGGATGCGCTCGTAGGACTCAGCGATAACAACCCGCACGCCCAGAAGAGCCGTGCCTTTTGCTGCCCAGTCACGGCTTGAACCGGATCCGTATTCCTTGCCAGCCAAGATCACCAGCGGTGTTTCATGCTTCGCATAGGCCTGAGCAGCGTCATAGATAGAGACGGTTGGCTCATCGGGATCGGTGAGGTCGACGGTGAATCCGCCTTCGACTCCATCAAGCATCAGGTTCTTGAGGCGAATGTTCGCGAAAGTTCCGCGAATCATGACTTCGTGGTTTCCGCGGCGGGAACCGTATGAATTGAAGTCAGCGCGATCAACCCCGTGGTCTGCGAGGTACTGACCTGCTGGGCTATCAGCACGAATGTTTCCCGCAGGTGAGATGTGGTCGGTGGTGACTGAATCGCCAAGAACGAGCAGCACTCGAGCACTCGTGATGTCTGTAACCGGTGACGGCGTGCGCCCCATGCCTTCGAAGTACGGAGGTTTACGAACGTAGGTGCTCTCCGGATCCCAAGCAAAGAGATCGCCGCTTGGGGTCGGCAGGTTCTGCCAACGCTCATCGCCTGCAAAGACATCCTTGTATCGCGACGAAAACATGTCGGCATCAATTGCGGTTTGAACAACCTGTGCAACTTCGTTAGCCGATGGCCAAATGTCTGCAAGGAAAACGCCCTTGCCGTCTGAGTCATAGCCCAAAGGTTCGGTCGCCAAATCAATATCCATGGTTCCAGCGATTGCGTATGCAACAACCAGTGGTGGGGATGCCAAGTAGTTCATCTTGATATCCGGGTTGATCCGACCCTCGAAGTTACGGTTACCGCTGAGTACCGCAACTGCTGCTAGGTCATGCTCGTTTACTGCAGCACTCACTGCAGGAATGAGTGGACCAGAGTTACCGATACATGTGGTGCAGCCGTATCCAACAATATTGAAGCCAAGCTTATTGAGATAAGGCGTCAATCCTGCTTTGTCGTAGTAGTCCGCGACCACCTTTGAACCTGGTGCCAGGGATGTCTTCACCCAAGGTGCAGTTGTTAGTCCTAGCTCTACGGCACGCTTTGCCAACAGGCCAGCACCGATCATGACGTACGGATTTGAAGTATTGGTGCAGGAAGTAATCGCAGCTACCGCGACAGCACCATGCCCGATTTCTAACGTCTTGCCGTCAATATCAATCTCCGCCAAAGTTGCTGGCGACTTGGTGAACTCAGTCAAAGCGATTTCGAAAGCACTCTTTGACTGTGAGAGCAATACGCGATCTTGCGGACGCTTTGGACCGGCAATGGAAGCGACCACTGTGGAGACGTCAAGTTCAAGGTATTCCGAGTAGGCAGGTTCATTTGCCACGTCGTGCCAGAGTCCTTGCTCCTTGGCATAAGCCTCAACCAAGTCGATTTGTTCTTTCGATCGACCGGTCAAACGTAGGTACTCCAAGGTGGCATCGTCAATTGGGAAGATAGCCACGGTGCTGCCGTATTCAGGGCTCATGTTGCCGATAGTGGCGCGGTTAGCCAATGGGATTGCCGCGATGCCGTCGCCGTAGAACTCGACGAACTTTCCAACCACTCCGTGCTGACGCAGCATTTCGGTGATGGTCAAGACCAAGTCGGTTGACGTAGCCCCTTGTGGCAGTTCGCCGCGGAGTTTGAATCCAACAACTCGAGGAATAAGCATCGACACCGACTGACCGAGCATTGCTGCTTCAGCTTCAATGCCTCCGACTCCCCAGCCCAATACGCCAAGTCCGTTCACCATGGTGGTGTGCGAATCAGTACCAACGACGGTATCTGGGTAAGCCTGACCACCACGTGCCATGACGACACGAGCTAGGTTTTCGATATTCACCTGGTGCACGATTCCGGTGCCTGGCGGTACAACCTTAAATTCATGGAATGCGCTTTGACCCCAACGCAAGAACTGGTAGCGCTCAAGATTGCGCTGGTATTCCAGATCAACGTTCAGGGCTTCAGCATTCTCGCTACCGAAGAAGTCGACGATGACCGAGTGGTCGATTACGAGTTCGGATGGTGCGAGCGGCTCAATTTTGGTGGCATCGCCGCCAAGTTCTGCAACGGCCTCGCGCATGGTGGCTAGGTCAACAACCACGGGAACGCCGGTGAAGTCCTGCATGACCACTCGGGCTGGCGTGAACTGGATCTCTTGGCTTGGCTCTGCTGCTGGATCCCAGCTGCCAACTACCGCGATAGTTTCCTTTGTGACGTTGGCGCCGTCTTCTGTGCGAAGCAGGTTCTCCAGGAGCACCTTGTGCGTGAACGGCAACCGATCACTGCCGGGCACTGTTGCAATCCTGAAAATCTCATACGACTTCGAGCCGACCTGGAGTTTTCCCCGGGCACCAAAACTATCCACGTGGTCACATACCTTTCAATTCAAGTGACCCCAACGTATCCGATTCGCCCTTATAAGCCGAACCTGCCCTCAGGCGAGGGCAACTGGGGTGAACTTCGCGATGCACTCCATGTGTTGGGTCATTGGGAAAGCATCCAGCACTACAAAATTGGCAAGTTCGTAGCCGGCGTCGATCAGAAAAGCTGCATCTCGAGCAAAGGCCACCGGATCGCAGGCCACATAAACGATTACCCGAGGCTGCGCGGCCGCTACTGACTGCATCACTTTGACGCCGGCTCCTCGTCGAGGTGGATCCAGCACAACGCCATCAATGCTGCTCGGCAAAGCCCACTGTTCCACGTCAGCATCAACAAAACTCACCTGTGGCAGGTCACCGAGAGCTCGACGCCCATCTCGAACGGCACTTCGGTAACTCTCTACAGCAGTAACGCTGCCATCGGGCCCTACAGCCTCGCCCACGAATGCACTGATCAAGCCGGCACCGGCATACAGATCGAGCCATTTCTCGCCATTTTGTGGTGAGCCGTATTCCAGAACGTGGTCAACGATCGAGGCTGCGGCATCGGGATGAACCTGCCAAAACCCGGTACTTTCAATTTGCCAGGTGCGATCACGCACGAGTTGGGCAGCTTTGCGATTTCCCGAGACGAGATCGCGATCAGCCCAAACCGATACGTCGCCTAGCGAGTCTTGGGTGGCTTGGACGCTTTCAACTCCGGGCCATTCCTGATCGGTGATCTTCTCTTCGGTGATCTTGGGACTGGCAAGCAAACAGATATCGATCGGGAGAACCCCATGACTACGCGCGCCTAGCAAGCCTGCATTGCCGCTGCCATCAACGCTCCATCGCATACGGGTGCGCCAACCAAGCCCAGAGTCATCGCTGAGCGCCTTCGCAGTTATCACTCCAACATCAATCCCAGCCTGGCGTTGCAATGACTCACGAGCAATCGCCCCTTTGAGTTCGCGCTGGTGGGTGAGGTCTACATGTTGGTAGTCACAACCACCACAGCCATTAGGCCGAGCCCAATTGCATGGTGCTTCAACGCGAAATTGCGAAGCTTGATGAATCTCGACAACATCAGCGCGCACGAATTTTGAGCGCACCTCTGTAATCCGCAAAGTGACGTCTTCGCCCGGCAATCCATGCCGAACAAAAGCCGTGTGACCAAGTGGGTGCGCGAGACAATGCCCGCCGTGCACCATGGCGCCAAGAATGACCCGAACTTCGTCGTCTACTTCTATAGGTTCTTTAGGAACACGCGTCACGTCAGACTTCCTCTACGGATTTATCTTCAGTTGAAACTAGCTGCCAAGGAACACTCGTAACCATGACACCAGGCGTAAAGAGCAAGCGACTCTTAAGACGCAAGGCTGACTGGTTGTGGAGCAGTTGCTCCCACCATCGACCAACAACATATTCGGGGATGTAGACCGTGACCACGTCGTTTGGATTATCGGAGCGCAACTCGCGTACATACAACAAGATAGGCCGCGTAATTTCACGGTACGGCGAATCAAGAATTTTCAACGTTACTGGAATCTCGCGTCTTTCCCATTCGGCTTGTAACTCTGCAGTTTCATCATCGTCGACATTAACGGTGACCGCTTCCAAGACCGTTGGCCTTGACGCTCGCGCATAAGCAATTGCGCGAAGTGTCGGCTTGTGAATCTTTGATACCAGCACAAGGGCGTGCACCCGTGAAGGCAGGAGCACTCGTTCATCTTCCCCAGTTGAGAGTTCGATTCGAACCCGCTCGTAGTGGCGATGAATCGATTTCATGATCATGAAGATGATCGGCATCGCAACAACAACAAGCCAAGCTCCATGAACAAACTTTGTTAACAACACGATGACTAAAACGATGCCCGTCATGATGAAACCGAAGAAGTTAATAGCTCGCGAACGACGCATCCTGCGCCGTTCGCCTTTATCTGTCTCCGTCTTTAAGTGACGAGTCCAATGTCGAACCATGCCGATCTGGCTCAAGGTGAAGGAAACGAAAACACCCAAGATGTACAGCTGAATGAGCGCCGTGACGTCTGCTTGATAGACGATCATCAAGATCACCGCAAGTCCAGCCAAAGTCAAAATGCCATTACTAAACGCCAGCCGATCGCCACGCGTGTGCAACTGACGAGGCAGGTAACCGTCCCTAGCCAAGATCGAGCCCAAAACTGGAAAGCCGTTGTAAGCCGTGTTCGCCGCAAGGGCCAAGATGAGCGCGGTGGCTAGCGAAATGATCAACACCGGAACGGTTGCATGATCGAATACCGCATTAGCCACTTGAACAATGACGGTTTTTTGGGCTTGTCCGGCAGGTAGCCCGATCAGGTCAGCATCCTTTTCGGTGACCTTCACTCCGGTGTGTAGTGCCAACCAAGTGATGCCGACAAACATTGTCATCGAAATGGAGCCGAGCAAAAGTAATACCGTCGCGGCATTCTTTGATTTTGGGGGTTTGAACGCGGGCACACCATTAGCGACCGCTTCGATACCAGTGAGCGCGGTTGTACCGGATGAGAATGCGCGCGCGATCAGGAACACGAGTGCAAAACCAGTGAAACTACCTTCAGGAAGAATCGTCCACGAAGCGCTCTCCGCTTGAAGATTTGTACCCAGCGCCATCCGGATGATTGCTGTACCGATCATGACGAAAATTGCCGCCATAAAGAAATACGTTGGTACTGCGAACAGGCCGCCGGATTCTTTGATTCCGCGCAGGTTCAGCACCGTGATGATCACGATGGCTCCCACCGCCCACCAAACATTATGTTTGGCGATGATTGGGAATACGGAACCTAAGTTGTCGATGGCAGACGCGATAGACACCGCAACGGTCATGACGTAGTCAATAAGCAATGCGCTAGCGACAAATACACCCCAGTTAGGTCCAAGGTTGTGGGTGACCACTTCATAGTCACCGCCGCCGCTTGGATAGGCATGCACGGTCTGGCGATACGACATCACCACGGCGAGATAAATAACCACGACGCCGATGGCGACTAATGGGCCCCACTGATAGAGGCCGAGCCCGCCAAGGGAAAGCACCAGCAGGATTTCCTGGGTTGCATAGGCGTTGGAGGAAAGCGCATCACTGGCGAAGACGGGCAGTGCGATCTTCTTGGATAGGTAGGTCTCGCCAAGGCGATCGCTGCGTAGGGCACGACCGACAAGTAGGCGCTTAACACCTTCAGAGACTGGCACGTCACGGGATGTTACGCGGTTCCTGTATCTTCTCAACATGCACATCGTCATCCTTGGATGCGGAAGAGTCGGATCCCTCCTTGGGCAGTTCCTGGATAAGTCTGGGCACTCCGTGGCAATCGTCGATCAGGACGCGAGCGCCTTTCGGCGTTTACCCGCTGATTTCAGTGGTTTGACGGTTAAGGGCATCGGGTTTGATCGTGAAACGCTGGAAAATGCTGGCATTAATCGAGCTGGTGCCTTTGCGGCTGTGAGTAGCGGTGACAACACTAATATTTTGGCAGCCCGAGTCGCGCGGGAGACTTACGGGGTTAAGCGGGTCGTAGCTCGCATTTACGACCCTCGTCGGGCGGAAATTTATGAGCGCCTAGGCATTCCCACTGTTGCGACGGTGGCGTGGACTTCCAGCCAGATCATGCGCCGGTTGCTGCCGCTAGGTAGTGACGAACTTTTCCGGGACCCAAGCGGTTATCTCGCGGTAGGTGAAATCGCGTACGGTGCGATGTGGATCGGTAAGCGTGCCTCAGAACTTGAACTCGCATCAGGGGTCCGAATTACTTACATCTCTCGCTATGGTGAACCAGCAATTCCAACCGTCGACACTGTTATTCAAGAAGGCGACAACATCTACGCCTCATATCGCACTGATGAAGTCGCAAACGTTGTGCACGTGTTCGCTCACGGTCCACAGGAGGCATAGATGCGCGTCGCAATCGCCGGAGCCGGCAAAGTTGGCCGTTCCATTGCTCGTGAACTCATCGCCAACGGCCATAACGTTTTGCTCATTGATCGTGACGCAGAACTGGCAAAGCCTGGCGTAGTCGAAGGTGCTGAGACCCTTCTTGCAGACGCGTGTGAGATTTCAACGTTGGAAGCAGCTCACTTGGCTGAATGTCAGGTCATGGTTGCCGCGACAGGCGACGACAAAGTTAACCTCGTCGTGAGTTTGCTAGCGAAGACCGAATATGGGGTACCTCGTGTTGTGGCTCGGGTTAATCATCCAAAGAACGAATGGATGTTCGATGAGAGCTGGGGTGTAGATGTTGCGGTATCTACCCCGCGCATGCTGTCCGCACTTGTAGAAGAAGCAGTCAGTGTTGGTGACCTGGTGCGGCTGTTTACCTTCCGCCAAGGACAAGCCAACCTGGTTGAAATCACTTTGTCTTCCGATTCGCCGGTAGCGGGTCAACGGGTGGGCGATCAGCCTTGGCC
>Ga0114958_10003465_pt1 | contig 11264 bp, 7 predicted proteins | sample C_130208_EF_Meta_FD_89577 | JGI IMG/M metagenome (GOLD analysis project Ga0114958, IMG submission 89577) | Freshwater microbial communities from Lake Croche, Canada to study carbon cycling - C_130208_EF_MetaG | ecosystem: Environmental > Aquatic > Freshwater > Lake | place: Lake Croche, Canada... | reverse complement strand
CCCCCAGATGGCGCAGATATTGCGCGCCGTACCCAAGGGCCGCCTGACTGCCCGCCTGCGCCGCCGTGCGCCATTCCAGCAAATGCCGCCCCGTGCGCAGCCGCACCAAACTGTGGGCTATGGCATCAAGCATGGCAAAGGCATGGTCCGCCAAGAGGATCAGGTTCAGTCCGATGCGGGCCAATGCCATGCAAATATCCGACCAAAGCGCCTCAAAATGGCTGCGCGAGGTGATACCGGCCCGCCCCGGCAGCACGGCAAAGGGCAAAGAGATCACATAGGGCAGCGCCAACATGCCTATGACAGCCACAGTCCAAGCCAAAGCGTGACGCCCGCTCCATCCCGCAAATAGCGTAAGCAGCGCGAAGGGTGCGAGCAAACTGCGCCGCAGATTGTCGACCATCTTCCAGCGCCCCACGGCCGATATGCCGCCAAAGGTCGCTCTTTGCCCAACAATCCACGGCAACAATTGCCAATCGCCCCGCGCCCAGCGGTGCTGGCGGGCGGCATCGACGTCTTGACGGGCGGGAAAATCCTCGACGACCTGAATGTCCGAGGCAAGGCCCGCCCGCAAAAAGACGCCTTCAAACAAATCATGGCTGAGCATCGTATTGTCTGGCACACGCCCCGCCAAGGCCAGAACAAAGGCGTCGACATCATAAATGCCCTTGCCGGTGAACGAGCCTTCGTCAAACAGGTCTTGATAGACATCCGATGTCGCGGCCGCATAGGGTTCTATCCCGCCGGGGCTGGAAAAGACGCGTTGATAAAATGACCCGTCTTTGGCCTGCGGCAAGCTGGGGGCGACCCTTGGCTGCAAAATGCCGTAGCCTTTGACAACCCGCTGGCGTGCCGCATCAAACTGCGGATGGTTCAGGGGATGGGCCATCTTGCCCACCAGGCGGCGCAGGCTGTCACGCAACAATCTTGTGTCAGCATCCAGCGTGACGACATAGCGGATATCCTGGCGGATCGGCAAAGTCTCGGCCCCAAAACTGGTGCCTTTTGCGCCGCGCAGCAGGCGGTTCAATTCGACCAACGTGCCGCGCTTGCGTTCCCAGCCCATCCATATCCCTTCTTGCGGGTTCCAAAGCCTGCGGCGATGCAAAAGCAAGAAGGTCGCCCCGTCCTGCGATGGGTAACGAAGGTTCAGCCGCGCGATTTCGCTCTGGGCCAAGGCCAGCAAAGCGGCATCCTGCGCGGTGGTTTCGCTGGCAGCATCGGGGCCGTCCGACAAGAGGGCATAGCTGACAGCACCGCCGATGCTGGACAAAAAATGCACCTCAAGCTGTTCGATTTGCGCCTGTAAATCGGCCTGATTGGCCAAAATCACCGGCACAGCCACCAAAACCCGCAGATCGGGCGGAATGCCGGACAAAAGCGCCAAGGCCGGCAAGCGTTTGGGGGCAAAACTGCGGGTGATGGCAAGGTTCACCAGTGCCACGCCGGCCTCGACCGCCACACCAACACCTGTGACAGCCAAGGCCGCCAAAGCCCATCCCGTCGCAGAAGTCAGAACCAAAGCCACCGCAAGAACGGTGGTCGAGGTGATGGCAATGGCCAAAGAAAAGCCCAATAGCCCCTGCTTACGCACAAAACGGCCAAAAGCCAACCGATAGGGCACTTTAAAGCGCAAACGGCGCTCTAAAATTAGGCGGTCAGACCCGATCAAAGCGGCACCCGGATCGCCCGAAGGGGCCATACCAAGTGCGGCCTCTGTCACGTTCATTTCATCGCAGTTCGCCCCGCGGGCCAGACTCTCGATTGCGGTGCGGTAATCGTTGCGGGTTGGAAAATCCATGGCGGCAAAGGGAAAGGCTGCGTTCAGGCGGGCGTCGATCAGGATGACCGCTTCAAAAAAATCGGCCCAATCCACCTCGGACATCAAGCGCATCGAGGTGACAAGGTTGCGCATGGTGATATTGCTCGCACCCTGCCGGTTTTGGGCCGCTATCACAACGTGATCGACCGACAGATCGACCTTTTGCAGCCTGTCTTGCAACCACGCCAAAAGGGGTGTGTCAGAACGGTCCGCCCCGCGCATCCGCTTGGCAATCTGGGCGCAAAAGATATCGGGCTGGGGGGTCACAGACATTCCCGCCCATAGGCTATCGGCCAAGGCGCGCCAGCCTTGATCGCCCTGAAGGGCCAAGTCTACCACGTGATCAGCTTGCAAACGCACGCCTTGGGCTGCGACAATCTGGGTCGACAAGCGGCGCATGTTTTCGATCATGACAATGCGCAGGGTGATCGCAATCGCCCAAAGCTCGCCGATCGTCAGGCTTTGCACGGTTTGATAGGCTTGTACGAACTTTTGAAGCACCAAGGCCGAGAACAGGCTGTCGGTATGGGCGACATAGGCCCAAGCCAGTTCCAGCACGCGCGGATATCCGGCAAAGGGGCCATCCTGCAGCTTGGGCAATTGGCGATAATAATCCGGCGGCAGGTCGGCTTTGATCTGGCGCAACTGCGCGTCGACGGTGTGGAAATTGTCCAGCAACCATTCGGCGGCAGGGGTGATGGGGTGCCCGGCCTTCAAGGACTTGGCACTGTCTTGATAGGCTGCCAACAGGGCCGCGGCATTGTCTTTCAGCCGCCCTAACAGCACCCGACCCGGCACCCGTGCCACCCGATGCAGCGAGGCAAGCGAGACGGCGTGATGCTCTCATCGTTCGGTGCCAAAAAGATCAGCTCTGATGGCGTGGCTGTCTTGCCAGACATCGGGCGGGAAGGTAGCGACACAAAATCCCAAGCTTGCCGCTTCGAACACAAGCGAGGGGAAAGCTTGTGCTACGAAAAAAACCGCAGCGATCCCATCATTGATGATTCTCCGCGTCAAGCGGCGGCAGAATCCCTGCCGCCTCTTTCGGTTTCATCGGCTGGCTCACGCAGCAGTTGTGGCTTAGTTGGCAGGCTTTTTGCCAAAGGCCACGGCCAGAATGATGATGCCCCCTGCGACCATCATTTGCTCTGACACATCCAGCCCCATGATGATCAGCCCGTTGTTGATTGTGCCGATCAGCAGCGATCCGGCGAAGGTGCCCAAGATCGTGCCCTTGCCGCCAAACAGGCTGGTTCCGCCCAGAATAACGGCGGCGATGGCCATAAGCTCTGCCCCTTCGCCAAAGTTGAAGCGCGCGGTTTGCATCATGCCTGTGTACAGCAGGCCCGACAGCGCGGCCGCAGCGCCTGACAAAAGGAAGGCTGCGAACTTGATGCGGCGGGTTTTGACGCCGGAGTATTCCGCCGCCATGCGGTTGCCGCCGGTGGCCAAAATCTCGCGGCCAAAGCCTGTGTATTTCAGCACGACAAAGCCCAACAGCGCCACGGCCACCGACCAGATCAGCAGCGAGGGGATGCCAAACAGGCTGCCCGACCCAAAGATCATGTTGTAGGTTTTGTTCGAGATGGCAATCGGATTGGTATAGGTCACCCGCATATCCAGACCCCGCACGAATTGCATCATGCCAAGGGTGACAAGAAAGGACGGGATGCCGATGACGGTGACAAAGAACCCGTTCAAGCTGCCCACAATCAAACCCGCGGCCAGTCCGGCCACCACCGCCAAAGGCCAGGCAAACCCCGCCTGCATCACCAAGCCGCAGGTCAGTGCCGACAGGGCGGCGATTGAGCCGACTGACAGGTCAAGCTCTCCGGCCGAAATGACAAAGGTCATGGCCACGGCAATCACTGTGATCATCGCCGTGGTGCGGGCGATGTTGAACAGGTTCATCACCGACAAAAAGCCCTTGTCGCCGATGGTGATCGCAAAGAACCCCAGCACCACCGCGAAGAAGATATAGACGACGTAGTTTTGCAGCTGAACCTTAGGCAGCGCCGTGTTGGGGCGCAGAGTGGCTGTGGCCTTGGATTGCATGGTGAAGTTCCTCCTCAGTCGCCACGTCGCGGCGGTTCACACTTTGGGCAATGCGTCCGCCATGCAGCACAAGGATGCGGTCGCTGATCGCCATCAATTCTTCCAGTTCCGATGAGATCACCAGCACCGCCGTGCCCTTGTCGGCCATGGCGCGAACGGTGTCGACAATTTCAGATTTCGCGCCGATGTCGACGCCGATCGTGGGTTCATCCAAGATGAGCAGGCGCGGGGCACGCACCAGCCATTTGCCGATCACGATTTTTTGCTGGTTGCCGCCTGACAAAAGCCGCGACAGTTTGTCTGGCCCGTCGGTTTTGATCGACAGATCGCGGATGGTGCTGTGCACAACCTGCAAGGCGGCGGTGTCTTGCACGAACAGGCGGCGGGTAAAGCGGTCAAGGTTGGGCAAGATGATGTTGGCACCAACCGAATGATCCAGCACCAGCCCGAACTTGCGCCGATCTTCGGGCACCAGCGCCATGCCGCGCGCAATGGCGTCGGCTTGGCTTGTCACCGGCGCGCCGTTAAAGATCACCTCGCCCGACACGGCCTTGCGGCGGCCAAACAGGGTTTCGGCAATTTCGGTGCGCCCCGACCCCATCAGGCCCGCCAGACCGACGATTTCGCCTTCGCGGATGTCAAAACTGACATCGTCGATCCGCTTGGCCAAGCGCAGGTTGCGCACCTGCACCACAGGCCGCGCGGTTTCGGGCACGGCGCGGTCTTTCCACGTGAAGGTGGCGGTATTGCCTGCCCCCAACATCGCATCGACAATGCGCGCCACCGATAGGTCAGCGCAGTTTTCGGTCATCACCGTTTCGCCGTCACGCATCACGGTAACGCGGTCGCACAGCGTTAAGATTTCGGCCATGCGGTGCGAGATATAGACGATGGAAATGCCTGAGGCGCGCAACCGCCCGACGAGTTCAAACAGCGCCGAAGTTTCCGCCTCGGACAAGGAGGATGTGGGTTCATCCATCACCAAAATCCGCGCCTTTTTCGACAGGGCCTTGGCGATTTCGACGATTTGCATATAGCCAACGCTCAAGCTGCTGACCAAGGCATTGGGGTCGATATCAACCCCCAATTCATCAAGGATCGCGCGCGAGCGGCGCACCATCTCTGCGCCGTTGATAAAGGGCGTGCCAGCAAAGCGCGGCTCGCGCTTTAAGAAGATGTTCTGGGCGACGGTCAGCGTCGGCACCAGCGAGAATTCTTGAAAGATCATCGCCACACCGGCCCGTTCGGCGGCGGTGGCATCGGGTAGGTCAACCGGCTGGCCATCGATCACGACTTGGCCACCGTCCCGGCGATAAACGCCCGTCAGGATTTTCATCAGGGTGGATTTGCCCGCCCCATTGCCGCCCATCAGGGCATGAACCTCGCCCTTGCGCAGGGTGAACCCCACCTGTTTCAGCACAGGGATCGCGCCAAAGGATTTGCGGATATCGGTCATCTCTAGGATCAGGGCTTGTGTCATCGTCAGGTTCCTAAAGAAAAAGGGGCGCGGCAGGGAGGGTGCCGCGCCCCAGGTCGATTACTGGGCCAGAGCGGTCGCCATCTCTTCGGGCAGATCAACACGGTAAATCGTCTTATACGATTCGGCTAGATTGCTGCGTTCCACTTTGACCGGCGCCACGACGATGTAGGGCGGAGTTGCTTCGCCAATCAGGGTCAGCGCACCGGTCTTGGCTTCGGCAACACCTTGGTCATAGGGGCGCTGCGACGAGATACCGGCGATGAAGCCCTTCTGCGCCATGTTCAAGGCCACGATCTGGTCGAAGTTTTCGTTGACGATCTTGAAGTTGTCAGGCGTGCGGCCCGCCACGGTGGCCGAGGTCACAGCCCCCATCGCCGGGATCGACCAGCTGGCATAAACGCCGTCCAGATTGGGGTAGCGTGCCAGCAACCCGTCCGCCACTTCTTGACCCTTGTTGGGGTTGTTGTGGCCAGCAGCAGCGATCACGTGCAGGTCGGGATACTTGGCCATGACGCGGGCGATGAAGCCTTCGTAGCGCAGGTTGGTCACATAGAAGTCAGCAGCGTAGTACATCGCCGCCACATTGCCCTTGCCACCCAGCGCGTCAGCCAGTTCGTCGGCCAGATACATGCCCAGTTGCAGGTTGTCAGACGAGATGATCGAGGCATAATCCTTGCCAGCCGTCATGCCTTCGACCGCTTGGTCGATGAAGACAACCTTGGTGCCCGCAGCCGCGATTTTCTGGTAAGCCGAAGCGGTGGTTTGGCCGTTCAGCGGGATCGACACCAGCAAGCTGGGCTTCAAGACGCTGATCGCGTCAAGGTCAGAGATCTGCTTGGCGTCATCCCAGTTGGCGTTGGTTTCAGCCACAACCTTGATGCCCATGGCTTCAAAGGTTTCTTTCAGGCCGATCAGTTGCTGGGAAGCCCAGTCATCGCCCATCCAGCCCATCGAGATCGCAACCGTGAAATTGCCAGCCTTAACCTTGGCAATCTGCTCGTCGGTCAGCTTCAGATCAGCAGCCGGAAAGCCCGCAGCGCCGTCTTGACCATCCGAGACAACGACGCCTTCCAGATTGTCCATCTTGGCGAATTCCATCGTCTTGTCGGACGGGGCTTTGTACCACAGCGGGTGCTGGATATCGGCAGCAATATCTGCCAGCGCAAAGCCGGGCAGCAGGGCGACCGACATTGCCAGGACGGCGCGTTTGAAGTTCAGGTGTTTCATAGTCTTCTCCTCCGTTTTTGAATATGACAGGGCCTCCTCCTCAGAGGCCTGTCGGTTTGGGTAAGTCTTGTGGTCTTGGGTTCGGCTTAGGCCCTGTGCAGCATAAACTCGCGCAGGGTTAGGGCCAGACGGTCAGGGGCTTCCAGCGCAAGGCTGTGGCCGCATTCTTGGAACACTTCCGAGCGTTCAACGCCAACCGCCACCTTTTCCATCTGGTCACGCACAAGTTCGCCAAAGAACTCTGGCGCGCCGATGGTCAGAATGGGCAGGGTCAGCTTGGACTGTTTCAGCTCTTTGTTGATGCGCGCGTTCTTCATGCCCGCGCGGTAGGTTTCCAGACAGCCGCGCAGGCCACCCGGAGCCGACAAACGGGCGATCCACTCGTCAATCGCCTCGTTGGTGATGGCGTTGGGGTTCCAGGTTTCGGCCTTGATCCAGAACTCCCAGAATTCCCGCTCGCGACCCGTGATCAGCATTTCGGGCAGATGGGGGATCCAGAAGAACGGAATATGCCAAACCCAGACGCCTTTAAGATTGAACTGAGAGGACACGTTTTCAGGCGTGAAATTCGACCATTCTTCCAGCCCCTCGCCCGACAGCAGCATTTCGGAAAAGGACAGCGTCTTGACCCGCGCGCGTTCGGTGGCCGCCAAGGCATAAGCAAATTCCGCGCCACGGTCTTCGCCGTGCAGGTGGAAGGTGTCATGGCCCAAATGGGTCATCAAGGCCGCCATGTCCTTGGCGTTGGTCACGCTGTCATAGCCTTCCTCGGCGGGCGGCTTGTCGGTGTCGCCAAAGCCGCGCAGGTCGGGGGCGACGATGCGGAAATAGGGCGTCAGCAGCGGGATCAGCTTGTACCAGTAAAAATGGGTTTTCGGTGTGCCATGCAGCAAAAGCAGCGGTTCGCCCTGCCCTGCCGTGACATAATGCATCCGAATGCCATTGACCCGGGCCCTGCCATGGGTGACCGGCGCACCGGTATGATCGAAGATTTCTGCCATGTTGCTCCACCTCCCGAAGGAACATTTATAACATCAAGATAAACTATGTTCAAAGAACCTGTCAATCAAGAAAAATCACAGGCCCACGGACTTTGCGCCGCACGGCCCTGTTGACCGCCCGAACAGGCCCGTTTCCAAAGTCAAACGTCCCGCACCTGCCTGTCAATACTTGACCGGAAACAGGCGGGAAAGTCATTGATATTTGCTCTGTTTTCATGGCCTTATCGGCGCGGCCTTGCGGCTGGGAACACCCCCGCGTCAAGACGTCAATCAAGGTTCAGATGAGGCGTGCTGAAAGCCTTAAGTCCGCCGCGTCAGGGTTGGGCGGAGCGCCTCGCACACTTATTCATGGATGGCATACTATGTACAAACCCACCCGAACCCGACACAGATCGCAGGACTTGGGCGCAAGCTTGCATCCAAACCCGAACGCACCGCCCATTCCGGCGCTTCGCTGGGTGGAAAAGTGGCTTGGCGCGGCGATAAGCGGCGCAAAATCTGTAGCGCGCAGGTGTGATTCGCCCGTCTTTCCCCAATGCGACCTAAGCAGGTTTACGACTGCGTAAGCTCGTCGCTTAACCTTGCGCGAAACACATCGGGCATCATCCAATTGGGCTGGTGGCCCAGAAGGGTCAGCAGAAAGCCAACCGAAAACGACGCTTCCGCTTGGGCGTTTTCCTTGAACGACCACCAATGGCGCAGGTCGTCAATCACGGGGGAAACCTGCGGCTTATCCTTGAATTCTTGCTGCATGGCGGCGGAATGCACCGTCAGGCAGAATAGGGTGCAGGCATAGCCCTCGGGCCAAAAGGCAGCGGCAGAGTCCGCAGGGCTTTTGGCAGGCGGGGCCAGTGCTGTCAGCGGCATATCCGCCGTAAGTTCCCGCAGCATCAGGCCAGCGGCAAATTCGAAATAGTCGTGGCGATCTTGGCGGTTGGCGGGTTTTTGGCGCTCAACCGCGCGCAGCCAGCGCACAAAGATGGCCGCCAGCTTGGCATCGTCGATCTTATAGGTGCAGCCGATCCTGTCCCCGATGGCCTTCACATAGGCGTCAAAGGCAGCGCGAAACCAGCGCATCCGCCGCACCGCAATGCGCAAGGGCTCGTTGGTGGGTGGCAGGCTGCCGGAAAGGGGCGGAAGGTCAGACATGGGCGGCAAACTCGCCGTAAAGGGCCGACAGCTTGGCCATGTCGTGGTTGCAAAACGCAGCATCGGCTTCAGCGGCGACGGCAAGGGCCAAATCTGTGGCAGAGGCAAGGGCGGCTTCATCCTCGGCCTCGCTGCGGGTGGATTGCAGCCAGAGCATGACCGCAAAGATCGCCACATGTTCGATGGCCTGACCCGGCACATGGGCCGCATCTTGCGCCGATGCACCGCGCATCACCTTGGCTTCGGCCAAGGACAGCGACAAGGCGGCGGCGATGTCGGCATCTGCGCCGTGGCGTTGATCGGGGCGCAACGCCACATAGGCCATGCGCGCCGCCGTTTCGCTGACATAGACCGACGGCGCATCCAACCGCCGCAGCACCAGCCGCAAGGCAGCATAGATACCTTGGGCAAAACCATCTTCGGCCCCTTCGCGGGCGGTCAGGTTCAAGATGCCGGTTTGCGCAGCCTCGCCGCCGCCAAGTGCCAAGCGCGCAAGGCGATAGGCGACTTCTTCCATCCCCTTGGCCAGTTCGCCCACTTCACGGATCACAACCCCCGCAAGGTGCGATGCCGGCGCGGGCAACTGGTCAAGCGGCATCACGTCCAGCAAGGTTTCCCCGCCGCGCCGCACCGCGTGCCGCAACCCGCGCAGCGCGTCGCGCAGCGGCATGGCATCGTGCAAAGAATTGGGCCGCGGGTTTGGCATGATCACCTTGCGTCTTTGGGGCCAAGATAGACCATCGCAGCCGCAACGAAAAGCTAGACCTTGGGTCTATGCGGCGTTGCTGTGATGAATTCCATCGTATGGCGCAGATTGCGCACCCCCGCCTGACTGCCCAAGCCCGTGGCATTCTGCGCCGAGGATGCCTGCGCCAGTTCCACACAGTCTTGCGGGGTCAGCCCCAGATGCAGCCCCGTCGCAAAGCCGCCGTTGAAGCAGTCGCCACAGCCACAGGTGCATTTGACATCCACCTGAAAGGACGGGGTGTGAAATTCTGTGCCATCCTTGTGGCAATAAAACGCCCCCTGCGCGCCCAAGGTCAAGATCACACAAGCCGCCCCCCGATCCAGCAAGAAATGCGCCAGATCATGATTCGCGTGCAGCCCCGACAGGGCGCGGGCTTCTTCTTCGGACGGGATAAAGTAGTCGGTATAGGGCAGCAGCCTTTCCACCTTGGGCAGGTCGGCGGCGGTCGAGGCGAAAACATCCAGCGTGGTGATCACACCGCGCCGCTTCGCCTCGGCCATGATCTCGGCGGTGCGCCCGGCATCATCCATGCGGTTCATCAGGCCCACCCCGCCGACATGCAGGATCTTGGTATCAAGCACGCGGTCGATTTGGGCGTCGTCGATGTAAAAGCCGTCCGTCGCCCCGCGCTTGTGCAAGGCAGGGCGCTGGCCATCAGCCCGCGTTGTGACCAGCGAGGAGGATGTGGTGAAATCAGCGCAGCGCTGCATCAATTCGGTATCGACGCCGAACTTGTTCAGCTTCATCAACACCCAGTCGCCCATATCGTCGATCCCCACCCCGCCCACGGCTTGGGTTTTCAGACCATGCTTGGCCGCGACAATCACCGCGCTTCCGGCAGCGCCAGACACGGCAAGGGTCAGCTCCTCGACAAAATAGGTGTCGCCCTTGGGCGGAATCTGTGTGACGGGGCGGCAGAGCGCGTCAAACGTGATGAAGCCCATCGCGGTATAGTCAAATGTTGCAGCCATGCTTTCCCCTCATTCGTAAGCTGTCAGTGCGAAAGACCTATGATCTGGCCTAAAAGCACCCTGTTCGCACCCGATCTTGCCAAGCCATGGCGCCGATAGGTGCGCTGATTTGAACTTTGCCAACTCTCATTCAGTGTGTGTGCACAGGATATCGCCTGTCAATGCGATTTTCTGCACGATCCCCTGTGATATCTGTTGAACTTATGATTGACAAAAATGCAAATGTACAGATATCTTGTGGCAACCCTATCGAGGAGACCCCCAATGCCCACGAATGTCGCCCTGACCGGCCTTGCCAAAGACTTGGCTGCGCGCGCTGAAACTGGAAAACCCGTGCGAATCGGCCTTGTCGGCGCGGGAGAGATGGGGACCGACATTGTCAGCCGCGTCGCCCATATGCGCGGCATCGAAATCGGCGCGATCAGCGAGTTGAACCCGCAAGCGGCGGGGCGTTCGGTGACCATTGCTTACGGCGACAGCGACCGCGCCGTGGCGACCGACACCACCGATGCGCTGAACGCCGCCATCGAATCAGGCCGAATCGCCACCACGCAGCGTGTGGAAACGCTGCTGGAGTCAGGTCTGATCGACGTGGTGATTGACGCAACCGGCATTCCCTCGGTCGGCGCGGAAATCGGCCTTGCGGCGATGGAGCGTGGCAAGCATCTGGTGATGATGAATGTCGAAGCCGATGTCACCATCGGCGCTTATCTGCGATCTGAGGCAGAGCGTCTTGGCGTGGTCTATTCGCTGGGCGCGGGCGATGAGCCGTCGTCTTGCATGGAGTTGATCGAATTTGTCAGCGCCATGG
>Ga0114958_10003464_pt1 | contig 11266 bp, 10 predicted proteins | sample C_130208_EF_Meta_FD_89577 | JGI IMG/M metagenome (GOLD analysis project Ga0114958, IMG submission 89577) | Freshwater microbial communities from Lake Croche, Canada to study carbon cycling - C_130208_EF_MetaG | ecosystem: Environmental > Aquatic > Freshwater > Lake | place: Lake Croche, Canada... | reverse complement strand
TATGGAAGTGTTATCATTAGCGGAGTATCTATAGGACGAGGTTGTATTGTCGCAGCGGGGTCTGTAGTTACAAAAGATTTAGAACCGTATTGTATTTATGCAGGAATTCCTGCTAAGAAATTAAGAAAGCGATTTGATACTTTAGAGGATGAACTAATGCATGTTGAAAAAACAAGAAAATTTTTCCCGAATTATTAGATTATTATTATTGACATCTAAGTATGATTGATTCTTTTTTATTTACAAAATTTAGATATCACTTTCTAATATCAAACTCTATTTTCTTACTATCTATGGTGTATTACAGAAGATATTTATAAATAGTACAAGTTTTTGAAAAAATAATAACAGTCTATTGATGAGGCGGTTAGTCTTCTTATTGTACTACATAAGAATAGTTTTTAATGAGCTTGCTAAGGGAAGCATATCTAATCTTGCTCAATTTCCTTTTTTTAGCATTAATAATTATTTTTCTTATAAAAACTAAACAGTTTTTTATCAATTAGATAGTACCCTTTAATACAATCGATTAATATTGTTTTGATGATAATTAACAATCAGAATAATAAATATAAATTATTTTGACACAAAAACATTAGTTCAACAATCACACAACATTTCAAATACTTAAAAAAAATATTTTTTGATGAATTTTATAGATACTTTGGGTTTTACTGTTTTTTCTGATGATTTATCAAAAATACCGATAAACACCCAAAAATGCAGCGTAATAAATACGATCAGCCCTAATTCATACGGTCTTGCTTTAAAAGATTTAGAGTTTGAAGAAGCATTAAAAAAATCAGATTATCTTGTTTTAGATGGAGTATATTTTGCGATTGCTTCTATTTTACTTCAAGGTAAAAATATTAAACGAAATCAAGGTCCGGATGTTTTCTATCATTTTATTAATAGAATAAATCATGAATCTGGGAAAGTGTTTTTTTTAGGGTCATCTGAAAAAACTTTGCAAAAAATTACTTATCGAACCAAAATGGATTATCCTAATATTGAAATTAAAACATTCTCACCGCCTTTCAAAGCAGAATTCTCAGAGGATGAAAACAATATTATGCTATCTAAAATAAATGATTTTAAACCGGATGTTCTTTTTATTGGAATGACTTGTCCTAAACAAGAGAAATGGGCTATAAAACATCGCGATCAATTAAATGTCGGTTTGGTTATATGCATAGGAAATGTTTTTGATTGGTATGCTGGAACACAAAAGGCAATACACCCCTTTTGGTTTAAACTTCGTTTGGGATGGTTTATTAGAATTTTTCTTCGTCCCGAAGTTTTCCGAAGAAATATAGGGAACCAAATGAAGTTTTTCTTAGATGTTATAGTAGTATTCTTAAAATTAAAAAAAATATAAAATTATGATTAAAGCAGCCATCATAGGATTAGGTAAAATGGGATTGTCCCATTGTTCGATTCTAAATGCCCATCCGGATGTAGAACTAGTAGCCGTATGTGACTCAACTAGTTTTTTACTAGATGTATTCAACAAATACGGAAATCAAAAAACCTATTCGGATTACAAAAAAATGATTACTGAAACGCAGCCTGATTGCATTATAGTTGCAACGCCAACAAAATTTCATGCCGATATGGTATTGTATGCCCTAGAAAAAGGAATTCATGTTTTTTGTGAAAAACCTTTTTCTTTGACTGTTGAAGATGGATTTAAAATGGTAAAGTTAGCAGAACAAAGAGGGCTTATTAATCAAGTGGGATACCACAACCGTTTTATTGGTACTTTCAAAGAAACAAAACGAATGGCTGAAGCCGGAGTTATAGGTGATTTATTTCATTTTAATGGCTCTGCCTACGGACCAGTAGTTCTTAAAGAAAAAGGAAGTACTTGGCGTTCGGCCCGATCAGAAGGTGGAGGCTGCTTATTTGATTATGCCTCCCACGTCCTTAACTTAATTCACTTTGTAATAGATAAACCAATTGATGCAAAGGGAACGCTACTAAAAAACATTTATTCCAATGATGTAGAAGACGCTGTTTATTCTTCTTTAACCCTTGAAAACGGATTAAGTGGTCAATTGGCCGTAAACTGGAGTGATGAAACCCATCGTAAAATGTGTACTTCAATTTCTATTGAAGGTAAAAAAGGTAAAATGGTAGTCGATGCAACCGAACTGAAAATTTATTTGAAAGAAGAAAATAAAGCCGAAAATTTGGAAAAAGGATGGAATATTAAATACATAACCGATTTAACACCCTTAGTTAATTTCAACCTAAGAGGGGAGGAATATTCTGCACAAATTGATTACTTCATAGACTGTATAAAAAATAATAGAACCGAAAATATAAGCTCATTTAAAGAGGCCTTGGTTACTGATTCCATTATTGAGGTATTAATTAATGACACATTAAAATAAAAAAAAATGGATAAAATATTATTTGGTGACAATCTATTTTTTGCTGTGAACCACCTTTCCGATGAGAAATCACGAGCACAAGCAATTCGATTTAAAGAAAATACAGCTATTATAGAGGTTTTAAACCAAGCTAGAGAAGTTGGAATAAATACATTTATGTGTACCACTCACGATAGAATTGCCGATATATGTGATTACATGCGTAATAATCCTAAAGAATACAAAGATTTTAATATTTTTCCTTGTATGCCCTATGCCCATAAATATGCCAATGCGGTTACTGATTTAGGAATACTTGGCGCTTTAAAAGCATATATGCCTGGAAATGCTATATCAGTTGCTACAAAAGGAGGTCTAGCTTTCATTAAAAAAGATTATGCAGCAATGATGGAATTATTAGTGGATGCCGAAATGAAAATGTTTAAAGGCATAAATACACCTGTTATTTTTTTACAGAACGTAGTGGTCGATTTAATTCTAGGATTGGGAATGCAGGATATATTTTTAGCATTTGCAAAGCATGTAAAAAAGAAATACAATGCGGAGCCCGGTTTTATTAGCATGAATATGTGTAAAATGGTGGATGTATGCGAGCAAATTGGTATTGAAAATCCGATAATTTGTTCTTCCATCAATAAAATTGGTTTCCGTGTATCGGGTAGTTTAGAAGAATATGAAAGTTATTTAACCGATCCCCGCAAAAAATTTCGTCCAATTGCTATGCAAGTATTAGCAGCTGGTGCTTTAAAACCAAAAGAAGCAATAGAATACATAGGTCAATTTCCTAAAATTGAAGCGGTATTATTTGGTGCATCTTCTAAAGGACATATTCAAGAAAATATTAAATTAATTGAAGCTCATTTATAATTGGGTTCTTCCTCCGAATCAAGGGTTAAAAAAAGTTAAAAACAAAAGAAATATCTTTTAAATTATCAGATTAATAATCAGATAATCCTACTATTTATAGTGTATCTAACGCACTTTTATAGGATTAACCAATTCCCAGAAGCTTTTAGAAATCTTAGCTCTTCTTTGTTTAAAGATTTTCTAAATAATGACTGATTTGCACGATTATTTACTGAAGGAACTTGACATCAAGGGCTGTCCCAATTTTTATTGGGTTTGTGCTTCTGAAAAAGGCAAGCGAAATTTTCAAGAAATCATAAAATTATAAAATGAAAATCACAAAAATATGTTGCATTGGGGCGGGTTATGTTGGCGGCCCTACTATGGCTATTATTGCTCAAAAATGCCCTCACATTCAGGTGACGGTAGTCGATTTGAACAGGGAGCGTATTGCTGCTTGGAATGATGCGGATACCGTTAATATACCCATTTACGAACCAGGATTATCAGCAGTAGTAGCAGAAGCCCGCGGACGGAATTTGTTTTTCTCTACCGATGTGGCAAAAGCCATTGATGAAGCCCAGATGATTTTTATCTCGGTCAATACGCCAACCAAAACCTATGGCAGTGGAAAAGGAATGGCTGCTGATTTAAAATACATTGAATTGTGTGCTCGCCAAATTGCGGCAATTGCCAAGGATAACAAAATAGTAGTCGAAAAATCAACTCTACCGGTACGAACTGCCGAAGCACTAAAAAGTATTTTGGATGAGACTGGAAATGGGGTACAATTCCAAATCCTTTCCAATCCAGAGTTTCTGGCCGAGGGAACAGCAGTTGACGATTTGTTAGCACCGGATCGTGTTTTAATTGGCGGTGACTCGTCAGCTGCAGGGGAACAGGCCGTTCAAGCTTTAGTGGATATTTATGCCAATTGGGTACCTCTAGACCGAATTCTAAGAACCAACTTGTGGTCCTCGGAACTCTCTAAATTAACGGCTAATGCATTTTTGGCACAACGGATTTCTTCTATCAATGCCTTGTCAGAACTTTGCGAAGTAACGGGAGCAGCTATTAATGAAGTAGCTAAGGCCATAGGAATGGACAGTCGGATAGGGCCTAAGTTTCTAAATGCTTCTGTAGGTTTTGGAGGATCTTGTTTTCAAAAAGACATTTTGAATTTGGTTTACATAGCAAAGTCCTATGGATTGACTGCTGTAGCCGATTATTGGGAGCAAGTGATCATCCTTAATGACCACCAAAAAAGAAGGTTTTCTAATACAATTGTCAAAACCTTATACAATACGGTCTCCGATAAAAAAATAGCCTTCTTAGGCTGGGCCTTTAAAAAAGATACCAATGATACGCGCGAGTCTGCCGCGATTTATGTGGCGGATGATTTGTTGAATGAACAAGCCCAACTTGCTATTTTTGATCCAAAGGTGAGTCGTAATAAAATGCTAGCCGATTTGGATTATCTGGCTACACGAAGCTCAAAAGATAATGCCAAAAATGCTACATCTTTTGATGAACCTTATTCGGCTTGTGAAAATGCTCATGCAATTGCGGTGCTTACGGAATGGGAGGAATTCAGAGCGTATGATTGGCAACGTATCTATGACAAAATGCAAAAACCGGCCTTCGTGTTTGATGGGCGAAATTTATTAGATCGAGCTGCTTTAGAGGCGATTGGGTTTGTATATTTTGCAATAGGTTCCTAGATATTAGGTGTTAGGTTCTAGGTTCTAGGTTTTGGGTGTTAGTACATTTAAAATAGGGACTTAGCGCTATTCATCAATTAAAAAAATAATTAATCTCTATATAAACCCAATAATTAATTCAATTAACAACAATTAACATTAAAATTAACACAACAATTCTAACCCTTAAATTAAATCAAATGAAAAAAAAATTCAATGTCAAGACTTATTTAGCAATAGCTTGCTGCATGATACTGCAATTTGCTGGTGCACAAACCGATGGTCCACCTGCTAAAGCAGCGGCCAAAGAAACTAAAGAGAGCTCAACCACTAAAGAGTATAAATGGTCTGTTGGTCCTGTAATCGGTTTTAAATCGATTAAAAGCGTATTAATTAATGATATAGGTGTAGAAGCGAGCCGTACCATTAGAAAAGGAGAGCGTGCCCATTTAGAACTTAGTTATCGTTCGGCTTCCTCAAATTATGAGCAAAATTGGGGTCGAATTCCAATGAACATGAAAACAGACATTGGTAGTTTGCTTATTGGTGCAGGCTATGATTGGTTTCCTTTTGTTCGTTTTGGATCGGATAGTGATTTTTTAAAATCTTTAAAAGTAAGTGGTGGAGCCTGGTATGTGAATAAACCAAACTATGACTTTACAGCAAGCCTTCGGGATCCGTTAACTTGGGGTCAATTGACTTTTACACCAGAACAAATAGGATTGGTGTCTACAGCTATCAAGACGAATAAAGTGCAGCCTTATCTAGGATTGGGTTATGATCAATTTTACATGGGTAAAAACATTAATTTCAGTATCAATGGAGGTTGTCTTTATCAAGGTAAACCCGAAGTAACAATGATGGCTACTAATATGTTAAAACCTACAGAAGAAAGCGCAGCTCGACTAGAGCACAATCTTTCGTCTTATCAATTTATCCCTTTTGTTCAATTACATATTCAATATAATTTAAATTAATTTATTGAATCCTAAATTTAAAATCATGAAAAAAAGCAAATCTTATTTTCGACTTTTCACAGGTCTAGTTATCCTACTTTTTCTAAATCAATCTTGTGAAAAACCTTTTGATGGTGTTAACGCCATTTTGACCAATGTTAAAATTGATCATAAAGTCAATGTTCAAATTATAGATGCCAATCCAAATGCCACTAATCCTTATCCTGCTAACCCGGTAATAACGCTTGCGGGTGATGCTGTGGATCAAGGCTTACTTTACACCACTGCAGGAGAACTTTTAAATAATAGCTCAGGTAGCGCAAAGTCTATTAATAATACCGTTAGTTTAGCGGTAAAGCCTTTTACTATTATTTCAAAAAGCCAACCGCTTCATTTTTATATTAAAGCCGAAGCGGCCAATTATATTTCGAATACTAAGGAAATTACTATTAGCTCTTTAGATAGTTTACAGTATATTAATTTATCCTTGTTAAAAATTTCCAGTCTGCCGGACGGAGTAGCTAATACAACTACCCAAACTGCTGTAGTGAATGGAACTATTGCGCAGGATTTTGTTGTAAATGTAGATTCTAAAATAGCAGGGACTAATACTACAGAAAATGTGGTAACGGCCACCTTTCCGGCGAATACTGTTTTTAAAGATGCTGCTAATAATCCTATTACTACTAGTGGAGATTTAAATATTTCGGTAACAAATTTTAGTGCTAGCACGCCAGAGTCAGTGACTTCCCTTCCAGGAGGAACTACTGCGAGTACGGGTAATGGAGTTGTTTCTACTTTTATATTAGCAGGTGCTGTTGATATTACTGCCAATATTGGAGGAACGGATGTAAAATCATTTTCTACACCAATTCCATTTGAAATCAATTTATCTAGTGAAGTTTTCAATCCTACAACAAATAGTACTATAAAGGTAGGGGATCAATTACCGGTTTGGAGTAAGGATGCCAATAGTGTAACTTGGAAAAAAGAAGGAGTGGCTACCGTTTATAAAGATGCGACTACAGGTGCTTTGCAGACTACCATTTTAGTGAGTCACTTATCGGTTTGGATGGTCGCTTTTGATTCTCCTAATTGTGCTAATACGACTACTTTAAATTTTGTTTCTAGTTCACCTATCGCAACATCTGCATTTATAAAAATAAATGTTAATGGAGGATCGGATCAGTTAGTGGATACTAAATTGATTAGTTTTAATAATGGAGATGCAATTGAATTACAATTGGGACAGAATTTAAATTATACAGTTAGTATGTATTTAGGAGCTTCTGATAAAGGAACATTATTAAGTACGATCAATTTAGCAGCTTGTGCTGTAAGTGGAACCTTAACTAGTACTTCTATTTCTACTAATCCTACGCTTTCATTTGATTTACAAACCTCTTGTCCAAATGGTTCCTTCCGTTATAATGGTGCTATTGAGTATAAAGTAGCTGGTACTAAACTATGGCTCCCTTTTACTCCTTCAATAGTAGGAAAATTAAGCACGAATCTTTTGGCTTGGGATGTTACTTATGATTTCCGTATTATTTACAATAATGTTGAATTCAAAAGGACTCGTAAAGTGTTGGCCGCTGAATTTAGACAAGCTGCAGATGGCAGTTGGCAGTATTTTGGTAAATCAGATACCCCACAAACGTTCTTTAGTTCGCCATCGGCTTGTAATTAATTGTTTGAACTATTTTAAACAGAGTATTTGGAAATTTTTTCTAATTATATTGGGTTTTTGGAAAGGATTTCCTGCTCTGCCTCATTTTTAAATTAATAGAATCAGGAGCCACAAGTTTTATAATTTGAGGTAAAATAAGTGGCTCCTTTTTTTTATAAATAGCATGCTGCCAAAAATAAAAAAGAATCGTATTTATCGAAAACTAATTTTAGGAGCTCTTTTTCTATGTTTTGTTGCTGTATTTTATTATTCCTGGTTGCCGAATCCTAAATTAGAACAGGAAACCTATTTGTCTTCCTGGATCAGAGACTGGAGTAATAAGTATTATAATTTGCGAACAGCTGTGCCTTTTATCGCCATTGGTTTTTTATTGGAAGTGCTTACTAGCAATAAAAATCCACTAGGAAAGAGAAGAAACGGCCTGGGTCTTATTATTCGAAATACCTTTATTTCATCAGTTGGAGTTTGTACTGCCGAAGCGGGGCAATTTTTTGTCAAAAATAGAAATCCAGATCTAGTTGATATTTTTTTTGGAATACTTGGTAGCTTAATAGGATGTTTTATATACTCATTAGTTTTTATATTATTAAACTTAAAGAATTTACAACATGCGGAATAGATATAAATTCACTTTTATTGGATTCTGTTTTTTAGCCGATCTGTTGGCTATGGTTTTTGGAGCGCTAATCTTTTTGAAATTTGCCAGAAATGGTGAAATGGAATGGAATACCTTGGTTACTACAAAAACAATTCGGGTTACTTTAATTTGTTGGTTGTTTTCCATTCTTTATTTTCAATTGTATCAAGTAGGTACACTATTTAGTTTAGATGCTTTTTACGGGAAAAGTTGGCGTTCCTTTTTATTACAGAGAATTCTATGGCAGACTTATGTTTTTGTTTTTCAGGGTGGTAATTTATTATTTTCCTTCAGCAAAAGTGCTAATCTGTTTCAATTGAGTTTTTTGCTTATTTATTTTTTAATTTCTAGGATATTGTTTGCCCTAATTTTAGCCAGAATTAAAAAATCGACTTTAAAGCCCTTCAATGTTGCTATTTGGGGTTTTAATAAGACTAGTATTCAGTTGGCAACACAATTGGAAACTAATTCTCATTTCATGCATTTTAAGGGGATTATGAATGAGAATTCTTCGGAAGATTATAAATCAAAAAGTGATTTTAGTTTGGCGATTACAAATGCTATTCACAGTGCATCCGAAAATAATATTAATGAATTGTATATTGTAGCTAAACCAAATTTTATAAATGATTTAAATTCCTATTTCGAGTTAGGGGATCGGTATTGCATGCGGTTGAAATTTGTACCTGATTTTTCGATGATTTCAAAAGTGCATTATAGTACTGCCAATTTTAATAATTTTCATGTAATCAAACCCCGTCATGAGCCGCTACAAAACGGCTATAATCGATTGATTAAAAGGATGTTTGATATTGTGTTTAGTTTTCTTATAATCCTTTTTGTACTGTCGTGGTTGTATCCCATTTTAGCTTTTTTGATTAAAAAGCAAAGTAAGGGACCTGTTTTATTCAAACAATTGCGTACCGGAAAGAAGAATGAACCTTTTTGGTGTTATAAATTTAGAAGTATGTATACGAATATGGGGGATGAAAGTCAACAGGCTAGAAAAGGAGACGATCGAATTACTCCGATTGGCAAATTTATAAGACGGACTAGTATAGATGAGTTGCCACAGTTTTTTAATGTGTTATCAGGGAGTTTGAGCGTTGTAGGCCCTCGTCCTCACATGCTTCAACACACCAAAGTCTACAACGATCAAATTAATGATTTTATGGTTCGCCATTTTGTAAAACCCGGAATTACGGGTCTGGCACAAGTTAGTGGTCTTAGAGGAGAAACTAAGAAAGTATCGGATATGAAACGCCGTGTTAAAGCGGATATTAAATATGTACAGCAATGGAGTTTGATGAAAGATATTAAAATTTGTATTTTGACTGTTATTGTTGCAATTAAAGGAGATGAAAACGCTTTTTAAACTTAAAACTTAAAATTATGAATATTACTTATTTTGTAGCTGGAATGGCTTCAGGACTTTCTGTTGCCTCTTTTTTAATTGGCAAAGAATTGTATCGTTATTATATTAAAAGCAAGATTCAAGAAAAACAATTGATCAGGATGATGAAACTGAATGATAAAATTAAAAAATCATTTTCTTCAGAAACCGCTGAAATGTCAAATTAAGGAAGGTGTTAAGCTTCAGATTTTTTTTTTTTGATTTCTAACTTCTACGTTTAATAATGCTCCTTTTGACTTCAGGACCTCGAAACTTTCAACTTCCTTAAATCCGAATTCTCAAATCAACCAAATTATTTTTTATGATTAAATCTATTTTAACGGCTTTATTTTTAGCTGTGCTATTGCAATCTTGTGCCTCGAAAAAAGATATTCTCTATTTTCAGGATGCCTCAAACTATCCATCTGTTCCAGTAGCGTATGGCAGTACGATGATACAAACTAATGATATTTTGAGTATCAAAGTTGGGGCTCTTGTTCCTGAAACGGCTATACCGTATAATGTGCAGACCTTAGGCTCTGGTACTACTATTTCAAATATCGAAATTCTTAAACTTCAGGGTTATTTAGTATCTCCTCAGGGAACCATTGTTTTTCCGGTTTTAGGAACGGTATCTGTAGTCCATAAAAGTATAGCAGAATTGGAAGTGCAGCTTCGGAAACTATTAGAGGAGGGTGGTCATTTAGTGAATCCTACGGTTAGTATTCGGCTTTTGAATGCCAAAGTTACTGTTTTAGGAGAGGTGCGAAGTCCAGGGACTTATACCTATTCTGAACAATACCTCAGTTTGCCACAAGCCTTAGGTTATGCAGGGGATTTGACGATCAATGGGAAACGAAAAGATATTTTGTTAATTCGAGAAGTGGATGGGGTACGAACGATCAATCAAATTGATCTGACCACAGCAAATTGGATGAAGGACCCCAAGTATGTCATTCGACAAAATGATGTTGTGATTGTTAATCCAAATAATGCAAAGGTTAAATCGGCTGGTTTATTAAGTAATCCCCTCTCCGTTGTTACGATAGCCTCCTTTATTATGAGTACTTACATTTTATTAAAACGATAAATAGAAAATGAACAACGACAAAAACGATTATTTCGACTTCGCAGAGGACGAAAATCCAATACAAATAAAACAAATTATAGGAAAATATCTGGCGTATTGGCCATGGTTTTTAGTTACAATAATTCTTAGCTTATTTTTGTCATTCTTTTATTTGCGCTATACAGAGTTAGTGTACGAGACTTCTGCTAAGGTAAAAATAATAGCAGATAAGGACAACACTAATTTTGCTTTAGACATTTCTAAAATTTTTAATAAATCATCTGTTAATTTGGAGAATGAAATTTCTCTTTTTAAATCCTATCGCTTATCAGAACAAGTTGCTCGAAATTTAAATTTAAATGTTAATTATTATTATAACGGAAAAGTACATTTGAAAGAAATATTCAGACCCCCATTTACTATAAACTACACAAAATCAGAAAAAAGTCTTAGCCAAAAAATTGCTTTTAATATTACTATAACGAATACAGGTTATACTATTTTAAATAAAGATACAGAGAAATTTATAAATACAAAAGGATATTTTTTTAATGGTGGATCTAAAGATTTTCCGATAAC
>Ga0114958_10003463_pt1 | contig 11266 bp, 12 predicted proteins | sample C_130208_EF_Meta_FD_89577 | JGI IMG/M metagenome (GOLD analysis project Ga0114958, IMG submission 89577) | Freshwater microbial communities from Lake Croche, Canada to study carbon cycling - C_130208_EF_MetaG | ecosystem: Environmental > Aquatic > Freshwater > Lake | place: Lake Croche, Canada... | reverse complement strand
CGATGCCTAATAACGATACTACTGCGATGATAATACCAAAGTTGATAAGCTTGGCCTTATGAACATTGCGAAATATTTGGCCTACTAGTACCGCCCCGACAATCATACCAACTGCAGTTGGCACAATTAGCTTGTAGCTTGTGCTGGCGAGGCTTTGGTTGAACAACAAGATAGCCAGAGCTGGTGCGACGACTGCTATAATGCCAATCAACATCTGGCCTATTGTCAGGTTTATTATTGGAAATAGTAAAGCCGGAGTTTTGAGTATCTTATTGGTAGTCTGTCGGATTGTTACAAAAACATCATGATTGATAGTCTTAAAATCGAGACCTTTATGGTTAGCCCTAAGTTTAGGCAACCCTAGGCTCAAGAGCGCAGAGGTGGCAAATGCAAATGAGGTCGCCCAGTAGACCGAATTAGCACCCCAGGTAGAAATGATTGGTCCGGCCAAACTGTAGCCAAGTATGAAAGAGCTATATAGTGTGAATAAGAATAGCGAATTAGCAACAACTAAGTGCTTTTTATTGACTAGCTTGGGTAGTGCAGCCGATTCGGCAGGAGTAAAGAATTGCGAAAAAGTCGAAATTATAAATACTGTCAGATAAACAAACATCAGATTGGTTTCGAACAATAAAAAACACAGTACAAGAACAGCTCTAACAATATTTGTTATAACTAATACTTTTTTGCGATCCATGTGGTCGACATAGGCACCAGCCAGGACTGCAAATATAATCGACGGTACGCCAAATGATAATATCAGCAAACTAACAGATATATTGGCGTATTTCGTATTAGCTGAAAGCTCAAAAACCCTGATAATCAGAGCGAAGTTAAGTAGATTGGCGGCTAATTGTGAAAACAGCTGGGCCAGCCAGATTTTGAGGAAGTTGCGGTTAGTTAGAAGACTTTTGTACATACTTATTTTGAACCTATATTAGCACGAATCTTGGGCTGATTGATAATTTGCAAAATGACATCGGCAGTTTTTTGGGGCTCTTCGAGCGGGAAAAGATGTCCGAAGCCATCAAATTTTAGCAGCTTGATTTTAGGATTAGTGATTTTAGATTCAAGATGCTCGATATTGCCAAGCTTGTCTTTGCCACCATAAACGATTGTGGTGCTTAGGGTTAGCTGATTGAGCAGTTTGACTACCGGCATACTGGGTAGGTCGCCAGCTATTTCGGACGCCACCCGCTTCGATACTTTGCGCGTGGCAATTTGGCCCTGGCGGAGCAACCGGGCCTTGAGCTCGGCGTTGTTAGAAACAAAAAGCATTTTGGCTGATGCTCGATTATAAAAATTACTAGCTAGCACTTTCTGGCTGAGTGGTTCGGGGGTCATTCTAATAGTATGATACGCAGCCCTTGACGCCAGATGAGCAAAATTGCGCTGATGCTCGGGATAAGGTGCCAGCAAAATTAGCTGGCGGACCGCCCTGCTATCTAGGTATGTGACCGAATACTGCAAACAAACTAGGGATCCATAGGAGTGGCCGACCAAAACTGCCGATTTGATATCGAGAGCCTCAATAAAGCTAGCCAAAAACCGAGCATGAGACTTGGCGTTATGCTCGGACTTTAGAATATCAGACGACCCATGGCCGGCTAAGTCGGGAATGATGACGCGATAACCCTTGAGACGACGGCCTAGATCAAGCAAACCAGTGTGGTCGCCCATTATTCCGTGTACCAGAATTATTGTCTCGGATTGGCTCGGATTGAGCTGGGCGTAACTGGCTTGACGGCCTTCAATGGATATTTGTCTTATCATTATTGGGTATTATATCTGGATTTAGAGCTTCTGTACAAAAGTTTTAATAATTTTGATTATTAAGGCATAATAGAGTTATGAATATACTACTAGTTACAGAGAGCTACTGGCCGAATGCCGATGGAGGAGCCCTTTTTGAAAGACGCCTGGTGCAAGGGCTAATTAGCAAGGGGCACTCGGTGAGTGTCTGGGCGCCGTCTAAGAACTTCACGAACTATCTGGAGCAAGACGATAGCTATACCATCTACCGCGAGCGAGCCGTGACGATGCCGTTCAATAAAAAATACAAGGTCACACTCTTCCCGTGGGTACATACCAAAAAAATATTTAAGCTGGTTAAACCAGATGCAATTCATATACATAATCCAGCCCTACTAGGTAGAACGGCCATGCGCTATGCTAATCGGCACGGCATACCAGTACTAACCACCAACCATCTGATGCCTGAAAATGTTTTACTTAATATCAAGGGCAGCAGCTGGTACTATGGCTGGTTTTATAAGCGTTTCTGGAATTATTTAGTAAAGTTTTGCAACCGAGCCCAATTCGTGACGACCCCCACTCCAACTGCATTGGCTTTCCTTAAAAAATACGGGCTTAAATCTCACTCGGAGGCTGTCACTAATGGTGTTGATACTGCTGTTTTTAGGCCTATGCCACACGACAAGGCAATTGCTAAAAAATACGGTCTAGCCGATAAGCCTACATTGCTTTATCTGGGCAGAGTCGATGGTGAAAAAAGGCTAGACCTAATAATTAAGTCTTTGCCAGAAGTCTTGAAGCATAGCGACTGTCAGCTAGTGATAGCTGGCTTCGGTAATGCCATGGAAGACCTAAAGCAGCTTTGTGCACGAGAGGGCGTTGCGCAGAATGTAATATTTACTGGCTTCATAGACGAAGCTGACAAGCCCAAGATCTATAACCTTTCGGATATTTTCATTATTAGCTCACCAGCCGAGCTGCAGAGCATCGTAACTCTTGAGGCTATGGCCAGTGCCAAGCCAGTCATAGCGGTCGATGTAGCGGCCCTCCACGAGCTGGTACAAAACAACAAAAACGGCTATCTTTTTGATGAAGATAACTATAAAATGTTAGCTCAGAAGATAATTTTGCTAATTGGCAATGCTGCAAAACTAAAAGAGTTCGGTCAAAAGAGCCTAGATATTATTATGAAAAAACACACCACTCAAATTACCTTTAATCGCTACGAATCCATACTCGAGGAGATATCCAGATGAAAATTGGTTTTTTTACAGACCGCTACTACCCTCAAGTCGATGGAGTTGCGGTTTCGGTAGAACTTTTTGCCAAAGAGCTAATTGCACTCGGTCATGAAGTGGTGATATTTGCCCCCCAGTCGGCCGACAAAAAACAGGTCGACCCTGCTTACGTAGTGCGCTTCAGATCTTTTCCAAGCATCTGGTACGAGGACCACCGAGACACTATGCCCTTTACTCCGGCCATCATCAAACAAGTGCGCTCGCATAACCTTGATATTATTCATATACATACACCAGCTCAGATAGGAATATTGGGAATGCGCATAGCCAAAGAAGATAATATTCCGGTAGTATCGACCCATCACACCGACATCGATCAGTATGTGCGAGTTTATAAAAAAATGATGATTGGCGTCTTACTCGGTATCCTGGTAGCGCCAGCGCTGCTAAAGTCTGCCGACAAATACAAAGAATTGCTCCCCTATTTGAAGCCAAACCGGTCGATTAAAACATGGAATCGTAAACTAATCCTAGAAAGTGTCGGTATTTTTTATCAAAACTGCGATGCCGTTATAGCACCTTCATTAAAAATGGTACGTTCTTTAAAAGATTATGGTAATTTTAACAACGTTCATGTCTTACCGACTGGCATAGACCTCCAAGAGCTAAATATTAAAACTGATTTTGAACCAAGACGCTACTATCAAATAGATTCTGACAGCCCTCTTTTGCTGTTTGTTGGTAGGCTCGGCAAGGAAAAAAATATTCAGCTGATTATCCGTAGTATGCCCAAAATACTAGAGCACCAGCCGGATACAAAGCTAGTTATAGTGGGTGATGGTCCATATAGCGAAGAGCTCAAGGAATTAGCTGAGTCAGTAGGGGTTAGACAAAATATTGTGTTCACTGGAATGCTGGATAGAGCCAAGACCTTTGCTTGTTTTAAAGCGAGCGACATATTTTGTTTTGCATCTTTGACCGACACTCAAGGCCTGGTGCTCAATGAAGCCGCCATAGTATCTAAGCCGATTGTATTTCTAGACCCCGAGATTTCACCACTAGCAGAAGACAAAGTAACCGGAATACTAGCAAAAAATACCACTACTAGCTTTGCAACTGCCTGTAATAAACTAATTGGCAACAAAAACCTCGCTGCTGATTACGGAAAAAAAGCAAAACAAATTGCTATGACTATAACAATAGACAAACAGGCCAAAAAACTACTCAAGATCTACTCTGATATTATTTAGTACTGTTAGTAATTATATAGCTTTAGCCCCAAAATCTTGGTAACATAAGAGGTATGAGTTCATCGGAAAACAAATCTCAATCATCTGATAATTTCCACCAGCGTGCTAAACATGCAACCAAGCCTGCCAAGGTTAGACTTGATGATTCTTTTGAAAATTTTGTGACTTGCGAGATAGATACCGAGCAGGTAAACCCCGACGACGCCTGGCAGTGTAAGCCTATTATGTTAGATATCGAGGGTGTCGAGACCGAAATTAGGCGCGATTACTTGTTCGATGAGTATGTAATAGTGTCCCCAGGTCGTGGCAAAAGACCCTACGACACCAGCAAAAATCGCCATCCACTAATCGAAACTGCTGATAGCCCGAATCTTGATAAAGAAAAAGAAGTATATAGCATCAAAAAGGACGGTAACTGGCTCGTGAAGGTCGTCAAAAACAGGTTCTCGGCACTGACAATGGATAACCCGAAATCTCATGGCAGCCAAGAGCTGGTAATTGATACTCCACTTGCCAATATGCCTTTCTCGAGGCTATCTTTGGTTCAAATTGAGCGAATCCTGAAGGCCTACCAGATGAGGACTACAAATTTGCTAAATAAAGAAGGCATTGCCTATGTCTTGATTTTCAGAAACGACGGTTTTGAGGCCGGAGCTAGCTTGGCGCATGCTCACAGCCAAATATTCGCTATGCCGATTGTTCCAAAGCGATTCCAGGAGCATTCTAACCATATCGAAGAATACTACTTAGATAAAAAGAAGGAGCCGATTGACGATATTATTTCTTTCGAGCGGAATCAAAAAAAACGCGTCATAACAGAGGATGAGCATTTTTTGATTATTTGCCCATATGCCTCGCAGTACCCTTTTGAGGCTTGGCTAATACCTAAGCAGCACGTTGTGAGTTTCGACAAATTCAGTGCGTCTCAGCTAAAATCTTGTGCCCAGCAGCTCAAACATCTAACTCAAAAGCTAACTGGAGCCCAGATTAGTTACAATTTTTTTATCGAGAATGGCGTAAGCCCCCACCATCGCTGCATCATTAAGCTATACGGCCGAAGCAACATCTGGGGTGGATTCGAAGTTTCGACGGGAATGGTCATAAATACAGTGGCACCCGAATCGGCTGCCATATGGTACCGCTCCTCCAAGTAGTACTAAGGTCATAATTCTTATGCTTGCTTTTCGCTTTTTGTTTGTATAATATGATGTAGAACAAGGGGGTTGTTGTAAATGCTAGCCAAGGTAAATACTATTACTAATATCGGTCTTGACTGCCAACTAATCGAAGTTGAAGCCGATATGAGCAATGGCTTGCCTGGCTTTATTGTAGTCGGCCTAGCCAATAAGGCCGTCGATGAAGCCAAAGAGCGAGTCCGGTCGGCTATTAAAAATTCCAGCCTAAATTTACCACCACGCAGAATTACGCTTAACCTAGCTCCCGCCGACTTACCCAAAAATGGCTCGGGCTTTGATCTGGCAATGGCGGTTAGCTTGCTTGTTGCAAGCAAGCAGGTTGGGCCCATACCAGCATCTTCGGCCTTTTTAGGCGAATTAGGTCTCGATGGCTCCATGAGGCCCATCAATGGTGCCCTGTCGGCTGCCCAGGCCTGCAAAGAAAATGGTATCACCGACTTATTTGTATCGGCAGCCGTGGCCAGCCAGGCAGCGCTAATTAATGGCGTCAATATCTACCCAGTAGAGTCGCTTGTCGACATCTACAAGCATCTGATTGGAGAGAAGCTGATTGTATCGCTCCCGCCAACCCCCATTAATGCCAAGCAAGCTCAAGCCGAAGTTGACATGAGCGAAGTCTATGGACAAGATCAAGCCAAGCGGGCCATCGAGATAGCCGCCAGCGGAAACCACAATATTTTGCTGAGCGGGCCACCTGGGTCTGGCAAATCAATGTTGGCAAAATCACTGGTTGGACTTTTGCCTGCCCCGAGCTACGAGGAGTCCCTAGAGATTACCAAGATACATAGCCTAGCAGGACAAAACAGCCAAGGCATTATATCTACTAGGCCGTACCGAAATCCGCATCACACTGCTAGCAACATAGCCCTAATTGGTGATGGGCAGTGGCCAAAGCCAGGTGAAATCAGCTTGGCTCATCGTGGAGTGCTATTTCTAGACTAGATACCGGAGTTTGCCCGTAATGTACTCGAGGTTCTGCGTCAGCCTCTAGAGGAGGGCTGCGTAACAATTGCTCGTGCAACATCGTCTCAAAGCTATCCGGCTCGTTTTTTACTGGTAGCGGCCCAAAACCCCTGCCCTTGTGGCTATGCTGGCGACCAAGAATCTATCTGTAGCTGCTCGCCCTCTCAGATTCAGCGCTATAGCAATAAAATATCGGGGCCCCTGCTTGATAGATTGGATCTTGTCGTCAATGTCGGACGAGTCAAAAGATCACAACTAATTAATGGTGAGGCTTCGGAATCAAGCCGAGACGTCCGCAAAAGGGTCGCCAAAGCTCGAGCGATTCAGACAAAAAGATTTGTAGATGAGTCTATCAAAACCAATAACGAGATGAACAATAAACAGATTCAAAAATTCTGTGCACTAGAACCAAATGCCAAACAGCTACTAGAACAAGCCCTGATTAGCCTCAAGTTGTCGGCTAGAGCCTACATGCGGGTGCTAAAAGTTAGCCGTACTATAGCTGATCTGGAGTCGACTCAAGATATTGAACCCAAGCACATTGCAGAAGCACTACAATACCGAATATAGAGCCTGGTGATCTATATTTTAATCTTGATAATTCCGTAGAATGAGTCTGAAATCGCGCGATTAGACATCAGTAGCATCAAAACTGCAAAAACAGCAATGATTGTTGCTAGCAATACTAGGCTATAAGTTACATCTGCCATTACAATCTTATTGGTTTTATTTTTAGGGTCTTTTGGTATCGGCTCGCTGGCTTCAATTTTTGACTTGGGCTGGGTAGTCAACAGACTAGATGTGCTTAAATCAGTTGCTTTATTGGGCTTTGCGGCTATAGTTGTGTTTTTTACTACATTACTCTTGCTGCTACTTTTGCTTTTCTTATGTTTCTTGCGTTTCGACATCTACATGACCTCCTATTAATTACTACCATTGTAATACCTTTAGTCAAGAGTTGCCAAGCTCCCTATCTATAACTATAATGATGTACTAGAAAGAAGGCTATGGAAATAATTTTGTTTATTCTATTCTTAATATCCGCAGGGCTGGCCGGATATACACTTTGGCAACAGATTGACCTGCAGAAAAAGTATGGGCAGTTTCTGAAAGGTGCCGAAGCCAAAAACATCGAGGATGCTATTAAAGGCTTTGCTGAAGATACCAATAAAGCTTTATCACAAATAGACGAGCTGGCTGGTTTTGCGGCCAAAATGCACAATACCCAGCAGCTGGCTATATCTAAAATTGGGCTGGTGCGCTTTAACCCATTTGGTGATACCGGAGGTGACCAAAGCTTTTGTATCGCCCTTCTCGACCACACCGACAGCGGTATTGTTATATCGGCAGTACATGCCAGGTCAGGCACTCGAGTTTATGCTAAGGACATTGTTGAGGGCAAATCCCAGCACAACTTGTCGAAGGAAGAATCCAAGGCTTTGGTTGATGCAGCTAAATTAAAGAGCAAATAAATGATTGAGCACGCCAACAAAGGGCATATATCGGACTTGGTTGGCTTTTCAGGTTTTTATATTGGAGCCGAGGTATCTGCAATTGGCGATATTAAGAGCGAAGAGGATGTTTTTGTTGATGGTAGCTACAAGGGCAGTATCAAGACCACTGGGGCAGTAGAAATAGGTAAAAATGCCAAGATTACCGGCTCTATCGAAGCCCGTTCGGCAATAATTGAGGGCCAGCTCAAAGGCTCTGTTTTGGCACTCGATAATGTTTATATAGCCGGCTGTGGCGAGCTATCTGGCAGTGCCGAAGGCAAGAGTGTAAGTATAGATTCTGGTGCATTAGTAAAAGCGCGAATAGATTCGGGTAAAAATGTATAAGTACGTCCAAAATAGTCTTTCCAGAACTAAAATCGACGAACAGCTGGCCGTAAAGATGCATAGCGAACTAGCAAAAAACCGAATCGACTCAGAATTTATAACTTTTAGCTCCGAGAGGGAGCTCTCGGCATTGCTAGAATCACTGGTAAAATCGAGTGCCACTACTATTGTAGTGGTAGGTGATGATTATGACTTCAATATTTTTGTCGGCATGATTGGAAAAATCGATTCTGCCACCGCAATAGGCTATTTGCCAATTACCAAATCAAAAATAGCTAAAAATCTACAAATCAATAACTGGCTGGATGGTATAAGAGCGCTTTCGCAGCGCAAAATTACGGAAAAAACCATCTACTCTATTGCTAACAGGTATTTTTACGACGAAATCTACTTGACCACTCCTCCACCCGATGGCTCCAACTCCAAGGCTATAAAAATAAAGACCGAGAATAATCTCGAGCTAACTTTGCCAACAGGTACAATTAGGTTTGAAAATCTCAATGAGGACCATTATTTTAACAACGCACCGATCCAAGTAAATGCTTACCTTCCTGGCGAAATTATCACTTCTAAGAGCAGCTTAAAATCTAAAATTATGAATGTTTTCGACAAGAAAAATCAAAACCATGGCAAACTGATGCTCAGCCTACATTCCAAGATATTCAATTTGGAGGGAGCTGATAATTTTGTAGATAATTTGGGCAGAAAATATAAGAATATCGTAGTGATTGGTAAAAATAACAAAAAAATTAGGTTAATTTCAAAAAAAACTAACCAAAAATCTAATTAAAATGTCCTCCCTCAGCGATACTTGCCAATCGAGAAATTTCATGCTATTATTATTCCGAGCTTTTATGGAGATATCTAAATAAAAAAACGACTCAGGCTTAATCATCAAATATCGGCGTCTACCGTTAGATTACTTGATGCTGAATCCAAGCAAATCGGGGTTGTACCGATCTCGGAAGCTCTAAATATAGCCCGAGATCAAGGTTACGACCTAGCAGAGATATCACCCGACGCGGATCCTCCAGTTTGTAAATTGCTAGATTGGGGTAAATACCTTTACGAACAAGACAAGCAGGCCGCCAAGAACCGTAAAAAGCAACGCACCATCGAAGTCAAGCAGGTCCGTATGGGTCTCAAGATAGGACAACACGATATCGAAGTAAAGCAACGGGCCGCGCGTAAGTTTTTAGAAGCTGGCGACAAAGTGAAGCTAACAGCTCGCTTTAAGGGCCGAGAAATGGCCCGACCAGATTTAGGACAAGTAGTTCTGATGAAGTTTTTTGAAGGCCTAGCTGATATTGCGATTATTGAGCAATCCCCTTCGATGACTGGTCGAGATATGTCGTTGGTTATAAACCTTTCCAAACAGGCCTCAGCACTATCAAAGCAATCTGACTTAAAGGAAAAAGAAAATGCCCAAGATTAAAACAAGTAAAACCACAGTTAAAAGATTTAAAATTACCTCTACGGGCAAAATAATGCGTCGTAAGGCTACTCGTGGGCATTTAAAAACCAAGAAGTCGGCTGCCCGTAAGCGTGCTTATTCTATCGAGCACCCAGCTTCTGAGGCTGACGTTAGAAACATTAAAAAGGCACTAGGAGTCTAGCATGAGAGTAAAACGCGGAGTTGCAGCCAGAAAACGGCACAAAAAAGTACTAAAACTGGCCAAGGGCTATTCGAAAAGCCGGAGGAGTTCTTTCAGAAAGGCTAATGAGTCTGTTATTAAGGCTCTGAGCTACCAATACAGAGACAGGCGCAACATGAAAAGAGATCTGCGAGGGCTCTGGATTACCAGAATCTCGGCCGCAGCCAAGCTCAATGGCGTAAGCTACTCTACCCTAATCGCTGGACTCAAGAAGTCTAATATCGAGCTAAACCGCAAGATGCTATCAGAAATTGCTATTGCACATCCAAAAGCTTTTGAAGAAATAGTGAAAGCCGCCAAGTAGCCAGTACAAATTATAATCAAAAAAAGCTCCCCCTAATTAGGGAGCTTTTTTTGATTAGTAGAGCTGAGATTGTAAATTCATAATGACTTCAGAGCCTGTATAGGGTGCTTCCTGGCGGCCTTTACGGCAGGGGCTGTTCCGAATACGACTCCGATCAATAAACTTGCTCCTAGGGCAGACATAAGCGCTATAGGGCTATAAACTGGGGTGATATGGGCGAACTGCGCTATGACCAACCCAGCAAGGTACGATGCTAGTACTCCTATCACTCCCCCGATTAAAGAAATTATTATTGATTCGGTCAGAAACTGCCCCATGATATTACCAAAAGTGGCGCCCAAGGCCTTGCGAATTCCAATCTCTTTGGTTCGTTCGCTGACAGTGACCAACATTATGTTCATTATACCTATGCCACCTACAAGCAGGCTGATTGCTGCAATGGCAACAACAAAAGTAGTCAAAATATCCAGGATGCTATTAAAGGTACTAAGTAGCTCTTTTTGAGTGAGGACGCTGAAGTCGTCAGCTCCAGAGTGGTTAGACCGAATCGACTGCTCGAGTGAGGCTTTGACTTTTTCGACATTTTTTTCACTATCAACCTCTGCAATGACTCTAAAAACGTCATTCTTGCCTGTTAGTTTAATTGCGGAGTTGGTGGGTATTATTACGATGTCATCCCCATTTGCTCCAAGACTTATGCCTGAATCTGACTTTTGAATAACCCCGGACACCAAGAACTGCTTGCCCCTGAGGGTAATGGGCTTACCAATAGGATCTTCGCTTCCAAACAGGTTCTGCTTAGTATCAGAACCGATAACCGCTACAAATTTTGAATCAGTATTGTCAGAATCGCTAAAGAAACTTCCTTGCGCAGTCTTTAATTGTCGAATATTAAAGTAACTTGGTGTAGTAGCTATTACAAAGGCACTATTGCTAACAGCTTGGTCTTTGCCCACCGAAGATGATATCAGGCCAAATGCTGCCGAACTCACTACGTTAGGGTCAGTTTCGATTGTTTTAACATCAGCCTCAGTCAGGGTGCTGGTTCCGATACCACTGGCAATATT
>Ga0114958_10003460_pt1 | contig 11269 bp, 15 predicted proteins | sample C_130208_EF_Meta_FD_89577 | JGI IMG/M metagenome (GOLD analysis project Ga0114958, IMG submission 89577) | Freshwater microbial communities from Lake Croche, Canada to study carbon cycling - C_130208_EF_MetaG | ecosystem: Environmental > Aquatic > Freshwater > Lake | place: Lake Croche, Canada... | reverse complement strand
GAAGTTCATCAAGCTTTACAATACACAGACCATGGTCGTGCTTTACATACCGCGGAGTCTTATTTACCCACCAGGTAAGAAATCCTGAAACTGCCTCAACAGTTGGGCTCTGGAAAAGAGTGTTCATTATATAATGTATGGAGCTGTAGGCAGCTCATCAATTTTTAGTTTATTCTTAACATGGGGTCTACAATATTATATAGGCGCACGGCTATAATAATCGCGGCAGAGGCTCCAATAACCTTCTGAGCTAGTGGAAGGACTGAAGCAGGAAAAATAGCCTTTAGTATATCTATTTTATACGCAACAAACCCCCACGCAAGTGCGCCAACCAGGATTAAAATTTGTGCTGTGAATATCAGGATATACAAGACACCCATCTCTACTAAGTAAAAAGTTTATATTCCGGGTTAATAGATGAAGGCTATGCAACGTGGCTCTGGAAAAAGGGCCACTAAGACGCTCAAGAAGAAAAAGATGAGTTTAGTTAAGGTTAATAAACTTAATCTTACTAAAAATTTAAAGAAAATCGCCGAAAATCTGAATAAGAATGCTGAAAACCCTGCTGAATATCTTAATAAATCTAAGCGCTTTTTTAAGGCCCTTAAAGCTGTAACTGTTGAGGCCCTTGATAACGAAAATCACGAATTATATGACGGTTTAACAAATACAGCTTGGTATATATCACATAATATTAATGGTGTCTTTAAAAGACACGATAAAGGACTTAAGAATTCTATAAACGCCCTGGCCGACTTATTTGGAAAAGTGGGATTAAATAAGAATTCTACTTATAGCAGTCTATTAGATGAAGAACTTGCTGATAATGAACCGCTAGTTTATTTAGACCATTTAAGTGAAGAAATAGATAATATGACTAAGTTATATAATAAAAGTATACATGATGGAAATGAGGAAGAATCTACAAGGGTGAGTATCTTAATGGCACAAATCTCTGAAGAGATAAAAAAATCTATTCAGCAAGCAATTGCCCATGATGTTCCCAAAAATGAAACTGGGCTCGCAGATATGATGAATAGAATTTTTAAAAAGGCATTCAATTAGAAATGACCTGTCCCTGTATGCTTTCTGGCGGATATCGTGCTACCCGTCGTAACCGTAAGGCCCTGCGTGCGTTAAAGGCTGGTAAAAGTATAGGTTTTACTGCTACGGCTAGTCTAAAGGCTAAGGGGCTCTTGAAACGGGCCAATGGAACGCGTCGTGTTAGTAAAAAATATCAGTAGCGTCTTTTTGTTTTTCTTCTTGTCTTTCTCTTGCCTCCCGCGCGCCCTGATTGAAGTGATTCTAGCTTCTTTAAAAAATAATCATGTAGGGGACCATTTATTATGTTAATAAAAATATAACATGCGGCAGCGGCATCTGTCTTAGCATCATCATTTATAATTTGTAAATAATTTTTAATATCACCTTCTGTTATAATTTTAGTATTTAAATAATCCATGAGAAATTTATATCTCATACTATATATCATTTGTTTTGTATTTCCCCTTAAAGTTTCTGCTACATATTTTGAATAATATGCAGCATGACCTATCAATATTAGCGGATAATTAGGCAATTCTTTTCCAAGATTTGGAGTTTGTAGAAAATGATGTAAATATCCCAATCTCTGTTTAGATTTATCCTCATCACATTCTTTATTTTTTCTGGGTACTGCCATAACACCAGTCCCAACTGTAGCTGCAACATGTTGTGGAGAGGGTGTCCAAGAAGCCATAATACTCTACCTAAGATACAATAAATTAATACACATAGAGTATGAATCAGGCACCTGCCGAAACAATCTTTCGGACGCGAAGTGGGTATCCAATAGTGGAAGCTGTTCATAGTTTTAAGACAGCCCTGGAGGAAAGTGGGGCTGTTGCAGCTGGGAAGAGTATTCATTACACGGCAGATTTAGTCTGTAGTGGATGTTTTGAACTCTGGCAGAAAATGTTATGGGATTATGCGTTTGACCATGTTGGAATTTCTAGCCCGAGAATCTTTCATTTACTCAGTGGTCGTTTCACAGACTTAGAGGCTGGAATAAAAAAGATGACTACTGAAAACTTTTATAGAACTGCCGAATACCAAAGCGCAATGGCCGAATGTGTGCTAGTCTTACGTAGTTGTCCTCGGCGGCCAGCCCTAAAGATGCCAAAGGTGCCGAGTGATGCTCATACTGATATATGGGTTAGAACTACGACTGTCGGTACTATTCCAACAGCAGCCGTCGGCAAGGTCTTTAATGGAACCTACGATCTTCAAGTTGTAAAACGAATTGGAGATGAATTTGTTAAGGCGTGTAGCGATGGAGCTACTGAGAAAGCATTCTTTTGGATGAAGTGGCTTCTTGAAGAGGATGCTCGCCTTAAAAAGGACAATAAGGGCTCTCTGAGTAATCAAGAACGGGGACCTCCAGGTTGGCCGAGCAAATTTCGTTCACATATAGGATTTTTTATTGTAAACCTTCTTGTTGAAATATACAAGGAACTGGCTGCAAAACAGACGATTCGTATGAATGACGAATTCAAGGTTATTCTAAATCTCTATTGTAGTCCAAAAAAGACACTCTCCCAGAAACGACGCACGGACCTACTTTGCCTTGCCATTCAGATTGTTTGTGAGGTTCCTCGCTGGAAAATTCCTGCAGCCCCTGCCCTTGTTAAGGATCCCCTTGCCTTGGAAAGGGCCGTCTCACATTCCGAGAGTTTTTTCAGAGAAGTTCTGGCCTATGACCCACCAGTTGGAGACCTTATGAAGGAGGCTAAAAAATCTGGAAAGGCTGTTATAGTCAAGGGAAAGAATTCTAAGCAGTTACGTCAGTTGAATGTTGAAGAACATTTAGCTGCCTATGATGCTGTAATTGACCAATGGCTCACTGGTAAGAATTAAGCTGGTGACATTCTCTGAATATAATGATACTTACATTCCATGTTTTCCATTTCTTCCTCCCACGCTACTAGAAGAGGTTGCTCATCTTCTAGTAGTGCAATACGCTCTCTAACTGCGTTATACATCATCACATGCCACCGATTATTATGAGGATTCATATACGGTGGCTTCGCAATCTGATAGGCCTCTTGAAGGCTCAGATTAGAAATATCCTGCTGGAGAATACTGTCGCTATAAGTCTGAACCTTATACTGCACCATGATTATACTTGAATTTAGTCTAGCCATGGATTCAATTTTTTATAATACACATCCAGATGCCATCCAGTGAAATTGTGTAGTTATTGGCACTAGACCTGCTCCATATCTTAGTTCAAATACTGCTTGTCTAGTTGTTAGATTCTTCAGAGTGACCTTTATAGTTTTTGTATCAAGGGGCGTGAAAAAAAAGGACATATGAGGTAGAAGTCTAAAACGATTCTTAAAATCAATCGTAAGTTTGCCAGTATAATTTGTCCCATGAATAAAATCAGAAAGAATGAAATCATAAGGAGGATTCTTAGAAGGTTTATGAGGTGGCATGTCCTCAATCTCAAAGGCCTTTGAATTTAGTATAGAATATAGAGGCTGTAGAATAGATAATTTTCCATAACAAGGGCCACCCTGATGCCATAAAAGATAAAGTTCTGTAAGTTTCTTATTAGTTATCATGGACTCAAAGGTCGTTTGTTCTCCATAATATTTAAAACAGATTGTATGTGTTGCGAAATTTATTTTCTGGCCAGCTGAGAGCTCCACAAGTTCCTTGACCTCCTGTGTGGGATTAATAAGAAAATATAGCGTGGCCTTTGTTACTATTCCATGTTTCCAACTTCCATCGGCCTTTGTAAATTCAGGCATTAGCCAATCTTCTGCGCGGACAAATCTGAAGGTATCAAATTCATTTAGAGGAATAACGCCTTGTTCCTTACTTATATCATGTACGTGAATCTCCTTATCTGTTTCGTGACTTACACATAGATTTAATTCTAGAGCCTTGGTCCTTTCTTCTAAAATATTCAGGCGCTGTTTAAACGAGTCCATATTTCTTCCTTAGAGATATATTTATTTCTTTAAACTAAGATAGAATGCGTGTGGTTGCAGATAAGGCCTTATTTGATACATTTGAAGAGGCATTTAAATATTTTAATCTTACCGGTCATATTATAAAGATTATTCATCATCCAGACTCCTTAGAACAAATTCTTCAGGGTGGAAATGTAGTTAAATGTATCGGTATAGGTAAGACTACTACTCCTGGTAGGCCTGCTGGTAATCAACAACTACACTCACAGAATCCAATATTTTCTCGCACCCTCAGACCTCCTTATCTATTACCTATTTTCTATAAGGGCGCGAGCATAGAATATATGGGAATGTACACATATAAAAGTTTTAAGAAGAAGATGTCATCATCTGGATTTTACTATTTTGAGTTTACTTTTCACAGAGAATCTAAATACTATACAATAGTGCCTATAGAGAATGATAAGGACTGATGTGGCTTATGTTGTTAACTCTACACCGAAATATTATTTCCTACTCAAGGTACATTTTGCATTAATGGACCTTTATGCCAAGGGTCTTCAATGGCCTGTCTATGTTGGCTCTGAGGCCCCTGAGGATATGATTGACTATCCTGCCACATGTATATCACTCTCTGAGAAAAACTCTGGATTTTGGGAGAGTCGTGTGGCCACCGTGGAGGCATTGCCAGCTGAGATTAAGTATGTATTGCCAATGCAGGAGGATTTCTTACTAGAACGTAAGGTAGACTCTGCGGAACTTGAGAAGATTCTTTCCTATATGGACTCGCACTCTGAAATAGTTTCTGCTCGGCTTATGCCTTGTCCAGGTCCAGTAAGTAAGGTTGAAGTTATTGAGGGTTGGTCACAACTTACGGAGAAAGATACATACCTCTTTGTGTTCCAAGCCACATTATGGAGACGTGAAGCCTATGTATCATATCTGAAGGCGGTTATTGAAAATGCAAAATACCTATATCCCGGTTTAGATAGTGTAGAATGGAATAAGGTGGCAGTTGGAGAAAATCTTGCGGAAAATTATGCTGGTCGCTCCATTTTCTTAAAAGTATTTGAAGGTAAACGACACCTTGCCTGGATTAGGTCATCATCTAGACCTAATGCAGTCTATGATTCTATTTGGCCTTATAGGCCTACCGCAGTTGTTAAGGGTATCTTTCAGGAATGGGCAAAAGAACTAATTTTAAGGGAGGGCCTATAATAGAAGATGGCCAATAGAGTAATTGAGGCTGCGGGACTAAATGAATTTAATCAAGCACTTAAGAATTCTCTTTCTCCTTCAGAACAACATAATGGATTAAGTAAGGAAAATTTGGCAAAAGAACTTAGAAGGATTCAAAATTATACAAATCTTAGAGGAGTTGCAGGCACTCCTAAACGGAGAAATGCCTTAGTAAATGAGATGGCTGAAGCAAGAAGATTAGCAGGCCTAGGAGTTAATATGAATTATTATCGTAATCAGAGAAGGCGCGGGGCAGCTACAGGAACTTTAAGACAAGTCAACGAAGGATACTCTATGTTTCAAGGATTTGGCAATCAAGCAAGAAGAGCTGCTCCTGCTCCTAGAGTGGCTCATGCAGAAGAGGTTGTTCTCGGTTATGAAGAAAATATGCCGCGTAATAACCGAGATGCGATAGAGCGCCTTTATGCTGCTATACGCGCCCAGGGTATTCCTCTAGAAAATGCTAACGCGCGTGTTCCCAACAATCGTGGGCCAAACATTCCAAAGCCAAAAACAAAGAAGAATAGAAAAAGTAGACGCCGTAACTAAATTTTAATTCTGAATTTTCTTGCTAACTTATTACTTACAGATTGATACCAGCCTGCAAGATTAATATTATGGTTCCTTCTAATATAATTTCTAAATTCACATGGAGATAAATTATATTTAATATAGGTTTTCTTATGACACCTATTAAGTGATGTCTGTTTTTTTATTGCATTCTTATATTCTTCAGTTTCCTTAATGATTTTTAGTTTATTCTTGATATAAGACTTAAGAATAGAAATTTGTGGCTTTACATGAGTCTTAAACTCACTTACAATAGGCGCAATCTTTCTTTTAAACTTAGATACGGACTTAGTATATTCTCTATTTTTAATAGCCAAACTTTGAACATCATTACGAAATTCGTCTGATGATTCATTCAGTTCCTTACACTTATCTGGCACCTTGGGATAAACTTCTTCATAAATATCAAGACTTACAATTTTTATATTACAACCCATACATGAAATCCGCTCTATATCATTGCGCATTATTAGTATAATACAACAGCGCGTGTGAACAGTATGTCCACACATAAGGGTTGTCTTCGGCTGTAATTCTTCTAGAACTAAATTACAGCATGAACAGTTCATACTTATATATAAATTGCATTTCATGTTTAGACCTCGGCATAAAAATTGAAATAAATTTTGTTATATGTTATTGTAATAAAATGTATCTATTTGATAACCTGCCACTAGATATGATTAAGTTTGAAATCTTTCCTTATCTTGATTGGACCGATAGGGTATCAGTCAATACATGTCTTCCACCAGTTGATAGAATTAGAACGCCACTTGCGAGGGATTCTGGACTTATTCTAGCAATCAGAATTCAGGCTGCTAGACTTAAGAAACAACTTCTCAGTGCTGAATCAGCTAATTATCTACCTATTAAGTCACGGCGAGTTCTTAAGATATTCAGGGGAATTGAAAAGTATAGGTATATTATTGAGCATCATAAAAGTTTCAGAGATATGCTAATCCAAAAATGTAAGAATTACTCAAATCCTGAAAATACAGAATATATTGGCACCTCACTCCACTTTAAGAAAACTCTTATGAAACTCACTACAGATTTCCTGGAAGTTTACGAAATGAAATATCCTTATAAGTATCAGATTAATGCTCATAAGGAAGGATCGTGGAATCCTATTCAAAACAGGTATGTGGCTATGGAGCGTTAGGATTCTCTAAAACTCTCATCTGACCTTCATCATCGGTCCAATCAATATTAAAATCATCTTCAAACTGGTCAAGCTGTTCTGTTATGACAGCCTCTACAAAAGTCAATAGTTGTTCAAAATCATATTTCTTATAAACATAGGCTGCTATTGCATATACAAGATTTTTTCCCGCATAAGAAAGTTGGTCCTTGTTTTCTTCTGTAAGATATTCTCCAAAGATTTTATTAAATTCTTTCTGATATATATAAGCAAATTCTTCTCTAGCCTCATATTTTAACCATAGTCTGAAAGCATCGGGTGATGTATTATTAATAATAATCTTATTTTTTACATTAATCTGTATATAAATTTCTGTAGTATTAAAGAGTTGTGTGAAAAGCATCCTATTATTATCTGCGACTTTTACGACTCTTACGATTCTTACGCTTCCTTGTTGCCTTATTTTTTAATTTCATATAAGGATTAACAAGTTTATTTGGTTTACCTGCATAAAATGCGTTTTCACTCGCCTTGACTGCCTGTAAGCGTGAGACAACTGGCTGAAACGCTGGTGGAGTAGATAGTGGCGCATTATTAATTCCCGTAAATTTAGAAAATACAACGGGACGTGCTTCTTCTGTAAGGGTCGGAGAAGACCCCCTTGACCTCCAAGCAGGGTCTAATTCAACTGTTGAGGTATTATTAGTATTTTCTAGGGTCGCATATGAACTAGCTCTAGACCTAACAGACATCTAATATACTATCATAAAAAATTGATGTAAAGGAATTATAATATAAAGTATACAATGAACTCTAATATTCTGCTTTCCTTGAAAAAGGCCGCACACGATTATTATGAGACAGATTCTCCTTCAATGACCGATGATATGTATGATGCGCTGCGTGATAAACTCTTTGAATTGGATCCAGAGAATCCTTTCTTTAATACTGTTGGCGCAATGCCAGGTTCCAGTCGTATTACTCTTCCACACCCCATGCCTTCTCTGAAGAAAATCAAGCCAGATACACTTGAGGGTGTGAAACTCAAGGGACCCTTTGTGGCTACAGAGAAACTTGATGGTATTAGCGCAATGTGGTGTTCTAGTAATGCCTCAGTTGGCCTCTATCTCAGAGGGAACGGGATTGTAGGTCAGGATATTACTGCCTTACACAAACATATTACAGGTCTTAAGAGGCCTATGGGGTCCATTGCCGTTCGCGGAGAACTTATTGTCCCTAGGGCGGCGGGTGTGGCACGTAATTGGGTAAATGGCGTTCTTCATCAGGATTCTCCATCAAAGACTGACCTCAGTAAGATTCATTTTGTCGCCTATCAGGTCCTACAACCGCCCAACCTCACGCGCAGCCAGCAGATGACCTGGCTAAAGAACATGGGATTTATGAGTCCTCAGGTCTATAAAATGGAGTCACTCAAGGCTGATGAAATGACCCAGATGTTTAAGGATGTTCGTGAAAAATCGCTATATGAATGTGATGGGATTGTAGTCGGCACCGACACCGTTCCTCTTGTAACTACCGATGCCCTTCCTAAGGATGCCTTTGCATATAAGGTTGCGGTTGATGACCAGCGAGCCGAGACAACTGTAAGGGCGATTGAATGGGCCGCGAGTCGCCTAGGAGAGTGGATTCCTCGTATATGCTTTGACCCTGTTAAGATTGGAGCTGCAAGTATTGAATGTTGTACGGGTGTTCATGCTCAATATATTAGGGAGCACATGCTCGGCCCAGGAGCTAAAATTATCGTTCGGCGGAGTGGTGATGTCATTCCAACACTTGACCGAGTTGTCATCCCTGCAAGTGTGTGGCAGGAGCCCCCAGAGGGCCGATGGAAGTGGAGTGGTGTTCACGCCCTTGATACAACTCAGGAGAAAACAAGCGACGCGCTGGCTCTTGAGATGGCACATAGCCTAATCAGTCTTGGTGTGGAGGGTCTAAGTGCCACCTCTACGAAGAAGATTGTTGAGGGTGGATATAAAAATCTTGCGTCAGTATGGAAGACTTCAGAAGCTGGACTACAGAAGTGTCTTGGAAAGGTCTCTGGCGCAAAACTCAGAAAGGCTCTAGATGAACTAAAGGCGACAAATCTTCAGTGGATTCATGCCTATCCTGGATGGCCCAAGGGATTTGGTGAGCGTAAGATTGCGTCTACGCTGACTACTGAGGCCGACGTTTCTAAGTGGCCATGTATGAAGGTCGCTCCAGCTGGTCAGACAATGGCAACCTTCTCTGAGGTATGTAAGTATGTGCCTGGATATCTGGTATGGAGGGGACAGTTCAATGTGGTAGTTACAGAGCCCTCTGAGTTTCGTGGTCCAAATAATGGAGGCCCTGTCAAGATTCCTAAGGGATTCTATGTTATGTCAGGATTCCGAGATGCCGAATTGTCTGCTAAGCTGACCGAGGCAGGATGGGTTCTTCAGGAGCGTATTAATAAGGAAACTACCGTTCTTCTTGTAGGAGATATGAAGGAAACTACAAAGACCAAGGCAGCCCTTGAAAAGGGAATCCGTATAGTTCTACGAAATAATGCACATAGTCTATTTTAGGAAGGGGAGGATGGAAGGTAATTCTGTAGTAAGTAGTGTTAATTATATCAACAGTATTTCCTTTGTGGTCTTTATATTTATTATTATTGGTGTATTAGTATATGTATTTAAATCTATTTATAATAATTGGAGTGGTATTTCATCGCCCGGTAATGTAGCGGCTATACGGAAATCACAAAATGCTATTCTAGAATCACAGTGGACAGGAAAACTACAGTCAAGACAAGGAATATTACATAGTTTTTCTCAAACTCCAGGGCCTCAACAACTCCTGATTAATACGGCAGTCCTTTCAACAAGACTAACGGGATTTCTCGGACCATATAATTCTGGAGTTTTTGACGAGGATAATGCAACACGTTTTGCATTAACAGCCGGCGCAAGATGTTTAATTCTAGAAATAGATTATGAAAATAATATATTTGAACCCAAGTTAATATACCGTGACGGTTGGAGTATGAAGCAAAGCTTAAATACAGGAAGTATAAGGGCCGTTGCAAAAAGCATTGCTGCAAGGGCATTCAGACAGGATAATGCTGGAGCTCCGGCATCAGTTGCAAATGACCCACTTATAGTAGTTCTTTATTTTGTAAGAGCGCCAAATAAGTCAACCCAAAGCCTTGATTATGTAAGATATCTTGGCAAAGTCGCGGCCCAACTAGAACCAATAAAAGACCTTCTAGTAGCCCTAACTCCTCAAGGAGATTTTCGTAGACAGGGACTTGAATCACAATTATTTTTTATGCCCAATACTATTTTCCAGAATAAGATAATACTTCTAACAAACGCAGATACGACACCCTTTCGTAATATTAGTAATATGGGACTTTCAGGAGAATTAGGAGTAAAAGAAGACCTTGATTTTATGGTCCATGCTAGATTATATAGCCGTGAATCACCTTCTCCATTTGGTATAACAGCCTCTCCATCATCAACTGTAAAACCGGCGGCTGTTATTACAAGTCCTGGATATTGGACTACGACCCCTTCAGACCGCCTAGAAAGCGCAGTTCAATCTACAAAAGAAGCATGGACACTAGTTATGACACCAATATCATCAGCGACAAATCAAATATCTGAAGCTGATATGAATACTCTTCTTAAACGGTATGGTGTTAACAGTATTCCATTTACATTATTTTCAGACCCCAAACTAACAGACATATATACAGGAAAAGGTAAACCATTCAATACTACATCATGGCTGGCCAAACCACCCCTAATACAATATGTCCCTCCAGCAGCGATACCTATTGCGAAACCCTTTCCCCAGGCAAATTCTGGTGGTGGAAAAGTTGTCTCTCCTAAATTATAGTCTTATAAATAGATATGAGATACAATTTAGTATTTTTAAGTGTTGTATTTCTGATAGTTATATTTCTAGGTGGTCTATTTATTAAAACAGGCATTGAATATTTTGCTACGCCCGACCCAGTTATTGATGCAATTGATAACCTTAAAAAGAAGTTTCTAGAACTACAGGTAATCGCTACTAATGCAAAAAAAACAGTAATTGTTACTCGTGAGGGTAATGCTCCTGTGGCCACTCTTATCAATACAGAATATCAACATTTAACAACACTTGAACAAACATATAAATCCTTGGCAGGTTCTGGTGATCGTTCTGCGATTAAGACAATGCAAAAAAGTTTAAATAAATCAGTAAATACATATAATTATATTAACACATACTTGAGTTTAAATTTACCGATATTAAAAAATAAGATTGCAGCTAAATCAAAGAAATCTCGTGGGAAAAGTGTATCTGGTCATAATATTAATAAACAAAAAAG
>Ga0114958_10003455_pt1 | contig 11277 bp, 6 predicted proteins | sample C_130208_EF_Meta_FD_89577 | JGI IMG/M metagenome (GOLD analysis project Ga0114958, IMG submission 89577) | Freshwater microbial communities from Lake Croche, Canada to study carbon cycling - C_130208_EF_MetaG | ecosystem: Environmental > Aquatic > Freshwater > Lake | place: Lake Croche, Canada... | reverse complement strand
TCTGTATAATAGTTTGGAAGAATGTTGTTATCCACTTCATTATTCCATTCATCTAATCCTCTAAGTATAGGGTTATCCCAGATAGTAGAAAGTTTATGTGTAACTGCAGCAGAAGCAAGTGCACCACCAAGTACACCAAATCCACCAAGGATTGTAGTACCTGCAAGGTTAACACCTTTCTATATACCATTAGCAGCTTTATCCCAATTAGATTGTCCCCAAGCATAATCATCTTCTGTCTTTGTAGGATCATACATTGCATATCTTCTTGCATTATACAACTCTCCTGTTGTAACAGTTTTTGCAATATCCTCATTTGCTGGACCAGGAGGGAATATACTCTTTTCACCACCTCCCATACCAAATCCACCAAGATCAGTGTATGGTCTTGGTTCTGTAGCATATTGAGGCAATAATGTTTCTTGTGGAAGTATATTTTCCTTTATTGGATATAACTCTGGTCCTGGCATTATTTAGTAATTAATTGTTCGATATTTGGATATTGTGTTTTAAATAACTTCAATATTGTAGCATCATTCAAAGATTTCAAATACTGAGGGAAAGTAGAATACCCCACTGCATCATAAAGAGGTAACTTTATATATGAATTACCAATTTTCATTTTAAATGTAGCATGAAACTGACCACCATCATTACGCAAATCTGCTACCACTGGAAGTGTAACTGTTTTTTTACCATTAACACGTCCACCAAACATACCATTATGATAGTGTGCATGATCATAGTCATCATAACCATTTGTGCTTCCTCCATTCCTAAGAGTTTGATCTGCAAGATCAAGTCCTTTATTTAAGTAACTTGTTCCAAGACTAGGATTATCTGCAACAAATGATTCAGGTACAGGCATAATCTGTGAACCTTTTGGATCTTTTTTATCTAAAACACTTATAAAATACTTGTTTCCTTTTCTTATAGTTTGTATTTCAATATCATCAGCATTCTTATTTTTAAGAGATTCTATAAGATCTTTTGGTGTATATTTTTCACCAGCAACTTTTATATTAAGATTGGCTCCTGCTATATTAGTTAGCTCTCCAATAAATCTATTCTTCTCATTGTTGTCTTTAAATGTTACAGCTGCTTGTTCTGTTTTAAAGCTACCTGTAAGAGGTGCTAAATCATTAGCCACTTGTGTAGCAACTTTACTTTTTAAGTTTTTATCTCTTACAGATAGAGGTGTGAATTGATTTATATATTGGTCAACTGCAGGGTTTACACTTCCACCATATGTAGAATAACGTTTACGTAGGGCTTGCTTAATTAGTTTTTCGTTATCATTTAATTTACTCTCATCTATATTCAATGTAGTGACACCATTATCATCTGTATATGAGTATTCTTTTTGCAAATATCCCATAACATCTTTTGCACTAAATGTCACCTTCTGTCCTGATGGAAGAGTGGTAACCAAATTACTCATTCCTCTAAGTGTCTTATCTATAGCAGCTCTTTCTGTTTCAGCCCCTGTTATTTTTTTATAAGCTTTTCTTTCTAAATCTTCATAAAGCTTTTTTTGTGTAACTATAGTGTTACTATTTTGTATATATTGATCAAATAAATCTTTTTCAGTATCACTTCTAGGATTATATGTACCATTTTTATATGCTTCAATATTTGACAATATCATATCATGCGTAGCTGCATTATTAAATGTTTTTGTCAAGTTTACAGCCTGATCTAATATACCTGTATTTTCTGCAGATATGTTAGCAAGATTATCTGACCAGTTAGCAGCAGCTGTTAGGTTATCTGTTGTAGCATCTCCACTTCCTACATAGTATGCACCACCGCCTAATTCTTTAGCATCTTTAGCAGCTTCACGTGCTTCTTTAGCTTGTGATATTGCTACATTAGCCCAGCCTCTAGCACTCTCATCTTTTTTCCAATATTGATTATGAGCTTCTTTAAGATTATCAAATTCAAATTTCTTTCCTTCCCAGAAATCAGCTCTACCAGGATTTGCTAACACTTCATCTGAAACTTCTTTATATGCAAAACCATTACCAATCTGATCTAACCAGTTTCTTGTATAAAGATTTGCTCTAGCCTTATCAGGGTTTGTGTTAATTGATTCTAGTGTAGATTTGTAATTCTCATCTAATACACCTGGAACTTTACCATCTCCTAATAAAGATTTGTAATAGTCAATTGAATTATTGATTTCTAATTGCTGAGAGATGTCTGTAGTTACAAGAAGTTGTTTTTGTAGTCTATCAAGTTTTCTTGAATAGTCACTTCTAGTAGCATCATAGTTCATCTTTGCCAAACCTCCTAACTCAGTAGCACCATAGTCTCTATAGTTAAATCTTCCCTGGGATGCAAGTTCATCATAGTCATTTGCATCTAACATTGAATTCACAGCTGTCTTAATCTGTCCTTCATCAACACCCTTAATACCTTGTCTTTGCATTATAGCTGCATAAGTACCATAGTCTATAGTACCATCTTTATTTATAACATAAGGATGATCACCAAGGTTTGCATTAGGATGTAATTTTTGTATAACTTCTAATACCTTCTTATTTACATCAACATGCTCTTTCATCTCCCCATTATAAGAACTCTCAAGACTACCATCATTCATCCAATCATTCACACCATTACTAAAATCAAACTCTCTATTTGCTGAAGACTTCCCTTGTTTTCTTAAAGTTTCTAATCTAGATTGTTCTTTTCTAAGTCTAGCTGTAGAGCTAACAGCATTTTGAATAATGCCATCCTTACTCACTTGTTTAACCATACCCCCAACAGAGTTAACCAACTGGAAATTTGAGAAATCTCCAGCAGCCACCCATGTCAAATCTTTTCCAAGTTGATCAAGTTTAGATTGCAAATATTCTTTATGAATACCTTTTGCAAGATCAAGACCAGCTACTTGGTCAATTTGAGATTGGATTTTCTGAACACCTTGTTCATACTGTGCCTGCTTTTGCATACCCACTTTCACCATAGCCTCAACTGGTAGTTGAGCTACGTAAGGGTTAAATTGGGTTATTGCGTCTGTAAAACTTGCCATGATAAATTAAGTTAGCAAATGTAATTTAAAATAATAAGATTACCAAGAACTATAACGGTTTTTGGTAATCTTATATAATTGAATTGGTTATAGATTTTTGATTGCCTTTACAATATTTCCATTTCTATGGTTCTTCTTAACAGATTTTCCATTTTTACCAGTTAATGAAATAGCATTATCTGGCATATCAGCACTAGCAGAACCACCATATGTTTCACCTTTCTTTCTCTTAGGAACCATATCCCATTCCCAACCTTCAGGAAGAGAACCTTGTCCAGAGTTTCTAGCTGTTGTTCCACTAACAGAAGTGTCAAATTGATTAGGAGCATTCCAGTTGATTGCTCTTCCTGTCACAGGATCAAATCTGTAGTTATATAGATTTTCATATATACCTAACGTTCTGTTTTCCAACTTGTTCTTAGCAATTTTATCACTCATAGATTTAAGAGCTTCAAGAGATTGTTGTCTAGTGTTACTCTTAGCTTGTTCTTGTCTTACCATTTGTGTATCTAGAATACCAAGGTTCTTAAGCTGAGCATCATTTAATAAAGCTCTGTTTCCTTCATACACTCTTTGTTTCTCAGCTTGGTTCAATCTAAACTGTTCTCCTAATACCTTCTCATTAGCTGAGTATTTATTAGCTGCTAATGTAGCAAGAGCTGCAGGATTATATCCTAATTGTCTTTGTAGAGCATTAAAGTCTGATTGGTTAGCATTCAATTGATCCTGTAGAGATATATCCATAGGTGTACCAAGATCTGGGTTATATAGCTGAGCTTGTACAGGTTGTAATTGATTCATTGCAAGAGCAGCCATTTCTGGATATAGTTGAGATGAATCAAATCCTTCTTTATCACTAGGTCTAAAATAAGGAAGAAGTGTACTTAATGCTGTCATCCAACCAGGAACACCAGACTTACCTTCAGGTTTTTTAACAGCACCTTCAAGATTTTCCCTAATTGAGTTTGGCATTTGTGGAGCAGTTAACTTATCAGGTAGAGGCTTTATGTCATTAGATACTTGTATCTTAGTAGCTTCTACAGGAGTTCTCTTTAATTCACCAGCAGTAACTTGTGACTTAGTCTTCTTAGGAACTGTTACAACTTGTTTCTTTTTAGAAGATGATGTACTAGTTCCAGGTTTCACTGGAGTACTAGTTTTAGCAGCTGCAGTTGTTTGTTGAGTTGTGGTGGTAGCTTTCTTTTGAGAAGGAGCTGCTTTATCTTGCTCATTAAAATCTTTAAGAGCATCTTCATAAACATCTGCTACATTCTTATTTAAGCTATATGGAACAAATGGTTTTTGACCTTTAGCTTTTTGTTCTTTGAACTTTTTAAAAGCTTCCTCATATTGTTTTTTAGGAACCTTTCCTTCTGGGTCCCAAGGTCTTTTGAAATCTGATTTATATCTTGGAGTAGCCTTATACCAACCTTGAGCCTCTGGAGCAATAACATCTCTTGTCTGTTGAGATAGACGAATATCTTTATATCCCTCAGGATTTGTAATAGGATGATAAGGATAGTTAGTTCCTTTCTGAGCTTTCAATATTTCCTTACCATATTTAGCTTGTTGTTTCATAGCTTCTTTATCTATTTTAATTTTACCTTTAGCCAAATGATCTGCATCAAGTCCATGTTCTTCTGCTGTGTCATTAATAGCATTTTGTACAGCTGCAGCATTTGATTTTCTTAAAGCACTTTCTTTAAGTTTCATATTAGCTCCAGTGATACTAGCTTGCAGTGCGTCCATTTTAAGTTTATCAAATGGTGTGTACACTTGTAAGTCATTAATCTCATTTGTAGCTTTTTCAACTATTTTGTTTTGCTTAGCTTCCATCTTACCAAGACCTGCTACATAGTTCTTAAACTTCTTACCCTTAGCATTAACATCACCTATCTCACCTAAGAATTGATTTGGTATTTTAAGATTACCAAACACCACCATATTCTTTTCTCCTGTTTGTCCATCAATCATCTCTGTAGCTGGTTCACCTCTTTCCACTTCTACATCAGCATCAGCATTCTCTGTACCATATTCTGCATAGTCTGTATAACTATCATGTCCACCATCACCATACTTCACCCCTATACCTGTATGTCCTCTACCATCAGATTCTTCATGAGATTTACCTCTGAACATTACAGTTTCGCCAGAACCAGGCATATATGGATTGTGAGAAATAGGTTCAGCATATCCACCCCATGTAGTTTTAAGTTCTCCACCTAGAGCATATTGATCTGTAGGGAACATATTGTTCTGTGTAATGTGACCACCAGTTCTTAATGTGTCCATTCCTTCTGTAGCAAAGCTATGCATTTGGCTTACATCCATATCACCAAACTTTGTTATCACTTGAGGGTTCCAATCATGACTCATCCATCCTGCTTGATCTGAAGGAATGTCTCCACCATTTCTAACAAACTGAGAGTTTTGTGCATTAATTGCTCTGAACCCAGAAGTCATTGCTGATTTCTCTAAGTTTTGTTTAGTTCGTCTTTGTGCCTCTTTAGTTTTATTACCTTCTTGATCAAGAGCACCACCAACAAGACCACCTAGAGCTCCACCAATAAGACTTCCTACTGGACCACCCACCATTCCAATTGTACTACCAATTGTGCTACCAAGACCACTACCAGCATTATTATCAAATGCTCCACCTATTAAACTATTTACTGGCCCACCTAATGCTCCTGCAATTGCACCTGCTTGAGCTCTAGGAACAAATCCACCTGCTCTATATTGTTTTACTATCTCAGAATCACTTAATGGTTCAAACCCAAGATCAGAATATATATCTCCAGGATTATATGTATTTTGTATCTCTGTAGGATTTCCTCCTATTGATATACCATCTTTAGCAAGAACATTTGTTCCTACACCATATGATGGATATAATTGATTTGGTTGAACTAGTTGATCTTCAGGTCTTATATATCTACGCTTAATTTGTTCAGGCATAGTTTCACTAGCTTGTAATGTCAGCTCACTTATTCTTTGATCTCTCTCAGCTATCTTTCTTCCTTCTTTCTCAGCATTAAGTCCTTGTATTCCTCCAATGATACTACCAGCTAAATTTGAAGCACCACCAATTCCTCCAATTGCATCAAAAGCTTTACCAAATCCACTCATAGGTTTTACAGCACCTGCTGAACCAGCTAGTTGTTCAGACATTGTTCCTACACCACCACTAGCAAGATCTCCCATATTTAATGCAGGACCAGCAGAATAAGGATTTGTTACAGAACCTACTTGTCCACCACCAATTCCACCAGATCCCATATTCCAATCAAATCCACCACTTACACCAGATAAAGTTCCACCTGCAGGAGAGTTTAAACCAAGTTGTGCTTTATGAACTTTCTTTCCTTTCTTAGCCATCATAGATATTGCACCACCTCCAGAACCTCCCATCATACTTCCTAAGCCTGCAGCACCTTCTCCACCACCACCACTAAACATTGACATAATATCTCCACCTCCTCCACCTGATCCACCACCAATCATTCCCATTAGTCCTCCTAGCATATCTCCTAATCCTCCTCCACCACCTTTACTTTTTGAGGCTTCAATTTCTTGTTGCTTAAGTGCTAATTCTTGTTGTTTATCTCTTTCCTCTTTAGAAACTCCTGTTTGTTTATTAATAACATCATCATAAAAATCACCATAGAATACTTGTTTAGCATTTTGATCTCTTTCACCTCCCATGTATGAACCAATCATTGAGCCATCTTGTGCTATAGGAGGATTACCAAAGTCTGTAAGTTGTTGAAGCTTTTTAAGTTGTCCACCTTCTTTCATAGGTTTTTGATATCCTACATTAGCATACTTCTCATAATTAGAAAGACCACCTTCCATTCCACCATATATACCTAATATATCTTCTGCAGATAGTTTAGATTGTGTAGGGAATTTCTCTCTGTAAAATCTTAAATAAGGATCTATATTTCTAGGATCAACATTAGGAAGAAGTTTACCAGATGGATCAAAGTATTTAGCTCTCTCTGGATTAGCAAATTGTCTAGAGGTTCTTTCAGCATCTCTTTTAGCTGCAACATATGTGTTAAGATCTAATCCTTTATACTTATCTTTAATTGCTTCATATTCTGCTTTAAGAGCTTTTCTTCCTGATTTATCCAATCCAAGGTTTTCTATATTACTAATCTCTTTCCATTCAGGAATCACTTTAGCTGCTGCTCCACCACTTCCTCCACCATCACCATCTCCTAGAATAGCATGCCATGTAGCACCTACACAATTCTTATTACCTACAGAGTTCATAAAGTTTGATATACTCTCAGAACTTCCATCTTGAGCTTTAGGAGTCATAGCAGCACCAAGCTTAGCTTTCTTAAACTCTTTACCATGAGCTTTTTGAAAAGCTTCTTCTGTAGGATATTTCTTGTAGAATTCTTTCTCAGATTTAACACCAGCAATTTTTAAGATTTGATCTTTCATATTGTAAATTTAAAACTTTTTATTTATATTTATCAAGCCAGCCACCGTTTTTCTTTTTAGGTAGTTTTTGGTATTCTGTAATATTTCCTCTGTATGGTTGTACGCTAGAAAGGTTTCTGTTTTCTAACTCTTTAACAAATGCATCTCTTTGTTCTGGTGTTACAAATCCTCTATCTACACCTTGACCACTATCATCTGTATATCCCACCATATAGTTTCCCATTTGTATTGGAGGAAGCTGCATGTCAAAATGTGGTGCTTGTGTTATGCCTGGAGGATTAATAGAGTATTCTGTGTTTATAGGGTCTACATCAGTCACTCTATTTAATATATATGGTTGTACTGGTTTGTCAAATTCTTTTAAAGATAAAGTTTGATTTTGTTCATTAGGAACAATAGTATATGGATATTTTTGTAATAATTGTTTTCTTTTATTAATATCAGACTCATCATAAAAATTATCTAATGTATTACTTGTTACTTTTATTTTTCCTTTATAATCTTTTTTATTTGTTAAATAATTAGGATCTTCATTATAAACACGAAATCTACTAGGCATTATATTAAAATGATCTATAGCAGTATATTTTGGATATGTAAGATTTCCAATTAACTTTCTTTCAACTGTTCCATTATTATTATTAAAAATCAATGGTCCATATTGAGGATGAGTTTCTTTTTCATGTACATCTTCATATGTTCCAAACCATCCATTTGGATGACCTTTATCTACAGAATATGTTCTTGATTTAATTCCTTGTGGAGTTAGTATAGAATCTAAAAGCTTTTTATTTTTTATAAATGAATTATATACAGCTAAACTATCATTATATTTCTCTACTTTTTTAGGGTCATTGGTACGTATAACAGGAAGAGTTTTACCATTCTGAGCCATAGGGAATTCTGTAACCTTCTTTCCTTTGAACTTATATTCTTCTCCAGGGAACATCATCTTTGTATCTCCTTTATCTGAGATTCCTAATACAGGATAGGGAACTCCTTGCATTGTTATTTGATTAGAACCTATCTCTGTTATCTTTCCAGGATGTGCCCATTGTCCTCTATCATCTTTTATTGGTTCATACTTATCTAACCATCCACCTTCTTTCATACTCTTTGGTTTCCAATCTAGTCCATGTTGATAGAAAGTCATTCCATTTTTTGCAGTAGGAGTTTGCTCACCAGGTATGACTGTTACATCATTAAACATATGTTTATATGTATCACGATCCTCCTTCATTGAGTTCATGAAGTTCATTATATTCCCACTCTCTGGATTATCTTTCCACTTCTTATATGTATCCCAAAGTTTAGGATTTTTATTAGACATTTCTCTAGATTGTTCATCGGTAAGATGTGGGTCCATGTACTTTCTAAAGTTGATCATTTCATCTGCCTGATCATCTGTAATAGGCTTAGAAGGATCTAGTCCAAATAATTTAAATAGAAGATTTCTTCTAGTATAAACTTCTGTAGGATCTGTATAATAATTGTTTTGTTTTTGATAATCTATCACATCTTTATTAACCTCTGGAGTTCTATTTAAAAACTCATCAGAACTAACTATAGAAGAATTAATAATATCTTTTTCTTTATCAGAAAGCTTCTGATATGCACCATGACCAAATTCATGTTTTGCTATTTCTTTAAGATCTAAATCTTCAGATCCTTGTAATTTAGGATCATAGTTTAATTCATTCTTTCCTATATCGTAATAAGCTTTAAACTTATTACGTTTCAAAACTCTTTTGTTTGCTTCTTTTATTTTAACATCTTTAACCGCATTAGCAATTTCTTCTCCATTTAAATTAGAAGGTCTATTTTTATAGAAATCTATAAGTTCATTTCTTCCTTCTTCTATTGGAATAGTAGGGTCTAAAGTTTCACCATTCTGTGCACTAGCTTTTGTCTTCTTAGCATATGGACCATTAGAGGGAATTCCTCCTGTGCGTGCGTATGTGAATCCTACAGAACCAGGAATATTACCACCCATAGCAAAGTTTCTCATCATAGGAGCAACCTCTTTATAATGCTCAGCAAAGTATTCTGCATCTTGTGGGTTATCAAACTTCATAGCTTCTCTATCATCAGGAGAAGCATTAGGGTTGAATTGTAAATTACCACTAGCATTTTGTTGTATATATGGAACAGCATATTCTCCCATACTCCCCATATAATGTGTACCTACTTCTCCAGCAGGAACTCCTACAGATTCACCATTAATCATTTCATTTCCTGTAAATCTATATGTAGAAGGATAAGCACTTGTCATTCTTCTAGCAGCTGGATTACCAAACTCAGAAGCTAAAGCCATCTTAGCTTTCATCTTAGCTTTGTTAAGAGAATCTAATTGCTCAGCTGTTAGCTTACCACCTTTCTGAAACTGTCCACCCCATGCAGGAGAATAATCCCTACCTACATTACTATATCCTTCTCCTTCCCAATTATCTTGAGCAGAAGAATGTCCTTCATTAGCATTTATTTCTTTGCCATATTTGTCTAACCAACCTTTCATTATTTGTAAGAGATTTGAGCAGGGGCTGTTATGAATTGAGACACCAGATGTGCATCACTTCTGTTGTCTAAGATGTGTCTCACCTTCAGATCTTTAGCTCTTAGAGGTTCTTTCTTGAATGAACGCTTTCCATAGTCCATATTTGCTTGGTTCACCACCTTATCTATGGACAGACTTTCACAACTTGTTAAGAACAAAGGTAAGGATTTATTTTTAATTAAACTCCAAAAAGTATTATATTGATAGAAATTATCTGATTTGGTATATGTAATTGTTTTACTATCAGTGTTATATATAGGATACTTCATGTATTCCTTTAGGTTGTTCATAGGCTTAGGAACCAGTTCTAAAATTCCAGAAGACTGTTGACCATTGTAAAGAATCACCTTATTAAACCATCTATCATCAGTTTCCACTTTATCATTGTAATTAAACACACCTTCTCCATTCTGCCAGTATCTATATGCCTTAGTGTAATCCTTTACATTCTGTAGGATTTCATCATTGTATTGATATGAGAATGGGTATTCTATTATGTAAGGTTCTGTTACACCATAGAAGGTATTGTATATTTCTGGATTAGTTAAGTGTCTCCAAACACATCCTGTATTCTTTTCAACATAGTTAATAGATAGTATTTGAATAACATCTAAGTCTGTTATACTTATAGCCTTTGATAATTTACACTTTCCTGTAGAGCTAACAATTACAGCAGTGACATCATTATCTACACTAAGTGCTATTCCTGAAATTATCTCACTCTTTGGAATATCACTACGTAATGTATTACCCTTATCATCAATAATAGTAAATGGTCCAGTAACTCTTTTACTGGAACTTGTAAGCTTTATGATTATTGTTTTTGACATATTATGGCAAAGTTGTAGTAGTGGTAGTTGTAATTTGGAAACTAGATGTTACGCAAGAAACTGATTGAGATGTACCTATAGCATTATCTAGTATAGATGCAGAACCTACTATCTGGTATGGATAAATTAAATTAATTGCATAAAGCATTCCATCTGCATCAATTATAAGCATTGAAAAATTACATTGTATAAGACCTACTGGATTTGATATAACTGAAATATCAATTTCTAATTCAAGAGCTCCTGTAGAATAGTTATATTGAGACAGATAGTAGTCTGATGTAATATCATCTTGATTGATTATCAATAGTTTATCACCAAATGTATACATCATTGTTCCAATAGCAGTTCTATCAACTTGTAGAGTAAACTTAGTCACCATAGTTGCTGGTTCATTAGTT
>Ga0114958_10003454_pt1 | contig 11278 bp, 10 predicted proteins | sample C_130208_EF_Meta_FD_89577 | JGI IMG/M metagenome (GOLD analysis project Ga0114958, IMG submission 89577) | Freshwater microbial communities from Lake Croche, Canada to study carbon cycling - C_130208_EF_MetaG | ecosystem: Environmental > Aquatic > Freshwater > Lake | place: Lake Croche, Canada... | reverse complement strand
GCAAATGCAAGTATTGTTGATGTTTTTCCTGTTCCTGAAGATCCAAATAGAATAATATGAGGCAAGGATTTCTTTGCTATCATATTATCCAAAATAGAAATTACTTGAGTATTACCAACAATATCTTCTATCTGCGAGGGTCTATATTTTTCAATCCATGGGATATTATCCATTTAGTATACATATATTTATTTGTTTAAATAAATATATATTTCAATTTTATATGAACAATACAATCCCAATTTTATTAGCAACATCCGGTAAATTTGAAATAAACACCAATTATTTACCATATATAAATCCAATAGAAATAAGATATAATAAAACAGTTATAGATTATTTTAATTTATATGGTAATACAATTGCTAAAAACTGTACTTTGAAAATTGATAATATTCCAAGAGAAATTTTTTATTCAAAGAAAATGATTATCCATACCAATCCTGACGGTAGTGAAATTATACATTTCTATGATTCTGATGGGGATGTTTTTATGAGAAATTTTTAATTTTTTACACCATATATGATATTGTATAAAAAATTGATAAAGAAAAATATTAATAGTATAAAGAAATAATTATATAAAACATAATGAGTTTAGTTACAAAAATTGATGCTCTGAAGGAGTATGATAAGAACTTGAAAAAAAATATTAAGTTATATTTATTTCAAGAAGATATAAAATCTAAACCAAGTGCAAAAACTGGAAGGAAACAGTTCTTGGTTAAATCGATAAAAGATATATATATTAAAACATGTGAGAATAAAGATAGTCATTACTATGAGTTTTGGCAAAAAGATACCCCTTTAAAATTTGCTTTGGACATTGATTTGCCCAAAGAAAATTTAACATATGAGAAAAGTCAGGAATTGCTCAAGAAGTCAATCACAGATGTTTTATATTTTGCTGAACAATTCTATGAACATATCTATAATATATCTGATGTGATTGTTTTAGAAACAATTCCTCAAGAAACAAGTCAGAAGAAATATTCATATCATGTAATATTTAATAATCTCATGTTTGCGTCTCATTTAGTTTGTAAAGATTTTTTCAGAAGAATGAAAAAAGAAGTTGCTCTGGAGGGATGTGATGAAAGTATTTATAATTTAACATGTTTAAGAATTATGGGTTCATCTAAGATTGGTGAAAACAGAGTTCTTGTTCCGATGGAATATAGAATTGATGGAAAAACTACATCAATTGGCAAAGATTTAGATTTTTTCAAGAAAACCCTTATCACATATACTGATGATATCAATGGAGATAACTTTGTAGATGAATCTTTTATGGAAACAAAATATGAAGAACTAATAGATGATGATAAAGAAATTCTCTCTGATATCAACAATATTGATATTGAAAAAATATTAAATGGATTACCGATGGAAGTATGTGATCAATATCATCCATGGATTCGTGTAGGTATGATATTATGTAATACTAGTAAAAAATCTGGAATTAATTTACTTGATCTGTTTAACAAATGGAGTTCAAAGTCTAAAAAATATAAGGGAATTGATGATGTTCACAAACATTGGAAGACATTAGAAAGCAGTAAAAAGAATCAAAAACTAAGTATTGGATCATTAATTCATGATGCGAAAAGATTTGGTATTGAAGGAATTTTTAAAAATGAGAAAAAATCTGTAGAGGTAATTGTTGGTGAGTATCCTAAGAAAGAAATTCAATTAACTTCTAAGAAAAATACTATTATAATGAATCAAAGATATTTAACACCTGAATTATATAAGAAGTTTTATGATAGTGGTTCTACAAAATTACTAGCAGTTCAAAGTGAAAAAGGTACTGGTAAGACATCTAACTTAATTGAATCATATTTTAAAAATGGATTAATTGTTGATGATATGAATATTTTGTTAATTTCGAGTAGAAGAACATTTGGTGCGAAATTATTGGGTGATTTAAATAAGTATGGTTTTAAATTATATTCTGATTTTGATGATCAGTATATTAATCATAATCGTATAATTTGTCAATTTGATTCACTTTTAAGATTAGACAGAACAAAATATCATACTATCATAATAGATGAGTGTGAATCTTTAGCAAGATATATGACGTCACAACATTTTACTAAAAATAATAAAGCAAGTATGGTAATTAATATGTTTGAATCATATCTAAGTTCAGCGGATAATGTATATATTTTAGATGCAGATTTGAGTGATCGTTGTGTAAATTATTATCAAAAAGTAATGAATCTAGGAGATGAAGAAGTATCAATGGTTGTTAATAACTTTCAATTATATACTGAATATGATGTAAAGTATATGAAGTTTAATGATTGGTTAAATCAAATCATAAACGATTTAGAGAAGAATAAAAAGATTATTATTCCAATGGCATCAAATAATAAAGCGAAAGATTTAAAATGTATTTTGGAAGAGAGATATCCTAATAAGAAAATTTTATTTTTGAATAGAGATGTAAATGATATTGAAAAAATTAACATTGTAAGAAATGTTGATGAAACTTGGTCAAGATATGATATTGTTATCTACACTCCATCAGTTTGTATGGGTGTATCATTTGATAAGAAAGATTACTTTGATGCAATTTATGCATATGGGTGTGAAGAATCATTAGGAGCCCAAGAGTTCTGTCAAATGATTCATCGTGTAAGACATCCACGGAATAAAGTTATATTTTTAGCATTTGACAAATATGAGGAATTTAAGGAAGAGAATAAAATAACATATGGACAAACTGAGGAGTTAATTTGCAATGATTATTACTTAACTCATTACAATGTTCATACAAATATTGTTCCTCACAAGATTCGTAAGATTGATGATTACTTAAAGTTTATTGATCAAAATACAAATGTTGTTGCATATGGGGAGGATAAACCAAATGAGAAACCATCTCAACCAACATCTCAACGTAATGAAAGAGTTATATTCTATCCGTATAAAAATGAACCGATATATGAGTTATATGTTAGAAATACAGTTGAAACGATTGAAAATAAAAATAATTTTTGCTGGTCAGTATTTGGATATTTAAAGCATAAGGGATATAAATTAAGTTATCTAAAACTTGATGATACAATTGAGTTTTCCAAGGTCTTGAAAGAACAGAAGAAACAGAGAACTGAAAATGAGAAGGAAAACTATTTGGATAAGATTGTTGATACTCCTGATATTAAAGATGAAGAGTATAAAGAAATTAGTTCAAAGAAAGATGAGATTATAACTGATGAAGAAAGAATGAAAGTTAAAAGATATAAATTCAAGAAATGTTATGATATTGAAAATTTAGGAGAGGACAAAGAAAAGATAAGAAGCTTGTTTGAACAGTATGATGATCCTATAAAAAAGAAACATTATAGTCATCTTAAGAGAATACTTAGTACAGAAACTCAGAAAACAGAAGATAAAATAAAACTGATGAAAGCAAATATCGTGAATGATAGTTATCGTAAAAATGCTTATAGTGATTTGATTACAAAAAATATATATACTGCTTATAATTTTAGTCTTGAATTCATTGAAATGCTTGGTTTTAATATTAATGATTTATCGAAATCAATATCGTCAGATATGATTGGATTAAATATTGTAAATATCAAAGAATGTTTTAATGATGAATATAATAATATATGTTATAAGTTTGGTTGTAAGATTAGACATAGAAATTTTGTTGAACTTGATGAAAAAGAAGCATTTCATTTTATCAAAAAAATTATTAAGATACAATATGGTTTTGAAATAAAGAAAACAAAGAATGATGAATATCTAATGAATGTTTATGTAGATGATAATGGATCAGTATGGAATAAGCTATATGAATATAAGAAAAACAAAGTTGTTACAATTGAGACTTTAAATAAATTGATAGAACCGATTAATATAACTGATAAGTTAGAAATAGATGAAGGGTTTATCGAAGATTAAAAATTAATTTATAAATTGTTAAATATATAAATATTTAACAATATATATCGTATATAAAAAACAATGAACAATCTCACAATAATATCACCTAAAATTGAACAACCTAAGAATATAAAAATTATTTTAAAAGAACATCAAAAAACGGGTATTTATCATATGAGAAAATTAGAAGTGGATCGTTTTATAGTTCATAATTATGAAGAAGATGAATTTTATTTATCTGGTCATACATTAAGGATATTAGGATTAAAACAAAATGAAGTTAAAAGTATAAAAATAAATACTTCATATGGTGTATTGGCTGATAAAGTAGGAAGTGGAAAAACATTAATGGTTGTTGGATTAATTAATGATTCAGTTAAGCTACCAGATTGTGAAAAAATACTTTCATCGTCATTATATAGTAGTGTTCAGATTAAAGACAATAAGAAGTGTTTAAAGACTAATCTGATATTAGTTCCTCATTCATTAACAAGTCAATGGCATTATGCATTTGTGAATTCAAAATTAAAATACTATGTTATTAATAAAAGAAAAGATATTGATTTTTTAGAATTTGATGATATTCCGGATGATATTAATGAAGCAGATGTTATAAACGATAATCAATCATTACATCATTATGATGTAATAGTATGTAGTGCAAATATGTTTGGTGAATATTTTGAAAAATTTAGAAATGTCAAATACAGTCGAATAATAATAGATGAAATATTACAAATAAAACTACCAGCTGATTTCAATTGGTGTTGTAATTTCGCATGGTTTATTACTGCTACACCAAGTGGACTTCATACAATTAGAAGACATTATATTAAAGAATTGATGAGTGGAATTATAAACTATCATCATTTACTAACAATTAAAAATAACGATGATTATGTTTCTCAGTCGATGAAACTTCCAGATATTATATTTAAGCATATAAAATGTTTAACTCCAAGAGAATTATTAGCTGTAAAAGAGTTCATATCAAAAGATATAATAAATATGATAAATGGAAATAATATTCAGGAGGCATTAAAAAAGTTAAATTGTAACATTGATACAAATGATAATATATTTAATATATTAACAAAGAGAACAAAGATTGATATAGCAGATGAGGAAGCAAGATTAGAATATGTTAAGAAAGTAAATTATCAAGATCAAAAGGTGAAAGAAGAGGCAATAAAAAAGAGTACTGAAAAAATAGTAAGTTTAAAAGATAGATTACAAAGTATTAAATCAAGAATAGATAATTTTGGTGAAGATAATTGCCCAATATGTTTTGAAAATAGTGGTAAACCAGTTATTGTAAGTTGTTGTAATAATATTATTTGTTTGAAGTGTATTGTAAATGTTAAAAATTTATGTCCATTTTGTAGAATAACTATTACGACAGATAAGATGAATATTTTAGATAATTCTTATAAACAAGCAAGAATTACAAAAGATAAAGAAAATGATAAATTAAAAGACAAAATTGTGAATTTAATGGAAATTATTAAAGGTAAAAAGAATGGTAGATTTTTAGTATTTAGTGCATATGATGAAACATTTAATGACATTATAAAAGAATTCAATAAATCAAATATTAAACATTCGTCAATTTTAGGGGGAATATCACATATAAACAATGTAATAAATGATTTTACAGATGGAAAAATAAATGTATTAATGATGAATGCCAAACATTATGGTTCTGGATTAAATTTACAAATGGCAACAGATGTAATATTATATCATGAAATGCCAAAAGAATTAGAGACACAAGTAATTGGAAGAGCTCATAGATTAGGAAGAAAGGATTCATTGGTCGTTCATTATCTATTACATGAAAATGAAAAATCAAGTAGTAATGCGAATTTGACATACGAAATGAATGATTATATAGAAGAAGATATAAATGAAATTTAATTTATTCTGGCGCAGTAATTTCAGGCACAGTAATTTTAGCATTTGGATCTAAATAAGTTTTATATACGATATATGCAGCAATTATTAAATACATAATAGTTAATATTATTAAAAATAATGCGGTTATTTGGATTAATTTTTTTAAAGTATTTTTGTTATTACGAGTTAATTCAATTATACTAGATGATTTCATGGATGTTTTAGTAGATGTTTTAGTAGATGACTTAGTAGATGATTTAGTAGATGTTTTAGTTGAAGATGAATTCATATAATTTAAATTATATTTTAATTATAAAGAATATAATTATGTTAATTTATTAAAAAATATATGTATTGATATGTATAATAAATTTTTGTATGAATTTTGGTAATTGGGTAAATAATATTGATAAATATAAAAATGAATTTATGAATGGTGATCCGTATAAACATTGTATAATTGATAATTTTTTAGATGAAAAAACATTTGAAGATATTTATAATGCTTATCCAGATATTAAGACTTCTAAATGGCATATTTATAATAATCCAATTGAAATTAAATGGGCTCTTGATGATTTTAAAAATTTACCAACATATCAAAAGTTAATTAATTTTTTACAATCAGAAGAAACATTAAAATTATTTAAAAGTATTGTAGATATTGAAAATTTAGAAAATGATCCACATTTACATGGAGCGGGTATTCATTGTCATCCAAAAGGAGGAAAATTAGATGTTCATTTAGATTATTCAATACATCCTATTAGTGGAAAAGAGAGAAGATTAAATTTAATAATATATTTAAATAAACATTGGGAAGAAGAATGGAATGGTGCTTTAGAATTATGGAAACCATATGAAAATGATAAAAATCCTAAAGAATGTATTAAGAAAATATATCCAATATATAATAGAGCAGTATTATTTCAAACTAATAATATATCATTACATGGATTACCAGAAATTATTAAATGTCCAGAAAATGAATTTAGAAAAAGTTTTGCAATTTATTACGTAAGTGAACCAACTATAAATGCAATGACTAGGTATAAAGCAGAATATTTTCCAAAACCAAATGAAGTAATTTCAGAAAATCTAAAAAAATTATATGAAATTAGAAAAGAAAGAAGATTAAGTAATTCAGATATAAAATTATACTTACCAGATTGGAAAAATATGAGTTAATTTATATATATTAATATATATATATATATTAATATGTATGCATTTGTAGATAAATATATTGGTGGTTTTGGTAACCAATTATTTCAATATTTTACTTTATTGTATATTTGTAAGAAATATAATAAAATACCTATAATGTTTGATCAAGATAAATGTGAAGGATATATTAAATCATTATTTTATAAAAATATATTCAATTTAGAAATAAAAGATAGAGATGAAATATTTAAAGACAAATATGTAATTATAACGTCAGAAGATCAATTTGATCCAATAATATATCCTGAAAATATACCAGAATCTATTAATATATTATTTGTTGGTTTAAGAATGAATATAAAAAATTTTAAAGAAATTATTCCTGAAGGTATAAAAATATTGAATCCTCCAAACGTTATAAATCGAATTGAAAATTTATGTTTAATTGGATTTAGAGGATTTACAGAACAACAAACAATTCACTTTAGAATTAAAAATATTTATTATAAAAATGCAATTGAAATAATAAAACAAAAAATTCCAAATGTAATGTTTGTTGCATATACTGACGATTATAATTATGCTGAAAAAATATTAATTGAAAATAATATATCTGCAAAAATATATGAAGGTAAAAGAGATGGTATAACTGATATTAATCATTTTTATCAAATGTTTGAATGTAATCATGCAATATTAACAAATTCATCATATCATTTATGGAGTATGATTTTAAATACATCTGGTACAAATTATATATGTCTTCCAAAAACAGATAATTGGGTAAATAAAACATCTATTAGGGATATCAGTGGAAATTTAATTTACGTTGAAAATATATATGATAATAAATATCCATCTATAAGTACGCTCAAAAAAAAGAATTAAACTTCATCTGGATCAGGATAATAAAATGCAATTGTTGTAAATTCTGGAATATCATCTCTAAATTCAACAACATCTGTAAAATTTGGATAATTCATTAAAATTTGACCAGTAACTAATCTTTCCAGACATAATAAATATCCAGATCTCATTAAATCTAACATATCAAGAGTTTCTTGATCATTTAATATTTCTTCTAAATGTAAATATGTTTCAGAATAAATTTTAAAAATTTTATATGTTGCAAAAATAATATTATCTCTAATTGCAATTTCATTATTAATTATTGATCTACAATATAATTTGGTGATATTTGGATCAACAACATTTAGATCAAAATTAATATCAATACTAATATCAAATCGACTACTCGCAATAAAATCATATTTAATATTATTTTTTTGCATATATTCTGTTAATATTTGACATACGCGATATTTAGAATATAAATTTGATACAACATTTGGAAAATTATATCTTTGTGTTTCATTTGATACATGATACATTATTGATTCTTTTAATTTTTCTAGATCAAAATTAACTGGTTTTTCAATTATATATACTCTTGGACCATATATTTCAATTAATTTATCAATCGTTTCTTTTTTAATTAATCTATATTTTTTAGGAATTTTTCGATAAGGATTACAAGGATATGCGGATCCTTCTAATGATTCATCATACCAAACATGAAAAAAAAAATCAAAATGATGAGTATTTCTATATTTATTAATTAAATTTCCAATCACACGTTCACCATCTTGATATGTTCTTGGTTGACCATATAAACAATATGCTACACGTTTCATAAGATTATTTATAAATAATATTTATATATTTTTATATAAATAATATTTTATTTATCTTTTATTTATCTTTTATTTATTTTTTATTTATTTTTTAAAAGATCATTTACAATTGTTGTTAATACAGCATTTTGATTTGTAAAAGCAAGTAAAACAATATCTAATATTCCGGCAAATACACCTAAGATTGTTTTAAGAATTTTCATTAGTACTGACATTTTAGTATTTTTTTTCTTTTAAACTTTATTTCTTTTATCTAAACCAAGTTTTTTAAAAACAAGTCCGATTGTATTATCATACAAAAGTCCTGATATATATCCAATAACTAGAATAATAAACATTCCAATTATACGAAAAATATTATAATCTTTAGATGTCATTATTGCGGTTTTATCAAACGGTTTGATTAAAGTATTGAACAATGTTTTATAAAAATTATCTACTGAGCTATCTACGGTTTTAATTGTTGGTGTAATTAATTTATTAGATACTGTTTTATTTAAATTATCTATTGAATTATCTACAGTTCTAAGTAAAGAACCATTATTATCTAATGATTTTGCAGTAGAATTAATAGATTTTTCAATTCCTGATCCTACTGATTCAATAGTAGTATTAATTGTTTTTTTACCAATATTGATGGTAGTATTAATTGATTTATTAAGATCATTTGTAAAATTTTCTACAAAACTCATTCTTCTATATTATTAATGAACATATAATATTTTTTTAATTTATTAAATATAAATTCGAGAAAGTTTTGTATTATTGATACAGAACCTTGGAATAAACTTGTTAATAGAATACTTAATGATTGAAATAGGTCTGTAAATATATCAGAAACAACATTATTTGATACTTGAGACGTTATACCAATTGTACTTGTAATATTTGTGATAATATCAGAAATAATATTACTTGATACTTGAAACATTATACCAATTGTACTTACTATACCTGTTAATAAATCTTTAATTACATCTGCAGATATACCAAATACAATACCAAACGCACTTACTATAAATGTTATTAATTGAACTACACCAGTAACTAATCCTTCAATACTTGATACAAATAATGTTCCAACAATTCCTGCATATTGGGCAATTTGTACAAGTATTACAGATATTATATTATAAAAGAATGTAGCAATTGATGGTGAAACATAAAGTATAATACCAATTATAAATAAGACTAATACGTAACCAAGGACTAATTTTAAATTTTTTTCAACTTCACCAAAGACATTTTTAGTTTCTTGGTTGGCAAATTTTTCTACATTCGGTGATTCTACTGTAAATGGTTCAGAACTTTTATCTTTATTTGCTTCTATTCTATCTAATTCTTCTTGAGGTTTAAGTAGTGGTTCAACACCACTTATTTTACATTGTCTGAAAGTAGTATAATCGGGGACTGTTTTATTTTTAGGATCCATATATTTCATACAGTTTTTTTTTCTGTAACAAAATAAAATTAATTTACAAGCTCCTTTTAAAGATTCTAAATCATCAAATATTTTATTATTTTTTAATTGTTCATCATCATATGTTACAATAGAAACTCCGGTAATTTGGGTATCATCATTATATTTATCTAAATCTTTATCTTCAATTACTTTTACACATGCATTCATAAACATTAACATTTTCTCTCCAGTTAATTCACCCTGTTGAATAACACCATGAATTTGAAATTGTGCTTTAACTTTTTCTATTAAATAATTGTAAATATATTTATATAATTCTTCTGACCATTTCATTAAATCCTGATTTGGATTTGCTGGTGGAGACATATGATAAACCATCGATTTATTTAATGAACTGACCATACCAATATATTTTTTATCAATTAAATTTCCAGATTTAATTACAACATCATTATAATATTTGATAGTATCGTATTGGATTTTAAAATTTGTTTCAAAACCTTCTTTTCTTTTTCTTTCAATCATTCTTTCTACTAATTTTTGAATTAACATTTGAATAGTTTCATTCCTATCATCACATAAATCTTTATCAATACCATTTGGAAACCATCGTTCTAAATAATCTTTTAATTCATTAATTTTATTTGCTTCTCTTTCAAAACCCGGAACAGCTGAAAATACACTCCATGCCAGCAACAGTTTTTTTGTCGTCGGATCTTTCGTTCCATCCGTTTCTCGAGAACATACATTATCATATCTTGTACAATTAAGTGCAGGACCAAGAGCTACACATTGGTTTTTACATACTAATTTATCACTCTTTCTTGCTAATTGATTCAAATAATTCATTATATCATCCGCATTATTTTCATTTGCGGTTCTATCTGGTTCTTTACTGCCTCCGCCTCCCATATTTATTTCTTATATCTTAAGTAAATAAAAAATAATGAAAAAATAAATAATGTTGTAGCTATAATATAATTATAATCACTTTCTGTAAAATTATCATTTGATATGATATTTCCATTAAAGAATCCTTCAGCATTTTGTTCTCCGCCTTCTGTACTTTGACCTCCACCACTTTCTCCACCACTTTCTCCACCACTTTCTCCACCACTTTCTCCACCACTTTCTCCACCACTTTCTCCACCACTTTCTCCACCACTTTCTCCACCACTTTCTCCACCACTTTCTC